>ENA-UOTX01000155-UOTX01000155.1-compost-metagenome-genome-assembly--contig:-NODE-155-length-75705-cov-14.949886_pt1 | contig 75705 bp, 44 predicted proteins | sample MGYA00238143_ERZ746982 | MGnify/ENA primary metagenome ERZ746982 (study PRJEB28758, sample SAMN06268862) | compost metagenome | isolation source: single cell | place: USA: California, Emeryville, Joint... | reverse complement strand
GCAGCTAAGAGGTTTTTGAAATTTGTCCAGCAACCTTTGTTGAAAGGATTTCCTGTTTCTCTGTAGGCCCTTTTGGCGCATTCATAGCTCGTCAATCCCCTGCAAATGAGCCCAAATTGCACCAGTAGGAGGATGAAGGTTCCTGTAAGCATTATACCAGAATAGCAAACAGCGAGAAGTTCAAAAGCGTTTTCGTCAAGTACGAGTTGCAGTCCGCCTTGTTGATGTGCCTTTTTCAGTTTCAGAATGCAGTAAATAAACACAAAACCAGCTAGTAGCACCGTAGACACCAAAAATTTAATAAAATCTTTTCGGTTAAGCTTGCCGATGCAATTTCCAATCCATGAGCAATGATGATCTAAATTGCGTTACATCAGATCAAAACACTCAAAAAGACATTACCTATTTCCTCAATGCAGACGTTGCAGATTTTGCAGTGGGAGGTTCTCAACGGTCGGTAAAATTTGCAAGTTTTGCAATATTTTAGGACGAATAATCTATTTTCATATACGATCTGCTTGGGCTGCGAGACTATTTGAAGTATGAACGATTAGTCAAGAGAAAGGTAAATACGTATATTTTGAGGCGTTTCTGGGTCATCGAGAGGCTTGAGAACGATTCCAGGGTCGCTAACTGCTATTTTGATAAATAGTACAGCTGAACACACCTCTAAGAGGAAAATAGGCCCGAGGAAGAAAATTTTGGGACCATAAGCCGTTGGAGACACCAGCCTATTTGGTGGAATAAGAGCTCTGGCTTGAGGAATGGCAAATTTACTCAATGAAGAGGAAAAGGTTGGTTGGGACCAGAATCATGAGGAAGGTGGCTATTGGCACGCAGTTCCAGAGGCCGATGAAGATCGATCCGTTGCAATAGACTCGCCGATTGCCGAAGTGCATAGTGGTTTTACCCGAAGTAAGTAGGGGCTTTTCGGTAGTTAACTTGTAAAATAATTTTATTTCAAGCCAGTCAAGCAACAGATGTTGGAGACAAGTGCCGGTTGCACTGAAAAAAAGAATAGAAAATATCAATTTTTTCTCATTTCATTTCCAATGCCCAGTAAATGTCTTAATTCAGTATTATCAAGCTATATTTTGGCAAGCTTTGAATTTATTTCATGTTACTAAGTTAGCTGGGATTATCTTTAAACTCTCCTACACCTGCAGATTTATCGAGCGTCGCAAAGGTAACCTCTCCCACAAAGATAGTTTTTGAGTCTTCTGCAATGGAAGGTTTTGGAAATAGAATGATATTAATTGGAACGAAGAGAATGATTAACAAACTTTTTTTGATATTGTCCCACATTCAGAGAAATTTCCTGAGAACCGTTCTCTTTTTTTCTCATAATGAAAGAAATACCTTTCAGCTCAGTAAATAAAAAAAGAATTAGCTAGGTAAAAGCCAAGTTTACTATTAGCTTAGAGAAAAAAACTGATCTTTTTCATTTATAATGCATCTGAATTTCTGCATATTTCGAAACTTTTTCTGAAACAACAAAGAGACAACTACTGGCAAAGTCCGAGTTATCGCAGAGTTAAACTATGCGAGCTTTCATCAATTCCATGTCATGCTGGCTTGTTTTTTTGCGGTGAGGAAAGCCATATAGAAGCAGCTTCTTCACATTGATGAGTATAATGACTGCTATTGCTTGCAGCGAAATTCTGAACTGAAATTAGCTCGATTTTAGCCGTTCTCTTCCTGCGCAAGTTATTCTATTGAAACTCAAGAATTAGTCGTTACCTAGTTAATTTATTTCCTTAGTAGTTACAAACAAACCCATTGAAAATTCCAATTGGATTTAGATGTATTGCTCAAGTGAGAATCAAACTTTCGTAGCCGTTTTTTATTTTTTTCCTCTCCTAAAATTTGCCTTTGTCGCTTGGCCGATTAACAATTAATTTAGTTCCTATCAAGCAGTCATCCTAACTTAACTTCTGTTCAAGTAATTTCTTTCTCTCTGACTTCCTATCTCAGCATTCGCATCTTTTCAGCGTACCAATAATGAAACCAGTTGACCAGTTTTACGAAGAAGACCCTTTGCTTCAAAACGATATCGAATTAGAAGTGATTATTTTGCGTCACTAATCACAAGTCCTAATCTCTTTTCAAATCTCTAGTCTAAAAAAGCTGCGGAAGAAGATGAAAAGAACAGAGTAGCTCTAAAACAGCAGCCAGAGAAGAAGAAAGGTTGCTGGAAAAGATTTAAAACTTTTTTCGCGAAGAAACCAGACACCCAACCACGACGAATCACGTTTGAGGCGAAAGCAAACGTTCAGCCACCAAATAATAAGAAAAACGCCATTGATAATACGAAATACTCAGTGTTGACGTTCATTCCATTGGTCCTGTACAATGAGTTCAAGTACTTCGCAAATATGTTTTTCTTGTTGGTCGCAATTTCGCAATTCTACCCACCGCTCAAAGTTGGTAAACAGCTCTTTATCAGTGGTTCGGAGATGTAAACGTTGGATATTAGGATATACTATCACAAATGTTGGTCCTTTGGTGTTTGTGCTGATTTTGGACATGATAAAAGAATTAATCGACGACCTGAGCCGCTATAAAAAAGATCGTGAAGCTAACAGCACGAAATACAAGTATAATGAGCCTCTAAGTTAGAGTTTGTTAATATTGTTTTAGTTTGATGACCCCAAGTGGATTCACACCAGTCCCAAGCAGAGATTTGAAAGTTGGACACATTATCCAGATCGAAAGCGGCCAAAGAATTCCAGCTGACTGCATTCTTTTGCATTCAAGGTAAACTTGATTTTATAATGTGCCTTAGCTTAATTATCTCTCTCTCCTTAGCGAACCTAATGGCTCAATATTCATCAAGACTGACCAACTTGACGGTGAAACAGACTGGAAAGTCAGGTAACTGAAAGCGCTCAGTAACTAAGATAGTTAACATTTAATTCCCTATATAGGAAAGCAGTGAGCTTTACACAGAAATACTACAACCACCATAACACTCTGCTCAATATCAACGGAGCATCAATTACTGCCAATCCACCTACTGAGAATATCTACGAATTCTTGGGTCTTTTTGAAAAATCTGCAGACCCTGAAACCAATGAGGCGGAAATCAAAGAACCATTGGGTCTCGAGCATACGATGTGGGGAAGCACCGTGCTCACCACTGGGAAAGTGTTGGCTCTAGTGATATATACAGGAGCTGAAATGCGAATCATTATGAATTCAAGAACGCCAAGAACTAAAATCGGAAGACTCGACTTAGAGTTGAATAGCCTGACTAAACTGCTTTTTGCTATACTGTTGAGCTTGTCTGTCCTGATCGTCGCTCTTGATAGTTTCGAAGGAAAGTGGTATGTCAACATCACCCGGTTCATGTTGATGCTGTCGTCCATCATCCCTATAAGTATGAGAGTGAACCTCGACTTTGCGAAATTAGTTTATTCTTGGAGGATCAACCATGACGAAGGTATCCCGGGCACTGTGGTAAGAAATTCGACAATTCCTGAGGAGCTTGGTCGGGTTCAGTTCTTGCTCACCGATAAGACCGGCACGCTGACTCAGAACGAGATGATATTCAAGAAACTCTCCTTCGAATTTGGAACTTATGAAAAAGAGATGATTGATGAGATCAAATCTGTACTGGACAGACAGTGCAAAAAATTCGATGGTCCATTAGCAGATTACTCTGCAAAGTTCGCGAATCTCGAGGAAGCAGCTGGAACTAAAAAGCTCTTCAGACGTGATAAAGAGACAATTATCAGAGACGTTGTCTCTGCAATCTGCCTTTGTCATAATGTGACTCCTGTGATCGATAATGGTAAGAAAGTGTACCAAGGTTCAAGTCCAGACGAAGTTGCTCTTGTACAAATTGCTGAAATGATGGGCTATACCCTGGTCTATAGAGATGAAGCAACAATCAGCATCACAAACATTACTGGAGGCAAGGAAGATTATAAAGTCTTGGCAAATTTCCCCTTCTCCAGCTCAACCAAGAGAATGGGAATCATTCTTGAGCATGGACAATCTGGCAGACTCATCTTCTATCTCAAAGGCGCCGATACCGTGATGAAAGATCGCGTTCCTGACAAACAAAAGGGATTCTTGTTGGACGAGTGCGAGTCTTTGGCCAGAGAAGGTCTTCGAACGCTTGTTTTCTCGCAAAAATACCTGCTTCGTTCTGAGTATGAAGAATGGAGAAAGAAATACGACAAAGCAACACAATTGCTCGTCAATAGAGAAGAAAAAACTCAGGAAGTCATCCAGTCGCTTGAAAAGGACATGGAGTTCCTCTGCGTCACTGGAGTGGAAGATAAGTTACAAGACGATGTGGTGGCCACCCTCGAAACGCTTAGAAACGCAGGAATTAAGGTATGGATGCTAACCGGTGATAAAGTCGAGACCGGTACTTGCATCGCGATCAGCGCAGGACTCAAGTCAGCATCACAAACGCTCTATATTATGAAAGATTTAATCGACCCATTTGAAATTAGCCATCATCTACGAAAATTCGAAGCTACTCCCAACTGCGTGCTAGTGATAGATGGAACGACGCTTGCTGTTGCCATTGAACAGCTTGAAGGAACCTTTTATGCAATCGCATGCAAAGCACCTGCGGTGGTATGCTGTAGATGCTCTCCGACACAGAAAGCTCAGATTGCAGAGGGAATTAAACGACTCACAAAGCTGAAAGTCTGTTGTATCGGTGACGGTGGTAATGACGTAGGTATGATTCAAGTCGCTGATGTGGGAATTGGTATCGAAGGAAAGGAAGGCAAGCAGGCTGCATTGGCTGCGGACTATTCCATCCTCAAGTTTAACGCATTAAATAAACTCTTCTTGTGGCATGGAAGACTTGCATACAAACGATCAGCCATGCTGGCGCAGTTCATTTTCCACAGAGGTCTGGTCATCGCACTCATTCAAGTTTACTTCAGTCTGACATTCTACTACGTCTCGATTTCAGTTTACAGCGGATGGCTTATGTTGGGCTACGCCACGTTCTACACTGTCCTTCCAGTGTTCAGTCTGGTAATTTCCCTCTCATTAATCAAGTGTGTTTAACACTCCTCTTAGATTTTTGACGAAGACGTTGATCTAGAACGAGCTCTAATGTATCCCCCACTATACAAAACGCTTCAGAAAGGCAGAGTCTTAAATCAGAAGACGTTCTTTGCTTGGGTCTTCCAAAGCGTGTATCAGGTACTAGAACGGGTCCGAATGACTTATATTAAATAATCTTGCGGCTAATTAGGCCTTCATTATATTGTACCTTGGAGTGTTCCTCTTTGAAGACTCGTATCTGCACATAGTCACAGTCACGTTCACTGCGCTCATCATTTCTGAGTATTTGAACGTTCTTACAGAGGTAACCGATACTTTGTGAGCTAAATATCTTACATCGAATGAATAGGTTCATAAAGTAACTTGCGTCATGATTATCTCGATTATTATTTCGCTGATTGTCTACTTGCTCACTTACATCTTCCTGGTGAATGTCGATCTCAGCAAGATAAATAGCATGTTTGCGTTGAAAATCATCGCATTGAGCTTAATAGCTTGGGTGCCTGTCTGGCTCTTTAGTATTATCAAGGATCATGTTGACCCTTCAGATCATGAAATAATTATGAGAATGGCCAGAAGAAGAAGCTCAGCAGCAGGAGGAATTGCCACAAGCAATGATGGAAAGCTTCATTTGAATATTGACTAATTCATGACGCTTTTACTAAGATACTATTTTGTTCGTTTTTGCTGGTTAAGCATTCAAGTAGAAAATCTCCTGCTGGTGATTGAGAATCTGGCAGTAGTGCTTGCATGCTTTTTGTGTAATATATAAACTAATTGTTTTGAATTCAATCCATATTTGTTTGGCTATAATGTTCAGGTCATTGAACTTTTGCAATGCAGAACTTAATTAATGTCTTTTTCTAAATCAAGGAGATTAAGGTGATTATATATGAGGGAAGGAGTTATGTATTTTTTATCATAATGAGTGTGATGGTATTCATTCTAAACTCCGCTTACTTGACTGATGATGTAAAAATACTAAGAGTATATCAGTAATGCTATAGATTAATTGGAGATCAATATATCGCAGTAATGCATCTGTTAGTGTTGAATTTGACTCCGGCTAGACTGTTTTAGAGCGAATTTTAGTGATTGCAATGGTTTTTGGATATAGTTGTGTACGATGAATGAGGTTCAGAAGTTGTTGTTTGTTTGTTTTATTCGAAGGTTTCTATTAAGAGATAGTATTTTTCGAGTCTATACTAGATTTATAAATAAGTGCGTGTCTATCTCGATTCTAACTATTTTTATTGAAAATTGTGAGTTTGAATGAGAGAAAGTTCTCCTTAAAACATACGTGTTAGCTTTACAATATCGTTAGTTTTGATTCAGAAGTAAACAAAAAAATAGCTGAGAAATGTAGTTTGTGTGTGTACCAATTACAAGTTTTAGCAATTAATGTTCATTTTTAGCTAATTTAGGATGGACTTAAGGATCAAGACGGTACCATTACCTAACAATTTAGAAAGATATGGATTCAATACAGATACTCAGAATACGCAAGTTTTACCCATTAGATACCAATTAAAATTTTCGGACAATTTTTCTATTCTTATGAAATAACTATGAAAATTTAGAATTATAATATCTAAAATTAATTGATATGATAAAGCTACTTACCTAGTATTAATTTCGAGCAGATAAGCATCCTGTCCTCTGCCTGGATAAGTGATAATTTGATAGTTTTATTCCTGCTATTGAAACATTAATTGTGTTACGACAGAATTATTCAAATCGATTCTGAGAATAATTGGGCTTATTTTCGCATAAATCCAAGAAGATAACAGCAGAGCTTAATTATAAGTCAATCACTAATATGACGATGAGTATTAGAGAGAAAATAAAAAATCCTGGCTCTCTCTAAAATTGTTTTTCAATCATTCACATGGTTTGAGTCCAATTTATCAATTTATATACTTAGCGCGAGCTTTTATTACACAATCAGAGCACCCGGAGAAGTTAGTCTCGAATCCTGCCTTTCTTTATGAGAAGATGAAAAAAATCAGAGAGCAAGAGTGTATTTTGAAAGGAATTTATAGAGGATTATAGTATTTTCTGAACTTGGATTATAAGGAAACATGCTAGCTACCAAAGAGAAATAAACTCCATTTGTGAGTAATAATCTACTAATATCAACTTTTTCAGTTGAGATCAAAATACGTTCTTTCATTTGTGCTTAAACAATGTTCAAGCGTTAGCCTACTATTCATTTCGTTATATGAGGAAAAAGTTTTTGTTTATAAAGCAGAGATAAAAAGTTAAGAATCCAAAGGATTGAATCATATGCTTATACCTTTTTTTTGTGTTACCAAGATCAAAAGATGACTTTCCTACATGTACTCAAAATATTACAAATAGAAAAATGGGAGCAAGCTACTCGGATATCTAAATCAAGAGGCATATATGGAAGCACTCAAAAAACAAATTTTCAATTTTCTCTCGTAAAACAAAATTTTATGCTCCCGCTTTTGGAAATTTCAAAAGAAAATATAAATAATAAACTTTTCGAAGGCTGGATTAAAGATTTTGAATCTCTTCAAGAATAAGTTCAGAAACTCATTAATGTTAGAAAAGAAAAACACAGATATATAACCCTTATTTGTAACAATCCGCACACGAAAATAACTTATTCAGTCACATTTATAAGGTTATCTGGAGAATCATAAAACTCAGTTTACAATAAATCGATCAGCAATTGAAAGTAACTTATTTATACACAGTGCATTGTGTTGGGATTATTTAATGTCATTAAGGTGATTTGATGGTGGCATTGAATTATCATGTTTCATAAATTGTAAATGCTCAAAACCAAATTGTAAGACTCTGTGGGATCATTTTTCGTGAAGATGTAAGATCCTCTTCAAATCGCACCTCCACTCATCTACAGAAAACACACTGAATTGGCGCTTTCTAAGTTAGTCATGCGTAAATTAAAACCAATTATTCACAAAACCTTACTGCTATCTGCCGTAGTTGTCTGAGCGAAGCTTTTATCAATGGTAAAATCAATCAGATGGACCTTCCCATCTTGCAAGCCTGCGAGCAAGCTCTTTCCATCCGGCGACCATTTTATAGAAGCAACATTACCTGCAGCAAAGATAAGCATCAACAGAAAAGCAATTCAACCTTTGCCCGTAGATTTTAGATTCTTTATGATACCACCCTTGCGATGATCATATATCGCAGGAGATTCAGTGCCGATTGCGACCAAATCATCATCCGTTCTCCAATCAATCCAAATATTTACTAGGCAAAATCCAAATATAATGAGCCTGAAAACCCCAGGAAGTACCATAATTGCATCTGAGATCCAACGTATCCTTTAGCACAAATGTAGATTTCTCAGCATCAAAAATGTTGAATTTGCTCCAGTCGAATTTACAAGCTATAAGCGGACTTGAAGGCACTGGATTCCAGCGGCATCTATGCCAGGCATCTTTAAATGAAATGAGTCAGACTTTAATTCTATTCAATCAGCAAGTTACCGCTTCTTCCAAAAGGCTCATGCTTTAATAATATCTCATCACTGATCACGTCGGAAATTATCATTTTTGAATTATAATCCATTGACACAACGTTCTTTCCGATTGAATCGAAATCGAAACTCGAAATTTTTCCTACAAAAAATCAGCTCCACAATCAAGAGAACTAACCAGTAAAATAATCGGGCCATTTCAGCCTTTTAGCAAGCTCGATGTTCTCGCAATTCATGAGATAGAAACAACAAACATTTGTGATGGGGAAAAATGCAGCGAGATTTAATTTCGGGTTATATCTGAGCTCACCAACGCAATCATTCTCTAATAGCGAAAAAGCATTAGTGAAATGGCAAATAGGAAACCATATTACTTTGTATGTAAAGGTGATTTACTAATCGGATTTTCTTGTTCACATGTAATACATCAAGAGTGGCTTCGTTTGTGTCATGATTATAAGAAGCTGAGAGCAGCAATCGAGCGGAAGGGATGCTTTCTATATAGGTCCATTTCCCTCCTTCATATATAAATGCATAGTATAATATAGAATTGATTGATGGGGGTTATTTGTTACCAAAGGATCTTGACCGATATGTAATTGTTTCTCCGACGTTCGTAGGATCAGAAACAGTAACGATGTTTGAGTCGAATGTTGTCGATACAATATGCATTGTAGTAAAGCAAGCGAAGATATAAAATTTATTCAACCTCTCATAGAAAAAATTTTAGAACACGAAAAAAATTATCATTTTTATGCTATAATTAAATAGCGAATTCATTATCACTCCAAAAGCTCAATATCAATCTTGATTTCGAGATCCCCAAAAAATCAAAAAGTTAATTAAAAGCGATTTAGCCTCAATTGAGAGCATGTTTTTCAATTCTTAAGTTGTCCATTCTTCAAACCGGTAGCAACTTTGTTAATTGTTCATTTTAAATTTAATAAGTGATGTGTACTCCTTGAGAACCCATTTAATAGAGAATTCTCAATCAGAATGATGGTTGTTCATTTCTACCATTACTCTTAAAAGGTCTCTTGCAGATAGGTTTGAATATATTGTGTCGAGAACAATAAGGATGAGCGATGCCCGATACAAAACAAATAGCCGTCTACTACTGAAGCCGAAAACCTAAACAATTTTATTAAATTATTAATTATCTAATTTAAATTTTGATCTCATTAAGCAATCTTGATTACTAAAGTTTAATCGTGAATAGGTCAAATAATGCTTGTAATTTAGTTGAGGTTCAAGTACATATACTTTAATGTAGTGTAAAATACTTCCTATTGACAATGCGTCCATAACCACAACAGACAGCAATTCCTTGCTCGATTTCTGTGCTCAATACCTTTGAACAGAAATTTCCATAAAGAAGACAAGAGAAGAAGATGATAATTAAGATAGTTCAAATCATATAGACAAAAATTTGTCTTTCTGCAAATACCAGGAGATTTGCATGACTCAAGCTAAAGAACTATAAACCAAGAACTCCAATTAAAGAGGAAACACCTTGATGGCATAGAACATGTTTATATCTATATCTGCTAAAATTATTCAGAATGCTCCCTTCTCCCTTGTTATATCCCTAAAATATTGCGTTCCGAGTTGAATTTTGCAGCTCAGTGGAGTAAGCCATCCTGTTGAAAATACTGCTCAAATAACCAACGTCATTTTTCCGAAGATTTGAAAAAGTGTTAAGAAGATGTATGCTCTTCAAATTAAAGCCAAGTAGAGAGCTTTTCTTTCTAAACTGGTATTCTCAAATCCATTACTTACTAAGATCTTTCGATTCATAATAGAAATTCTTCCTTGCTAGCAATTTCTTAGTTTCGAATTTTTTACCTCTGTTAGTTATTCATGGAGGTTCGCAGCACACTTAATGATAAGCCTCGAAAGTAATGGAAACGAGTTCCAGGTTACAAAGGAATACGCCATAAACCGTATTGTAATGTTTCTTAGAACATTAATCAAAAAGGGAAAAATGCTAGTTTTGGATTCTCAAAATAAACCTAAAATTAGAGAGTAACATTAAAAAGTGAAAAACTTTTCCCAAGACTCATCAAGCTCATTCAGGTCTTCGCTAAAACCATGCCCTAACGTGTACCCACTAGTCACGTCTCAGTCCAAGAGAAAACGCCTAAACTTTGTCCAGGATATTCAAGAAATTTTCTCTGGCAGCATCCATCATTGGAAGAAAACTCTAATAAATCCCTGCAAAATTAACTCGATGGAGCTTCTTGATGAGGGTGAACATATTGATCGATGGCACTAAAATGCGAGTTCTCACTCAGGTATCGATTTTGACGCATGTCGAATTCGTCGTATGTTACGTCATTTTTAGTGGGACCCAGACCAGAACACTTTTGAGGTGCATGTAAATTAAATTCTGTTACGACTTGCCAAAAAAAAAAATATAGCGTGATATGTAGTATAAATGCGTCATTTAATCACATCCTAAAAAAGGGTTCACTTTCCGAGCTTCTCAGCACCAAAAAAGGCATACTGAGCTGCTAGTTTTGCCATTCTCAGGTCTCCAGATGTGAAAGCACAGTTCGAAACTTTGACCTTTGAGAATTCATTATAAGCTTCTCCGCATAACACAGAAATTCCTTAGATAGAATTTATTGCTCTTCACAAAATTAAAAGCCGTTTAAGTAAAGATAATAATAAGTTTATTCTCTCCGGATTTCGTTACTATCGCTAATATGGAACATTATCGATCAACGCCAGACTCCAAACATCAGCGATATGCCTCCAATCAATATTATGCAAACAAAGGACAGAATCATTCTTACTCCAATCGAAAATTTCAGGAACGCAAAGTGTTAACATATACTCCAAAGGGCCAGCCCAGGATGCCTGAACACGCCGATCATCAAGAAAATTCGATGTAATCGCGAAATTATTTGCATGGACATTTTTTGAATTATTTTTTTAGAACGCTAAAAGAACTGAAGGCAAGTCTCGAAACAAAAATTGAAGAATATTTGAGAACTAAAAGTGAATGGGAAGTTCCAATTCCAAAGGGAACGTCTGCTTACAGCAAGGCAAAACGTGCTGAATATGTCGAGAGAAACTTGGATAAAGCCGTTAAATATTATAAAATTTCAATTGAGAACAATGAACGAGTGGAGTCTGCAATAAAAGACCTGGCAACTGTGTTGCACCAACAAGGTATAGAAATATTTTGCTTTACGCGGGTTGCTGTAATTTTTGATAGGAAAAACTGAAGAAGCCTGCAAATTTTTAGAGGAATATCGGCCTTTGTACAAGGGAGAGGCCAGTAAATTCGACAACTTACTGAACAACCTGAAGAAACAAGTAATAAGAAAGTTTTCAAGGAGTTTTGAATTCACCAAACTTGTTTTAGCTTACTCCATCGGGAAATTGCCATAATCGGACTTACATCATTCCTAATGTACCGCTTTCGATGACAGAGCACGACATTAGAGATTTATTCGAAAATAGTTCTCGTAAATAATTTTTATTTCTTCGATAGACTAAAAAAACACAACTTCAATTTTAGGCATCATTGACGTCTCGTTCTGTCGAATCTGGTCCGAAGAGGATGTCATTGGCCTTCCTCATTTGAAGGAGAAGACGAAGCTGTGCATTCTTAGCTTTGTGAGCTATTCAGCAGCAAGAAAGACAATAGAAACTTTAATAGATCCAGAAGCTTATGAGTTCTATTGGATGAACATGAATGGAGATATTGTCGGGAAAGTGGGACTTGAAATCATCAGGAACGTCAAATCGGTTCCGGAGAAAGAAAGTCGAAAGCCTTCATCCGATTTGAACACTAATGAGGAGGAAAGGATTCAAAGAGACTCTGCAGCAACCGGAGATCCTTCTAATAAAAAAGTAACAAAAAGCCAAACCGAGCCAAAAACGAACAGCTTGAACACGCAAAAGAGCGATCTGAGTACTGAAATGCCTAAGACTCAGGTTTTACCAATGAAACAGCAAGCTGAAAAGAAGAATGACTTGGTGATCAAAAGGGTTCTTAGTTACGATCAAGAATTCGAAAAATTGAACATTTCGCCAAGGAAGTATAATAGTGCCACCCACATTCCAAGTTGCTCTCAGTCTGAAAACACTTGGAATTGGGCAGTCCTCGTCGATATGGGAAACAGCGATGAAGAAAACGAGGAACTTGAACTCCAAAGCATTGAGAGAGCCCGAGCGAAAAGTCTCCGCGATTACGTCTACACGAATTTTAATCGAAATGAGAAATCGATGTTCCAGATATACTCGCCAGAGATGAGCAATGGGTCAGGCAGGGTAGTGGGCCCTGCTCAAAAGATGAAATATGATGTCATGTCTGAGATTAAAAGGAAAGAGGAGCGGCTCCAACGAGAAAAGCATGAAGGAATAAACTACATGCAAAATCTGATTATTAGCAGAAATGAGCTGATGGACGAGATACGAAACAGAAAAACGAGCTTGGATTCAAGTTTGTTTACGACAAAGAGCAAGCGAGAAGAGAAACTGGGGGTAGGGCCGCTCAAAGAGTCTGAGAGGGAGTCTCAGACGATAATTTCTTAAATTAATATTATTAATATGTTTATGAACAATGTCAGAACAAAAAGTAAAGAAGGAAATGGAGGGACAAAATTGTCCATGGGTGTAATAATCAGCAGTGAGAAGAGTGAGACAGAAGAAGAGGCATAAAAATGCCGTAAATTACAATAGTCTAGCGAATGCAGTGCTAGTTTATTTATTAAAAATGATTAATATGCTTTTTGTTCTCAGTAAAGTCATAGATAAGATTATATTTCAATTCGCGCAGCAGATTCTGATATATCGTACATGAATCTTAACAAGAATGCATCATCAAGAAAGTCATTTTCAAATTTCATAGCCATAAGGTATATGAAGGAAAGTTACTCGATATAGATACAGCTAATGGCAATTATTATAGAAGGTCATATAAATGGTGAATAAAGATTTCTTTAGATCTTATGTAGGACATTTTGAGAGTTTCTTTATTATTCTCCTCATATTGCAGAAAGATTCCATTCTAAATGAGATTACTGATATTTGTTTTGAGCGGAATCTTGCAGGGTAACCTTACTGAAGCCGCTTTTATTTGTCAATAAATTTGATTGTGCTGAATATCGTCAGCGAGTCTGCAGAAAGAACTGATTTTGAATCTTGCCATTGCGAGTTTCAATAGAAGTTTGTGAAGTAACCTTCTGAAATTAACTTTGAATTGTATCTCGCGGAGTATATTCAACAAAATGGAAGGGGCAATATTGCTAAATTACTAAGAAATACTAATTTTCTAGTACTATATTAAACACGAATAAAAAGTTTTGTCATAATTAATATAACTTTTTTTTGAATTTTCAATTAAAGCATCAAGAAATCTATTATCATTTAAATTTTCCTCTTTATCTCCATTAAAATCAAAGGAGACATGTTGGTAATTGTCCAATATATCTTGATGAGAAAAGTAAAGGGTAAACTCTAGTCAAAAAAATGCAATCTCTTGTATCGGTGATATTTATGCCTGATATTGAGTGTCTGTTTAGAAATTTATTATGAAATGTATTGTGGTATGGAGTTCGTATTCAACGATTATTTGAAATACATTAACATTAGAGATAACTCATCTGCTTAGAAAATCTTAGACTACATAATTCGGATTAATTGTGTTCCACAAAGATCGTAAGAGATTATCGATATATTGATGAAATAAACTATACCACATCAGAGTGTTCATATCAAAACTTTGATATAAATTCAAAAAAAAATGGCTACAAAGATGGTTAGATATCCTTAAGCTACACGACGAAGTTTTGATCAATAAACTTGAAATATTGCATACTCTAATCAACAAATAGTTTGTGATTTCAAAAGCATTGCAAATTTCTATCACTTTATCAACCACTACATACTCAAGAGGACTGCCCAAGATGAATTACCAAAGTTTGCCGTATGAGGTGGGAGAGAATCATAAGGTAATCACTTGTAGAGGCTTGAGTTAATTGTTTAAATCGAATGTCTCTATAACTTTAGTGTATAAACTGACGTTTCAAATTTTAAAAAGGGTGCTTTTAGCATTAATTTTCTTCTTCTTTTCTATTTTTAGTGTACTTAAAGGCTGTAAGGACCTTTTATTTGCTTTCACAGCCTTCATCTACATGAAATTTCTTGAGCTATTATTTATGAAAATGATGTAATTCTCTCTCTCTTCCTGAGTTTGTTTCGATTGGGATAAAAATTATTCTCTTTCTCCTCCGAGGAATGCTGATTGGGAATGATGTAAATCATGTAGCTCGCTTTTAATTGCTGAGTTCGAAATTTTATCAGCTGATTTGGATAGATTTATTGCCAAGGAACCTATGCAAGATCTTCAATGTTAAATTATTTCACTTCTCATGTATCCCAGTTTAAGGGAGATTTTAATATTGGCCTGTGTGTAAGTCATGATGGTACTACGGATGATCGTTTTCCAATGTTCATTTATGGCTCAGGGATTCATATGTGGTTACCTACAATCGCTGGTCTTGATAATCTTGCAACAGCCAACACAGCCAGCAGAGAAGAATTCAGCTATGTTGATTGTTATTACGAAAAGAAACGAAAGATGTTTTTTATCAAAGCTATGATGTGTATATATGCACGAAAAAGTGAACGGATTTCCGTTCATCATTATTCCAGCATTTCTATTAGAAAATATCAGAATAAAAGTAAAGTTAATATCCTACAATAAGTAAAGCTAACTTGCTTTAGACATCCACAGCATTATTTATGAATATGAAAACTTCCTTCTAAACAACGAAATCAGGAAACAAGAGGCGGTTCAATTCTCTTCGAATTGTTTCCGGTTAGGATATTAGAATGGAAGGAAATTTTTTGATGGACTTTCTTGCTGAAATTGACATGTAGAATGCCAACAGTTCGGACTACATCAAGGGAAGGAGAACTTTTTCTATATGTGGCGTGACGCCAAAATTATCATAAGACAAGGAGGTTTAATCATCGATTGCGATTATTTTTCATCAATATACCTCAGTACTCCTTTAGTTTACCTTTCGCATCAGTTGCTACTTCAAAGATTAGCATTCTCATCGCAGTATCGCATTGTCAGAAATGTTAGCGACAGCTCTGCTCAGATATGTAGTCAACGTCCGAAGCCTTCTTATATCAACTTCTCTTAGTAAGAGCAAGTCAGGATAAGCATTCGACCTACTCTACATATCTCGCACGAGCTCAGCCGAAGGTCATGGAATAGCAGAAACATTTCTCTTTATAAATTATTTTTATGAAGATTTTTGGAGGTTTATATATCAGAGAGAGGTAATAAAATTTATTTCCTTTCCATACAAATCATCAGATTAAATTCATCAGAACGGAGTAGATTGATTTTGATTTTATTTTAGAGTGATTTAATGAACTGTATTCCAGAGTTCCGAATTGAATAAACCCATTTCTAATTTGATGCATGATTATATTTCTTCAATTTTATAAACTAACCAAGGCCATTCATAGCACAGTGTTGAAAACCACAAAAAGTGCTCAACGATGCGTTCCGTCTAAGGAAAACAGGCTCGCTCGTTCAATTAACCGAAAACCCCATTCAATTGATGTGCTGCGTCCATTGTTTTCCTTGGTTCTAAAATACCAATGGTTTTGTAGAGACATAACGAAAATAAAATTGGGTACATCAAAAAAAATCAAAAAGACTTTAAATAGAATTTTTCAGGAATCAGAATCACTGTCTGCTATGATACCATCAGAGATCAAATGCGCGTTACGTACGATATCACATCTACCTTTCCTTCGAAAAAAGATATTTTTGCAATGATGAAGTTATTAGAAGTGATCTATAAAGATCTTATTGCCGTTGGTTTGGGTATGATTGCCTATTAGAGCATCTTTTTTCTGGTGTATTAAACTCAAGCGCGTCCTAATATTTCTGTTCTTTAAGTGGCAAGATGGACGAGTTAGAAAAACTGTAGAATCCGTTGCATTTTAATCTAAATTACGCGTAGCTTATTTTATTTCTGGAAAAACCCTCAATTTTTGCATTACTGCCCTTTGGTACTCGCAGGCGAGCTTTCACCCAACAGAATAGGTCCAATATTGCTTATTCGCAAAGCTTTGGCTAACATAAGCTTCACATAAGATTCGACTCTTGATTATACAAATAAAGAAGTGAAAAATGACTAACAATTACAATGATAAAGTCTTTCAATCAAAGTATTTAGCTTGCTGCTAAATTTTCCTCACAATCCGACTTTTCATCCGAAAAACATCGTTGTTTTTACATTTAGAATTATGAAAATCGAAATAGTTCATTGATTGCCAACAGTAGGGGTCATGTAATTATTCTGAAACAGCAAGCTTCTTGTGGCAAGATAATGAGCTCTCGAATGACATCGCATCAGCTTCTAAGAGAGTTGATGCTGTGAATTCTTCGAAAGGTTGTACTAAATGCTAATTTCTGACGGAAAATAGTTATTTTACAGCTCTTCAAAGAGTTTAGAGCTCCCAGAATTCCAAAGTCGAGAAATTTAATCTCTACATCTTCTCTTGAAGATCGCTCGTCGGCTAAGACAATTTGGAAACGAATAACTCGACGATTGGCATTTTTTTTTCTCTTTTAACTGACAGTGAATGCAGATTAGATTTTCCGAAAAGAGACTACCTCTCTCACTCGCATAACTACAATGAGAGTGATAAATCTTTATTAGCCATGATAAAATGGATGTGTTATATGACTTCTCCTCAAACTCAATCACATTACTCAGACCCAACATCAACATTGATTGAAAAGAGATAAAAGTACGCAATTCCAAAGCCATTTGGTCAGTGGGAACATTAATTCAGAAATATGCTCTATTGATGGTAATATCATTGGAGTATCATCACTGTAACTAAGGAAATTAGCTGTTATTGTCAGATTTTTTTATTTCAGTGGCTCCGCAGTAGAGCAGAGTTCCATCTAAGGAAGTAAGCACGGATGCCTTTATGCAAGCAAGTAAAAGTGGGAAATTATCATAGGGTTTGTTGCATACCGTTATAGGATTTCTAATTAATTTTTTATCGGTAGCTTAATTAATGACTGAGACACTAATATCGAAGAAAATGATATTTCTTTGAAATCAATTATTGAAGCCGAGAGCATGCACTTATTTGCCCAATCCATCAATCCAATTTGAAATCTCGAAAGGTTTTTCACCTTTTCCTCTACGATAAAGCAGTCATTTCACTCTTACAGGTGAACCAGCTGTGAACCCTAATTCCAGTATTTTTAAAAAAATCTGCCTCAATTATTATTTTTCCGTCTGCTCCTTTTGAGGTAGAAATTGTTCAACACAGAATCAGTCCCCAAGCCGAAAGGTGTTTCCTCTGTGCAATGCGCGCTTTAACCTTTATAACGACCAAATAAAGAATTACGAAGCCTGGATTTGCGAATAGAAAATCTGTCTTCAGCTTAGGGTATTTAGAAATTTCTCTCTAAATAAAAAAAAAAATTCAGCTAATGCAGGTGCATGCATGCTCTTTAAAATTTTTAAATATCGGCAGTTTTAAATTACGTCTTCAAATTTTTTTCCATTAGTGTCTTCAGGCAATTCCATTAATCTATTACAACATTGACTAAGTTGGGGCGCCTCCTAAACTGAGGCACTTAAATACCTAGGTGTACTGCTAAGAGGTCTATATTAAAATCATGAATCACTCTTTAATTTTTGCCTTTAAAAATAATAAGCCAGTGCATTTTTCGGAACTAAACTGTGATTCCTTGCAAAAAAATTTCTATTTTCCTATAAAGCCATTCTAAACAGTTAAATTTGAATAAAAGCCTATTGCCCTAAAATGAGCTTTATCCAGCAAACACTCGCCCTGCTAAGAGTCCAACGTTTGCGTTACAGACGAGACCTAAGCGAGCACCTGCGACAGTTCTTCTTTCCAATTGTCATCGCACTTGGAATTTTCTTTTTTTGTACACTGCAATTCACCTAGTCTATATTTCTTATCCCCATTTTTCCCTAGCCAAAATCGACGAAGGCTCTGACTTAATCGCGATCTACTTGCCTTGGGGGTACAATGGATTCGTGAGGAATATCTTCATGGACATCGTCACCGACAAGAAGCTAAAAAGCAGAGAGTACTTTAAGGTAGAAAAAAGCCATTTAGCACTATCTCATCCAAATTATCAGATCAACGGCTTATCCAGAGCGAGTTACTACACTTCTCATATGATATTAGCAGCATTGAAAGGTCTCCTGGTATGTTCCGATCATCTATTCAGATCCTAATGTACATTGTCAGGTTGGGCTAATCTTATTAATCGGTGTTATGGCCGCCGGCGATGGTTTTGTCCCGGCAAAGGTATTCTAATCTCAGCTTTTCTGTTTTCTCATTACTCTATTAGGATTGGATTCTGGTATATATCGTTTTCGAACTCCAGGCCATCGCAAACGCGCTGTTTAGTTTCACAGTGAGCGTTTTCTTCGAAGATCCATATATTGGCAGCGATATCGTCGGCACATTATTCGGAATAATGGGATTCTTTTACTTTATTGGAAGAGCTACCGAAAATAGGTACTAAATTTGCTTCTTGCTTAGTGACAGTTTTGATTAAATTTAATTCTTGAAATAGGGCAGTAAAAATCGTCTGCGCTCTGCTTCCTCCAACAGCTCAAACTCAAGGAATATTGGGAGCCGCTCTAGATGACCCTGATTTCTCCATCGCAGATAGCATATGGATGCTATTCGTTGACATTGCTGTCCTTTTCTTGATATTTTTCATTTGCGATACATTCTACGGCATCGACAAAGAGACTACTTCTAAGTATTGGCTTAGAGTACTGACGTGCAAGAAGAAAAAGAGATCACAAGCCTATGAGGCCATGCAAGATGGCGCGATCATCCAGACAAATGTAGAATCATCTCAGCGAGATCAAGACTCACCAGATTCGAGTTCGGCGACCTATCATGAAACTTTTTCAAATCGCCAGCAGTTGCTCAAAACTGTGGAGGTGCGTGACTTGAAGAAGAATTACAATAAAATACCTGTGCTCAAAGGAGTCAGCGTCTCTATGTATGAGAGACAGATCTTCTGGTACACTTTTTTCTGTCGGAAAGTGTGTAAATAACGTGTTTAATAGTCTGCTTGGTCACAATGGAGCTGGAAAAACGACTTCAATCAATATTCTCACAGGATTTACCAAAGCTTCTGGTGGATCCGTCAAATGTAAATTTTTTAGCGACACAAAAAATCTTACCAGCTTATTTTATTTAAAGACAACGGAAAGGACATGAAAAAGTTTTACAACGAAATCAAAAAGAAGATTGGCGTCTGCCCACAAACAGATTTGTGTTATCCATTTCTCTCCTGCGAAGAGAATCTGGAAATTGTAGCAGCGATCAGAGGCCTTTCCAAAGATGAGATTCCTATTGAAATTGAATCTCAACTGAAAAAAGTAAGACATTTGGTGAGTAACGTTTGCAAATGATTCAAATTTCAGGTCGGCTTATATGAAGACAGAAAGAAATGGGCCAAGCAGCTCAGTGGAGGCAACAGACGAAAGTTGAGTATGGCCATGGCTCTGTTGGGAGGGACCGAAATCCTCTATTTTGACGAGCCAACTTCAGCCATGGATCCAGCATCTCGCCGAGTTATTTGGCAAATTATCAAGGACCTCAGAAAAGACGGCAAAACTATCGTTTTGACCACGCATTACTTGGAAGAAGCCGATGAGCTCGCTGACCGTATCGGAGTCATGTCAAATGGAAAGCTCTACGCAGTGGGAACCCCAACCTATATCAAAAAGCAATTTGGAGTCGGCTACCGTCTTTTCATTTCACCTAAGTAAAATCAGCCTGATAACCCAGTCCAATAACTTCTATGTAGATACAATCACGAACTGGCAAACAATTTTGAAGCTTTGAAACCAGAACTAAGAAAAATCACGGAAAACGTCATCAATGGTGCGATACTCAAAGATCATACGGCTTCTGACGTTCTGAAGTTCTCACTTCCGTTCAGTGAACAACCTAACTTCGCGAATCTCTTTGAGCAATTAGAAGCTATCAAAGGAGTTTCAGTATTTATAGATTTCTGATGATTAGCAGTAACATATGTACTAATATAGCTGAGTCTTGAAATGAATTCACTGGAGGACGCTTTCTTGAATATCACACTTCAGGAAGAAAAGAAATCGAGTCACGTTGAGGCCGAACTAGTCTCGGTGACCTCAATTCCAGTGTCCCCGACTATTCCAGACGTAATCAAGAAAGAAGCGACCTACAACTTTTGGGCCCAATTGAGCGCTTGCTTCAAAAAGAGATTCCTTGTCACCAAGCGAAGTCCTCAAGGATACTTTTCTGTCATCCAGCCAATAGCTTTCATTATCACCGCCACTATCTTACCTAACACTATCGACCAACCCGAGCGTCGTATAGCAAGTTTTGTCGCCTTTATTGCCGTTGGGTTCACTGCTAATTGCTCGATTTACTGCGGATCAACTGTTTATGATCGAGAAAAGAGAACGAAGTAGCCTTAATTTTATTCCTCTTGATTCTTATGTTTCTCTAAAGATATATGCTGAGAGTAATGGGTTGCAAGAACACATCGTACTGGCTCGGCACATACCTCTTCGATTTTGGCGTGATTTGCTGCTTTGTGATTTTCCTGATTATTCTCATCAGCGCACAGTAAGCAATTTTTATCAGCGTTTGAGAAATTAATGGCATACGTGTTTTAGGAAAATCGATTTTCTCGTAGATGATATGGGAATGTTCGTAGGTCTCACTTTTGGCTTCGTAGCGTCCCTGCTCACGACAGCATACTTATGGGGCTATGTCTACTCAACTGCTGCTGCAGCAACATCTACCTTCCCTGTGTTGGCATTGATTGGTAAGCTTCATTAGATAGAACGTCAAAACTAATTATGCAACCCTAGTTCTCTACCTTGGACCAATGTTATTGGCCGCAGTGTTCAACTACATTGAAGTGACACCAGTCTCTCAAATATTCCAAGCCATCGGTTATATTGGTGGCCCATGGTTGCCTTATCAGCAAGCTCTGTTTTTGCTAAACCCTGACGCTCAAGGCAGTCTATTTGGTATTGTATTGTTCGATGGCGTCGGATGGATCGTCGGCATCTTGTTCATACAGGCTATCGTCTATATGACCTTGACTTTACTGATCGAGTACAAACTCATCAATCTCAAGGGAAAGCAGCCAGATGCTAAGCAAAACCGTCCAAAAAGTGACGAAGTGACTGAAGCTCATGATGATGTTCACGACGAGATGGAAAGACTGAAAAATCCAAAAAACAAGGACCCTATCAAGGTGCTCGATCTCACTAAGCAATACGGAAACGGCCATAAAGCTCTGAAAGGGATTTCTTTTGGAGTTGAAAAAGGACAAATATTTGGATTGTTAGGTCCTAACGGAGCAGGAAAATCAACCGCATTTAACATCATGACCCAGCTTATCGATGCAACAAGCGGAGAAATCTACCTCAATGGCAAAAATACGGCAACTACTAATAAATTCGATATCTACAAGAGCTGCGGCGTTTGTCCTCAATTTGATGCATTGTGGGAGCTGCTCACCGTGAAGGAGCATCTTGATCTCATTGGCAAAGTCAAGGGGCTTACTGGAGCTGATCTCAAAACGAACACTGATTATTTCCTTGAAGTTCTTAAAATTAGAGGTCATAAAGATAAGAAAACCTTCCAGCTCAGCGGAGGTAACAAGAGAAGACTGTGCGTCGCTTTGGCTTCAACAGGTGCTCCAAAGACCCAGTTCATGGACGAACCATCCACCGGAATGGATCCGCTAGCTAGAACTTTTCTTTGGGATACGATCAAGCAAAACCTTGCTGCTGTCAAAGACTCTGCAATTGTCCTCACAACGCATTCGATGACTGAAGCCGAATCCCTTTGTAGCAAAATAGGTATATAATGGCATCCCTTGACCTCTCAAGCCTTATAATATTAATAGGTATTCTGATTAACGGAAGGTTTGTATGTCTTGGAAACACCGCTTATCTTAAGAATAAGTACGGTTCAGGCTACAAAGTCACTGTTTCTAAGGGCTCAAAGTTACACACTGAGATGATTGAATTGATAAAGCAGATCAGTGTTGGGGCAGTCAGGGTTGAAGACGAAAGTGAAATTTATGAAACGTATCAGGTAATGATAACCTTTCTGTGGCTGCTTGACTAAATTCAAATTTCCTTAGATTCCGAGCGCAGAGTTTCAGTTCAGTGTCGCATTTGCGAAGCTAGAACAATTCAAAAAGGAGGAGAAGATAAAAGATTTTTCAATATATAATACTACGCTGGAACAAGTCTTCCTTGAATTTTCTAAGCATCAGATCTCTCAGAAAAAAGATGAGGCGAAACCTAAAAAGAAACGTTGTCTTTCTCGAAAGGCCAAATCTAATCGAGACATTTAGCTTTTTTTTTATTTAGGACTTGTTAATATTATCAAAATCGAATGATTAGTATGTAGATATACAATATATTTCTACTCAAAAACAATAGCATTGGAATATTATGTAAACGTTGGCTGTGCATCGAGCCTTTTTCTTTGTATCTTCTTCGTCACTTAGTCTCTATTATTACAAACGTTTGTAATATTTAATAGAAGATGTCACTTTCATTCCGTAAACACGTTCCTTGATCTTGCTATTAAAGAAACGCTTTGATATGCAACCCTAGTTAACCTCGAGCACTTTAAATTATAGACGGAATAAATAATCGAAAAACAAGGACATGAGCTTTGCTTAATAATAAATTAAATTGGAACAACGATAAGTGATGCAATCTAGTAATCCCAACTAAATGTTTACATTTCAAGTTTTTCTAGAGAGAAAACATTTATTTCCATTGAACTTTTCTTTTTATGTTCATGACTTTCTTTATTAGAAGTCAATTTAATATTCGTGCCTTTAGATATACTTTATGAAGTACTTGTGATTTCATAGCAATATTTATCTCTTCGGTGCTAATTTTTTCAATTCATACCTTGTGGATTACTATATTTACATTTTGCCCTATTATCAATGGAAAAAGACTTCTGACGTTACAGGTCTGTTGATTTCTTCTCAGAGCAGTTGTTCTGGGCCCTCTGAGAAGGTGTTCTAACCAGTAGTGCTATAAGAATCTCCTATCCAGGTAGATCCATTAATTCTGGCTCGGAATTAATTTTCTGATCAGTTTGTGACGGAATTCTCTATTTTGAATTCCTTTCGTGGAATTCAATGAATCGGAATTTGCTCTTGAGTGATAGCTGATGTATTAAAAACAGTAGTTCTTTAAAACAATAATTAATTAACACATTCCTAAGTAAACTTCTTTAACTTTAACAGGGCATTAGCTCTTGCCATGTGTAAGCATTTCAGACATTTTGAGAAGCGGGTTTTAAGAAAGCCCGTACCTCTCAACGCTCATCAACTCGTCAGATTCTTTTACTCTCAAGCGATAGCACCTATCTATAATCAAACTGGATCAAAACTCACCTACTATGACTATGCTTCAGAATACAAGGGATTCGAAAAAGATGTTTCCCCATTCCTCGAGAAGCAATTCCTTAGCTCTGTAGGACTCGATTCTCTCGGTAAGCATTTAAATGTTTCCAGAACCACTAATTCGGATTTTCCTTGCATTAGTGAACACAAAGTCCACTGAGATGAGCAGCTTCTTCAATCCCCTGGAGAAGATGGACACAGAGCACTGCTGCGTAACATAACAGCAATGAGTTGTTTGATAAACCCTTTTTTTTTCCTGCAGCATGCGCTCCAATTCTCTCCTGAAGAAATTAAGCACTCAGATTTCTCAATTAACGACATCAAGACCGTCATAAGTGAAGAGATTGATCTGAATGCGATCGAAGAGTTGCGCGCTGAAAGGTATTTTGGTATGAATTTCGATAGGCTGATGAAAATTTAGATCAATGGAGCAGAGCTTCAACGACCTCAGCACAGCAGATGCAACCAAAATTTGCAATGATATGAGCAAGGAAGTGAGCATTGAAGAAGGATACGAAGTTAAGGACTTTTACTTTTCTGAGTTTCTGGAGATGGAAAAGAGCCTTCATCATTACCGGAAAGAAAATAAGATGCCTTGCCTCTCTGCAACTTACTAGTTAAACATGCTTTGTGCTAAGACAACATATGCATATCAAGTAATCACTGCTAATTGGAGTAATTTAAGCGACAATCAAAGAATCAAGCTAAGGCAGAATGAATAACTTTTCTTCTTTTGTTGTTTATATTTGATAACTTAAGTAGAATCTACTTCGAAATTAATGTGTCGTCTCAAACTGTTTTAAGTATCACTTTACTCTTTGAGGTAGTCTGGCTAGGATTTTTCTGAGAGAAAAATCAGCTGGCTTCGACAAAGGAGTTAGTGACGTTCTGTTGGAGAGATGACGTAATGGTATAGATGACGTTTTCTGTTGTAAACTGATCAGTTGTTGTATTTACGTGGGAGTGAATCAGAATGTGGATTAAATTCAAGAAGTTAACTGGGGTAGCAGTTACAAAATCGTAAAAACAAGCCAAGTTGCCGGTCTTTCAGGCACACCAAATAATAGAATAGACTTCTACATTGGTGAATTTTCTTCAGTTTGGCAGCGTCGTTTCTGGGCTATGAGGCGCCATTACATTGTGAACAAAGACACTTTGTGAATGTGAGTGCTCACATTCTAAAAAGCTTTGACTTCCCTGGACTAAATTCTTGCTTCAGAGAGATACTATAAGATAAATGAATGAGAGAGAGTTCTCTTGAAATTTATAATACAATCTCTCCAAAAATAAGCGCACTTAATAGGTTATTAACAATACATTACTTTCAAACAACGAAGTAGAGCCTCAAACCAAATCGAAAAATGATAAGCTACGGTTCAATAAAAAAGACATACAGAGTACATATCCAGAAATCATGTTCTTTTAGTTCGTGCAACGAGACTTAAAAACAAGTTGAGTTGCTGAATCCTTTTTCATTGAAATTGAAGAAGGCTTTCTCATTTCACAAGGCATTTTTTACCTGATCTAATTGTTTGTTAGCAACAACATAATTATTTTACCCGCGATAGTTAGTGCTCAACGGTAACATAAGAATTAAAGAAAAGAAATTTGTAATTCGATAAACAAGAAAACAAGGACTTAAATGGACTTCTTCTCAGCGACTAAATCTCAAAAAAAGCAGACCCATTATGGTCTTTCTGATAGCTGGAAGTCAGTACGACTTTCCAGACATGATTTAATTGTAGACCCTGATGACAAATACTCTGAAATTCGCAGATTATTTGAGTTGCGATTAGACAACATCCACCAAATCATCCACGAAAGCATGCGACCATTGACTCAGGAAACTTTTAGAAACACCTTCCCCTCCCTTACTCTACAAGAAAGAGTCATGCAAGCTCTCACGGCTAATCTACAAGATGAAAAAGAAAGAGTAATTGACCAATTAAACAGACAACTATTGCAGACTCGAGGGACGCTATCAGAACAAAAGACAACACAGCTTCCAGTAATCTAAACAACCTCATAGCACTTTATAAGACTATCTATATATATAGCTTTCCTCCTTTTTTACATCAGAAAGGAAGACCGATGTTGAATCTGAAGTGAAGGCACTGACAGATAAGCTGAGAGTAAGCGAAAAGCAAGCTAGGTTCTTCGAAGAGGAGTTGAAGTTATCGAAATCTCGAATCCAAGAATTGAATGCTGAGCTAACTGACACCGAAAAGAAATTTCAGACGACTATTCAGCAAATCCGAGAAGCTAACCTCAAAGAGATACAATCAACATATTCAGAGAATCAGAATTTGAAGTTGGATAGAGAAAAGCTCGAAAAGACCGTCTTTGAGAAAGAAACAGAAATTGAAAAAATGAAAAGCGTGTTGCTCTTGAAAGGTCGAGAGAATGAGGAGCTCACTCAAGATAACCTAAGATTGAAACAAAAGTGTGAAGAAGCGATTTCTGAGGCAGGCGAGTTGAGGAAGAGGTTATCTCAGCAAAAGAATATTGAAGACCAAGCGAATGAAATGAACTCAGATCTCAAACAGAAAATTGAATCACTGAAAGTAGAGGCCACTCGAGCAAAGGAAGACGTCAAGGATAAGGTAAATGATTGTTGAAATGGCCATTGATGATCGTATTTTATAGCAACTTCATTTAGAAAACGAGAAAGCGGCATTGAAAGCAAGGCACGCTGAGGAAACTAGCCGGCTTAAAGAGAAAATAGATAGCTTGAATTCGGAGTTATTTGATTGCAAGAACCAGCTGACTGAAATGGAGCTCGAACTGCTGCGATATCGTCATTCGGTCTTTGCTGATGTTAATGCGCCGCTGAGTGGCTATAAAAATATGTCCTTCCTTGATTCCGAAGATGAAGATGATGATGATTTCCAAGAGGATGCATTCAGGGAAACTAACCGAATGAAGAAGACCTTAGTAAAAACTTATTTGACGATCTGTCTAAGATCATTGATTGCATAGACTGAAACGAAAAATTTGTATTCTAAAAAGCTTGAGGAGGTCAAAAGAGAAATGCAACGTGTTTTGATGGAACGTATTAGCCAGATTCTCGAGGAATCTAAAGCTAAGATCAAAAAAGTTAAAGACCGAGAAAAGGAATTAGAGCACGCTTTACATCAGACAGAGCTCTCTATTGCGAAGGACTATGTTCCTCTTTCAGTGTATCAAGCAGATCTAAAGCAGAAACAAAACGAAATTGATGCTCTCCAGAAAGAGAGCAGGAAAATCGAAACGGAGAGCGGCCAGAACCATGCTCTGGAGCTCACGAAAATAGTCCAAAATTTCCAAAAGAAGACTGAAGAATATGATGCTACTATCAAACAGAAAAGCGAAAACATTGAATCTCTCAAGAAAGCTCTCGAAGAAAGCCGTGATCAAATCTTTTGCATTGAAAGCAGTCTGAAATTCGCAAAAGAAGAAGCCAGAGCAGCGAGTAATAAAATTTTTGACTTGGAAACTCGGGAGAGCCATCTCCAAAAGTCTAAAGAAGAGTCTGAGGCGCAAATCGAGCAGCTTAAATTGGATGTGGAAGCACTGACGAAGGAGTTGAACTCAACCAAGAGCACTTTGACTTTAAGGGAAAATGAACTCCGAAGGACCAAAGAGACTCTTACTCAAGTTCAATCAGAGAATACCAAGCTCACTGATGAGATTGAATATCAGTTGAAGAGAATTGACGACCTTACCGGCAGTCTGCAAACTTTAGAGAAGAACCATGAAGACGATCAAAGTCGCATTTCAGAATTAGAGGAAAATAGCTCTAATTTAAAACAGCTTTTGGCTGCCTCCGAAAACGAAATCACTGAATTGAAACGCGACGTCATGAACCTCAATAACGAAAAGCAAAGTCTCGAGAGCGTGATAGAGGGTAAAACGGAGAAAATTAACAGTTTGGAAGAAAGGATATCTGAGCTGATGAAAGCTAGAAAACTGGCCATAACGGAATTAGCAAGCAAGGTCGCTGAGCTAAAAGAACAAATGCTAGCATTGGCTGAAGTTCAATCAGCTGCAAAAGGCCAATTTAGCAGCTATGTCCAGAGTTCGTTACAAGAATTCATAAAATTCGTCGTTCGACAAGTAACTGAAAAGAATTCTCAAGTCGAAGAAGCTCAACGCGTTTCAAAGGAGCTCATGGGCCAAAATGACACCCTCCAACGTCAGAAAAGAGAATGCGAAACCACAATCCAAGATTTAACTCTGAAAAATACTGCTCAAATCTGTTTCTATACTGCCGAAATACAAAAAATCAAAGAGACCGCCAAACACGAACTTGAGGCCTTGAAAAACGCTCATAACCAGGAAATCCAGAGCTACAGAGAGCAACTCGAAATCATGAAACAGAGGATACAAGAAACCGTCGAAAATTATGAGTACCGTCTCAAAATGCAGAGCAACACTCACCAAGATGAAATTTCAAATTTCAAAGCTCGCATCGCTCAAAATGAGTCTACCGTTGCAAATCTTCAGCTGAAGCTGGATAACGCCCAAAAAGAGCGAGCTAAATACGAGACTCAAATTCAAGAGTGGTTTACTGTTTCTGAACGATACGAGTCAAAACTGAGGGAGAAGGACTTCCAACTTGAGAATGAGGCCAACAAATCTCTCATTGAGAGGGAGAAAATCCAATTACTTGTTCTTGAGAAATGCAATCAGATCGAAGCACTCGAGAGACAGATTGTTAGACTGGAAAGAGAGGCAGAGCTCCACAAAGAGCAACTGAATGGTTTAGTGAATGAGAAGAACCGTTCACAACACGTCATTACTAAATTGAAAAAGCAACTTACTGAGAATACGAATCAAGGTATTGAACAAAGCTTGACCGTGTTAAATGAGAATACACTGCGAAACCAGCTAAGCGCTCAAAGGCCAAAGCCGTTCTCCGTGCTGCCTGGGGACAAAGAAAATGAGTGTCTTGATGCGAAGGAAAGTGTTGATGAGTTCAGACTGCCTAAAGGTGAGCTGCTTTTTGGCGAGAAAATTATGAAGGGCGGAAGGAAAGAACAGAGAAGTCCTATCTTAACTTCTGTGAATACTTCGTTTGATATTTTAAATGAACTCGCAAACTCTCATTTTGGAAAAATGGTGAGCCTTCAAGCTCATGATGAACGAATTGCTAGAAACCCATTGTGACTTTCAAAATAGCTTAAAATATTTTAATTTGATATTCATAAGAAAAATCAGTTAGATGAACGATTTGTATGATTGATTCTAAATATGTGAACAAAATAGTACTGTCTTTAAAATTCATCGATGATTCAGAATGATGATGATGAATATCGTTTCTGCTATCTGTTAGACACACACAAAAAAAAAGAATTCGGCATATATCACATTTTATAGTGCAAGTCTAAAAGCAACTTCAAGAGGTACAGAACCTGAGTTTCCAAATTAGATTTTTTTTTTCTTTTTTGAGAACATATTTTTCATCAATTTTTCGAAGAAATCGAGTTATTTCGCTCGTATTTGAGAGCTTCTTGGAAAAATAAACTACGGTAAGTTTCGCACTAGGAACCAAAACGAGAGAACAGTTCAGTAAACTTTCGGTAAAGCCAATTTTCATTTGGACATGATAGAATTGATTAAGATCTTAGTAGGATGCTAGTTTCGGAGAATTTTCTGAATTTATCTTTGATTTTCAACTCTGCTCTCTCTCAGCTCGAACACCTTATTTCTGGCTTAGCCTTTTTTCTTTCTTTCCATTTTCCCACACGTTTAATATGACTTTTTTCTTCTTCCTTTTTCAAGGGATGATCTTCCTCCAAAGCAGCAGAAGCTCGTGAAGCTTTGAATGGAGATCTCAATTCGCCAATGCCCTTTCGAATCTTTCGTTCTCAAAATTCGCCAGTAAACATTTAATTTTAGAGGCTTTCGTTTAAATAATTTAGAATCTAACTCAGTATCAAATTATACAATCCATAGCACATTCAGTTTGTCGCTAGGCCGCCCTTTTCGAAAGAAAATTTCTAATTTGGAAGATTCCACACTTTTCTACGAATGGAAGAATTCATATGTAATAACTCGAACCTTTCGCAATTCCTAGCCAAAATCTTCAATATATAGCTCACGAACACCAGTTAAAAATCAATGTTAGGCACGATACCAATTCCAAGAAGAAGTAAGTATACAGTTCTTGGCGCGCATGTGTATAATCTGGTTCTTCTTGTTCCATTTGTTATCGCTTTCCAGATTCTTACTCATGCTAACGATGGCTCCCACAGGACTTGCTTTGGAATTCCCTGGGATGCTGCCAAGTTTGCAAGGTGGGCCTTCTTTGGACTCGCTGTTTATCAAATCATGACTATCCGGTTTAACCTTATGGTCGTAAGAATCAGGAGAAAAAAGCATCATGAATCTAAACTCACTCCTTGGCTTCGTATGTTTGATACTTTATCCTGGTTAGTAAACTGGAGTGTCTTTTTTTATCTCGTTACAGGACTAGTCCATAGATCCCAGTGTCATTCTAACTCTATAAACGCTTTGCTCTGGGCGACTGTCATTATCTCCGCTGTCTTTGCACTAGCGCAGTTGGTTTTACTCACGATTTCATTGGTTAAGTTCTTCAATAAACTTAGAAAGGAAATCTTGGAGGAACCAACCGAGCAAATTGCTACACGTGAGCCTCTGGAACACCAACGTAAACAAGGAGCTGTGGTTGGTACAGGAACTGCTGCAGATATCATGGGTATTTATGGGTCTAAGTCGACCTCTCGAAAGACTAATATTACAGGAATACCTCGAGATCAGTTGTATATAATAAATGAAAGAGCTGGGAGAAACGAAATTATTGATAGGCCAAGCGATTTGGGTCATGAAGACCAAGTCATTGATAAAGGTCAGGAAGCAAGGACAGTGGATGAAGACAGGGCTTTGGGAGTGAAGAAAGATGTGGGAGGTGATAAGATGGGAAGAGAGCGAGCTGATGAAGTTATTAACATCAGAGAAGAAACGAAAGATGATGGGGGTGATCAGAGAATATCTCGGGATTCAAATGCAGATTATATTCCAAATTATCAGCCTAACAGTCAAAACTAAATTGATTATTACAAGGAAGTTATGCCATTAGATGCATTTAGTAAGTAAGACGATATTAGAAGTTGTCTTATTATTTTTTAAGATTGCAAGCCTTTATAATGTTCATCAAAATATCTTTAGTGGATTCATAATAAAATTCCCTTTTCTCAGTCATTACCACTATGTTGATCCAGAGATCACTTTAAACATCACATAAGAGATTAGTTTTGGAACATGGGTCTCAATAAAGTGAATTATTTGATGTTTTTAACTCATGAACACTCCAAGTTTAGGGGAAATATTAAAGATATGATGATGATGAAAATTCTGAGATCCAGTTATAGAAATGAGGTAAGGAGAGAATTTCATACTCTCATGTTATCACACCAAAACACCGTCTAGATATCTTCTCACTTTAACGATTGAATTCTAGCTCCGTTACGATAAGAATTGTAAAAGTCTATACATCAATCCAATAAATGTACTTTAATAATTTGATCATAAACATCATTACATAGTTTCACCTCAGTTCATGCACAAATAAGTTTAATATACCTTTTTATTGAAATATATCTCGAGTATTAGCGAAACTTGAGTTCTTTGGTGAAGCATGATGACTTGAAAAATGAAATGTTGGCTGCGTGTCATCATTCCAAGGAGCATTTGCAATAAAATCGCTGTAATAACATTTTAGCAACTAATCTGATAGTATCGTAATACTTGGTTTTTTGAGATAAATTCGGAGCCTTGGTAATAGCACTCAAAGTCTTGTAGAACTTGTTCTTTGCTGTGTTTGTATTCACAATGAGGTGTCTTTGAAAACGAAAACTATTAGTCAAGATTGTCATGATAACAAAGTAAACCTTAATTCGTCATTGAGAGACTCCTTTTCGCTCTGATACTGTCCGATTCTTTCTTGAATTTGCTTATGACGACTAAGGATCACGTTTCCTCGATTGAACTAGGTACAAGTTAAAGAAATTACTCTTTTCTAAAATTGAGATTGAAATATATACATGCAAATCGCTGATCCTCGCAAAATTTTCCAATGTCCTCGATATTCTCGAATCATTGTACAACGATAGCTCATAACTCGCTTCGAATCGTTTCTCCTGAGAAAGAAGATAATGGTTATTAAAAAGGAAGGAGAAAGAGTTTACTTTGATATCTTCAGCACGCGAAAGTTTCTGAAGACTGAGGGTTTCAATACTCTTCCTCCAGTCACTACAACAGTTAAAACGCATTGGCAATAACCGATAATAATTACCTTATTTTTTTTGTCGCAGTTTTTCGATTCTTTTCGATTCTCAGACTATGGTTAACTCTCTCCTTCTTTCGATTTTCTTCTTCAAGTTTATTTCGAGCTTGGAGATTTTCCTAATTGAATCAATTAATACGGACGAACTAATGAAAGGAGATTGATTACCATATAAGTTTTTTCATAGTCCAGTTTTTCTAAAACCTTGTGGAGGATGTCGTCGTGGGACTGATGCCGTCTGACCCTCGCTTCAGCGACTTTCCTTTGGTATTCCTGTTCTCTTTGTTTGATGCTATTTGATCTTTCGGCTTTGAATTCACGGAAAAGCTCTTGCGCCTTGTTTTCTTTGCGCACGTTATTATCAACAGTCTTTCTCGCTAAAATTACCTCGATCTGTGATGGTCTGCATAAGCTGCATGCTTTTTGACATCTCAATCTATGAATTGGAGAAATTAATTAGATTTCCTTGCTTCAAGCCCAGCTTACTTTTTCCATTATCTCCTGCTTGTGGTGGAACGCTCTGCGCTTCATTTGTTGGATTTTTTCTTTTGCCTCAGCCTCCTTTCTTCTCTCATTCTCTTTTTGGATCCACAATTTGACACTAATTGACAGCAAAATGTGACATTATGTTGAATCATTTTATCATACAAATCCTTGTTGTGCTTTTCTAGCTCCATACTCTTGCTCATGAGCTTCCTTTCATACTCCTTTTGCTTATTTTTCACTTTTTCCTGAATGTCAGAAAACCGCTTTTTCTTCTTTTCTATCTCTTTTTTCTAAAATCATACCCATCAAAATGGTTTGAACGATAGCAATAATTCAATAAATACTCTTTCATTCTCTCTAATTTCTTCGAACATCTGAATATTCTCTTGTTTCAGTTGGATCGCCTTTTGCTTTTCTTGCTTTTCCAACAGTTTTTTCAAAACCTCTAGTCCTGCTTCCTATGCAATGTCAATTCCGGCTGTTAATTCAACAAATTCAATAAATTGCATACAGTATATTGCCTTCGCTGCTTCGCTTGTTGCTCAAGGATTTTTTGTCTCCTTTCTTGCAGATTGAAGTTTCCGATTGTTCCTAGTAGCGAAGATCGTCTTGCCAATGTCCTCACTGAAGTGTTGTGCTTTGAATTTTCTGTGTTTTCAAAACGATATTTGTCAGAATCTTTCAACATTTTCTCTCTCAGTTGCTCAATATCGGTGAAAATACCTATGATGCAATCAAATACACTTTTATAAGCAAGTAGGATCTTGATAGTTTTACGATTAAGCCTATTGAGATGGTGGACATATGTCATTTTCGCCAGTTGCTCATTGCCTTTTTCCTTTATAAAGTCATTCACTTCTCTTAGGAAAACAGTAAATATATTGAAAAGACTCTATTCTGTTTACTTTATTCTCAGATCGTCAGGTTTTAAATGGAGTTTATTGATTGCTTTCTGCGTGACTGGAGAATCCAAATCAATCTCAAATCCGAAGACAGGGTGGTTCTGCACGGCTTCCATCAGACTCAGCTTCTCGAGTTTGTGAGGCCTTTTTGAGTCTTTGGAGGTTAAATTGCTGTCAGGAGCAATATTCATGCCAACATTCCCTGTTGTAGTTGCAGCAATGCCTGTTATAAATGTGTCTGAAGGCTCTGTGGCAGTAGGGATCATGAGGTGTAGAGGACGTCTCATTGCAGGTGAGAATATGCTGTTTTTGCGTCCGATGTCCGGTTGTGAAGAGTCCATGTGCTAAATTCGAGTCAATAATTATTAAGTTTAAAAGGTGATTAATATTGGTCATCTTTAAAATCAATTTACTGTTTTACTTTAATGTAAAAGCTCTAACGTTTGCTCTCGAGAAGTTTGGTGAGAAATTAATCTAAATAGTCTTCCGAACTCAAAGACATATGCAAGCTGATTTGACAGACCCAGAGAGGTAAATAGAACTGTTTTTAAAGTTAAGGTTAGAATTAACGTTCTGAGTCGACACATTAGTAAGGCTATTCTTAATACGAAGTATGCACGATATTAATGTTGGAATATCATGCAAGTTACCCTCCATTAGCTGAGGAACCATGTAGAGAGCAGATGCCAATGTGTTCAATCCAAAACTAGACTGGTGGCAGATAAAAAGGTATTTTGGCTGCTATTTTCAAAGCTAATGAGAAAGGAGAAAAGTCTTTATTGCTCATAAAACCATCAAGGCAGCTTATATCGGAAATTCGAAAAGAGTTGAATTTTTATTAGCGAGTTCATTGTTAAGATTTTATCGGAAAATTTTTCAAACGAAATAAATAATTCAAACGATGACAGATAAAGGAATCCTTTCATCACCTGTTAAGAGCCCTTCTGGCTCAACCAAGAGCCCAGCTCAATCCACAGCTAAAAAAACCATAAAGCCTACGGACAATAAAGAGAACCTGGCCGCACTTCCGAAGGGACAGACCACGCTAGATAAGAGAAGAAAGAGTGGTAAATCACCAGAACCTAAAAACCAAAAACCAGACACCAGCAAATCTCCCACTAAAGGAGTTCTTGATGAAATCCAACAAGACGAGGCCTTGGATAATGAAGCCGCTTTTGAAGGTACGAAAACGTTCACAAAAAACCTGATCTAACGCTGCTTCATTAGAACCTCAAAGATTTCCAATAAGAATTCCAGTGAAGAAAATGGCGAAAAAGAAGGATTACCTTGCCTCAGACAGAAGCTCTCACCAAAGGAAAATATCTTCTGCGAGAGTTTCAAAGGAAAGCTCCAATTCAAAAGGCAAAAAACAAAAAGATAAGAAGAAAATGAAGTACGATAAACAATTTACCTTTAAGTCTAATTCAATTGTTCCTGTAGGAATTCGTTTAGCAAAGGTAACACTGAAGAAGCTAATAAGCCCGTTTCGAGGCCAGTTACAGCGCAGTTACCTTTGAAAGGTAGAGATTTGCTTTTTGTCGAAATATTCAACATGAAACTTTAGCCAGTAGCACAGGTTTTTCTCAAGATCCTGCGCTCGCGGATAAGATCCAAGGCATAGCCGAGCTGATCGATAACATCGTCGAACAAAAACTACACAAATACGGTGTGGATAAAGTCAATCCAAAAATGTTGGTCAATCAAGTTAAGGCCCAAGTCGCAAATATGCTTGGAAAAGAGCGCGTTACCAGTCCTCCAAACAGAGGGTCTGTGGTATCGACATCCAAGTCTTTTCATATACCACGTGGAGCAGGAGGAGTGTCCTCACGTATTTACTTAATCTAATGCAAAATTTAAGCTTTTTGTGATTTTGAAATAGCTTCTTGGAAAGATCAGAAGTCTTTTCGGTCGAACCGCAGTATAGGCAGAGATACTAAAGCGGGGAACCGTTCCACCAAATCGCTTTCAAGAGCGGAGAAAAATCGCGCGAATCAAAGCGTGATGACGGAGCCTCCACAAAGGGTTCGCACGAAAGAAGAAATTATGGAGAATACCAAAAGGATCGTTATAGAAAATCTGAAAAAATTTAAGGGTAATTGATTAATCACTCTCAATAAAATGTACTCAACGATCGTCTTTAGAACTGAAATTAAAACAAAAAGAAGAGGAAGAGAAAGAACGCCAACAAAGCGAAGCACGAAAGAAGAAATTGGAGAAATTACTTGGGAAAATTAAAAAGAATAGCCAAAAATATCGCTCGGAAAGTCCGAAAAAGAAAGAACTAATAAAACACAAATACGGGTGGGGAGTCGACCAAACGAAGGTAAGAAAGCTTAGCATAGACTTAAGTTGATTCAATATTATTCTTTATAGTTAGAGAAAAGACCAGAGCCTTCGAAGAAAGAAGTCAAAGAGAAAATTGACGAAGAAGCCCGCCGCAAACGCGTGGGTGTTGAATTTTTAGGGAAACTCGAACAGACTAAAGTGAAAAAAATAGTTGAAGGTAGCTGTCATTTGAGCTACTATCAGTTTTAATGAACCTTTTGTTAGCAACGAAAGAAAAAATAAATCAGGGAGTTAAAGAAGAAGATGAAAAATATAAAACTCTTGGTATTAAATATTGTCATTGTTGCTAGTTATTAATAAGAAATATAGAGGAAAAAGAAAAACAGAAAAAACATAGCACGAATCCTGAGGAGCAACAGAAAATTAAAGAATTCATTCAACAGCAAAGAGCGGAGAGAAAGAGGGAGTACCAAATAGAAAAAGAGAGAAAGCTGAAGCAGAAAACTGAAAAGCAAGAAAGAATTAAAGAGTATATTAAAAGCCTCAAAGAAAAAGGGGTGCTCAATGAACCGGCTCCACAGCCTAAAGTAGAAGAGAAGCCCAAAAAAAAGAAAAAGAAGCAAAAACCAAAGAATGATGAAGAAGATGAGTACCAAATCGATCCCACCACTGACCCAAGACATCAAAGATGCGCTGAGAAACTTTTCAACACGTTGAAGAATGTGTTGATGAAGAACGCTTTGGGTACCTTACAAGCCTCTGCCTCAAAAAAGCGCAAACAAGAGGAAGACGATGACTATTACGATGAAGATTTCGACAAAGAGGAAGATGTGGAAGAGGAGTTGGAAGAGGAGATAGAAGAAGAGGTCCCTCAGCGGGGAAGATCTCAAGAGAAGAACAAGGCATTTGCGCAGGCGCCTCAGGAGAAAGTCTCAAGGGAAAAGCCAAAAGGGCAGCCTATCAAAGCCAAAACACAGGAAATTTCGCAGGAAAGAAAGAAGGAGTTTGCGCCTACTGTAGTTGACTATGGCAGAGGGGAGTCTGCACACTCGAGAGGCCAGTCAGGTGAAAGAAATGTGAAAGACCTGAAAACTCCTGAGAAAAGCGCGACCCTGCAGCAACAGCCGCCACAGAAAGCAGTCACGTCATCAACTAAGCGAGAAGTTTCTGACCTTATCAACAAGTATGAAAGCTTTTGTAACTCTGAATAACCTTGCGTTAAAATTGTAGGCAAAAGGCAAATTATGCGAAGAAATCAAGAGAAAACTCGAGTGGGAACAGATTTGACGAGATGGTCGACGAGTTCCAGCAGCAAGACGTTTACGAAAACGAAATCATGAAAGGAAAAGCCTTTGAGCGTAAATTCCTGCAAGATATCGGAGAACCTGATGAACCTCCAAAAGAACGAGGTGGAAGAAGAAGGATGAGCAGTAATGCTACTGACAAGCCTAGCAAGAGAGTAAAGAGATAATTTCTCGTTTTTGTTTGTCTAATCTATTGATTCTCTTGCAGAAGGTCGACAAAAACGAAATCAAAAAAATATTTGGTGACCCGGATGACATTATCTTCAAACTCACTTCAGACCAGCTGTTCAAATATAGCTATCTGCCGGTGATACAATCATCCGAAGAGAACATGAGAGAAACTCGATAACACGCGAGAACTAACTTCTATTGCTTTAGAAATTAATGCTTACCTGATAGATACTATAATTTTCCAATAAATTCGAATTTATCGTAACATTTTATATTTTTTTCATGATTACTGCCTATACAAGAAGAACATCAGAGGCAAATAAAACAGCAAACTCTACATTCTTAAATGTCAAGGCTTTTGGAGCCTATAACTCTGTTTTCTCTGACAAATGGTTGCTTTAAATATTTTAAACAAACCTTATAAAATATAATATATTTGTCATGAGTTTTTGCATCTCAGAAGATTGTTGTCAGGTTTTCGTTTTCCTATTAATTAAGTTTCGTCTGCACTAAATAAAATTATATTTTTTAACTAATATTAAGGAGTACTTGAAACAGTTTATTGCATTGAAATAAAATTGGAACTCCGAACCTCATGAAGAAATTCTTAGAGAGATCTTTGCAGAAGCTTCGGCAGGACAACATCGAAAGGAAGAAAAAGCAGATGTTCGATGAGCTTGTTCAGAAACAGAAAGATAAGGTGCGTATTGAGTTTTTTGCAGCAACCCAGGCTAGTGAGCGAGATTTTACCAAGGACAACCAGGCCGATGCAGTGAAGTTTATTAACGTTCTGAATATGATTCAGAACGAGAACAGCAGTAAGGTGCAGAAGAGACATGAATTGGAGGAGCAAATCGAGGAGTTGGATAAATTGGAGGCCTTAGAGGCACATTCGAAGAGCTGTATCAGTGAGCAAAACAGAAAAGATATAGTGAATTGGTCTGTGAACTTATCACCTGAGAAGTTCAATAAATTAACATTGGAAATGGCAGGACAATACAACGAGCAGACTCGCGCATTTGATCCTGATTATTTGGCAGAGAGACTTCAGTTTCTGGCCGACAAACTCGAAGGTATCCAAATCCAGCAAACCAAAGAGCAGCAGATTACGAGTGCACTTGAAACTAGGATTAATACGCTTGACGAAGAGCAGGTTAGGAGCTTACTATCCTGAAATATACCTAAAATCTCAACGTTTTATTAGCAAATTTTGACGAAGAGATATAATGAAGCCAAACAGGTGCAAGAGATGATGGAGCATTGCTTAACAGATATGGAAAAGCTTCAGCACACTGCGAAGAATAAATTGGTACAGCAGTTTTTCAAATTTCTGTGGACTAATTTATTGGTGCCTGTGTAGTTGAGAACGACCAATAATCTGCATTTACTAAAAACAGAACTAAAGGCAGCTGATACTGAAGGACAAGAGTATATTGGCAGGCTTACAGATGACTTGGAAGGAACTCACACAGTCACTCAGGTTGCTGAAGATGTTTTTTCGAAATTAATGGTGAAGATAGATGTAAACTAATCAAACAAGCTTTGTGAAGATAATAACAATTATCATTCCAATACCTCTTAGGAAGCGAAAAAAGCAAAGCAAGAATTAGAAGAAAAGTATAAAGACCTCCGTGCGAAAGAGAAGGTCACTGTCCAGAAACTGTTAGATGCCGAAATGACGATCAAATACGTTGATATATTCACTTATCTAGAAAAGTCAGTATCACTTTGTCTTTCTCTCTTCTTATGAAGAAATTTAGGAGATATGTATCAAAAAGTATTCCTCCGGGGTCAGAATTTGAATCCTTACAAGATAATAGTTCGAAAAGATCGCAATCAGAAAATCCCCGGAAGAAGCTTTTTAAGGACTTGCTATTAAGTAGTGAGGACTCGTCTGCTTCTCCAGGCCGACGGAGAGTTAGCTCAATTGATAGAGATAGTCCAAACGCTTCATTTAGACAGGGGAGACTATCGGAAATTGGACAGGCTAACAGAGATGGAATTCTCAAGAAAATGTTTTATTTTTGTGAGAGGCACAATTTGGATGTGCTGGTTGATCAGCTAGCAAGCATTCATCGAATTATGCTGTCAACTGAATTCAGACTCAAGGAAGCTTATGAGAAAGCTTCAACTGAGGTAAATTTCCTTTTGAGGGAAGTCATTCAAGGGGTAATTAGAAAACGAAAAAAGAAGAGACGTTGAAAGTGTTAACGAATGATCTTTACAATATGATCAGAATTACTGAAAATCTTGGGGAGGTATATCTCGTTCACAAATTTCTTATAGCCTAATAATATATTATTTCTAAGCATGAGAAAGTGATAGAAGCTGCGAAAGAAGACGATGACATGAAAGTCGACCCAAACTCCCTACCCACGACTAACCAAATGGACTTCACCTTTAAAGAGCTGCTACCAATTTTAAACGAAGAGCTTAGACACAAAAAGCCGGAAAGCTTCCTAGTAGTTGCTTATGCATATTTAATTCACACAATGAGCAGGTATTAATTGACTCTCTATCATTCTACTAACTTCTTACCTTGACATTATCCAGGATTTCAAAGCTTTGCCAGGTCATTTCCGGGAAATCGCATAAAGTGTCATATGCCGTTGTCTACGCTTTTGAAGACGTGAATAAATATCTCGTTGAAACATTGCATGTTTCCCTCGGAAGTCTAATGAGATCGAATATTACTTTTGCGATAAGGAGAAAAGAGCGAACAAGCACAGGAATCATGGAATTCTTGGGAGTAATTGCCATTTTCTTTCCTTGAGCATAATAATTTTAATTTACCTAACCAGAGGAAGAGACATGGAGAAGAAGAGGAAGAGGGTCAGGAAGAGAAGGAAAACGGAAAGTCTGAGCTGCCCTTCCAACAAAAATTGCCATTGAATAAACCATCAAAGCCACCAGTTTATTATGACAAGAAAGATTTCTATGAAGAAAAAATCGATGAATTACTTGAGAAAAAAAGCCAAATTCAGACCCTGACAAGATATCAAATCATCAATTACTTCGAGGAGATCTTCCCGAATTCTACCGAGAATGCCGAACAATGGGCTGATTTAATATTCATGGTATTTATTTTCGAGAACAAGTCAGCGATTAACAAAATTTATCTTTGTTGGCCAGGACCAAATAGCTTTACTAGTCGCTTCGAAAGAAAACATCCAAGAGTACCTCAAGATGAAATTAGCGGATTATGGAGTTCAACTTGGCGCCGAAAAAGCAATCTCTTGCATAAAGGAGTTCAAGCAAAAAGTCCGAGATATTCTCCAAGACAGGTTTGTGGGGATGCTAAGACGCTTCGATAGACTCATGACAAGCCTCAAAGAGAACAAGCTCAGTAATCATAAGCTCTTTTCCTTACATGTGAAATAAAACCTTCGTGTATTTTAAAAATATAGTCCTAGAAAAAGAGCCTAAATTCCTCCTGAAAACACACCGAATCGGCAATTTGTTCAGTAGCTCTATCTCGAAGAATGAAAGCGTGAGACAGGCCACAAAGGAGCGAATCCTTCATTTAATGAAATATAACGACATTGAGCAATACGAAGTGAAAAGCATGCTGAGAAAGAATCAAAACGATGACGAGAAAAATAAAGGGTCGAAACGAAGAGACTCAAAATCCCTCGATGAAATCCGAAAATGGGTCCACAACCTCGCTAAGGATAATAGAGTCCGAGTCAACGAGCACTATTCGCAAGTTTCAAGAGAAAATAGACTATCCACAGAGCCCGAACCCACTAACCTCGAACTTCCTGAAGAAATGAGAAGAATCATGATGAGACGAAAAGAGGAATCCTTGCCACCAATTAAATCTGAGAGAGGAACTACGGCAACTAAGAGAGCCTCAATCCTAAGTTCACACTCTGTGGTTGGAGTTCGACCTCCAGAGCTAAAGCTAGAGAGGTTAACGCTAGATGGAATTTCATTTAAAGCAAGCAGAAGCTCAACTGTAAGAGGGCGGATACAAGGTCGTCAGGCTGCAATTATTCCGATGAAAGCGACAACTGATAGTTTCGAGGTCGAGCGCGTAAGAGATTTTAATGGAGGTTTAAGTTGGTAATAACTGTGGCGTAGGAGCATATGGAAAAAGAGAGAGAACATGTGCATAAAATGGAGATGAAGATGAAAAAGGATGGTGAAGACGTATCAGTTCTCAAAGACGAGGAGGAGGAAAAAGACAAACAGTCTGAAAAGGAAGAAGAGGCGCCTTTTGAGGAAATTATGAAGAACCCGGTGAAAAAAATCACCGGTGACGCCAGAACTCTCGAGAGATTAGCCAAACGTAAGCGAGAATTGATTAGCGTGGCAGATTTATTAATGCCTTATCTGTTTAGTTGAAAGAATGAAAGCCCAATTCGAGAACAAACCAGGGTATAGTAAACGTAAGAAGAGATCGTACATACCGAGCGACGTCTCGAAGTTTACAATGTCATATCTTGATATCAATCGCTTGCGCAAAGAAGTTCAAACGTCGAGAGACAAAGGTCCAGATAGAAAATATGGTAGAGTTTTTAGGTATTTAATGGTCTTACCCAACGTTCAATTAGGATTCTACACTCCAATTAGAGGCGCAAACGTTTCTAATATATCGGTAACGCACCGTGACATGAGCTCTAGCGCTATAGATGAGGAAAAAACCGGCCCGAAGCAGATTCAGAGCGTAAAGAGCGGGACAGGACTGACCAGTCGAAATCAGGAGACTCTAGACACGCCAGGCCGAGAGCAGTCAGAGTCTACCCCCAGGACGCATCGATTTTCCATTCCAAGAGCTCGAAGCCAGCTGTCTCTAAAATCAAACGGCAGCTCTTCGCCTCAATCGAAATCAACTTTGCTGGATAAGCCTAATAACAACCCATCCCCAATGCCAAGGCCCTTACTAAAGCAACGAAGTGTTCCCCGACACTTTACAGAGATCTATGGTGCTTCGTCACTACGCAAATCACAAGGCTTATCAACCTCAAACTCTCGCATTGATGCTCCTCACGTCCACTTTGAGAAACCCAGCCAACCTAAAAGTCTGTTAATCGGCAATATTCTGTAACAAAAAAAAGAAAGGCAATTCCAATTTGTCTTTGCCTACAGCACTGCTGAAGCAGAATCATACACAACGAGTTTTTTTGTAAATGGATTTTTTAATGCGCTGTATGTGACCAATAAGGAAACAATGTTTCACCATTGAGTGTATCTGTCTGTACCATTACACTTACATTGTACAAATAAGCGGAATAAATAATTTGTTCTATAAAGCTTCTACCAAGATTCTCCTTTTAATATTATAGATCTATGAAATCGAAACTCTTGAGGTTAAAATACCAAAAAAAGAAAATCCCTATACAAGTAAATTTTCCTCTCTTTGCGCTATTCAAATATTTTGAATTCCAAAGTGAAAGAGATGCAAGGAACCGCGTCAAGCACTGACAGCAGAAAACGTGACGCTGTGAATGATACCGTACAGAGTGTATTACAGGATCATAATCTTGTGAAAAAACAGATTTCAGACGTAAACCACTTCATTCACTCTTCATCAGCAGTTAATGACTAAAAATCAATGTTTATTTGACACAGGGTCCAAATTCAATGTTGAGAGCAATCAGCGAAGCGCTTTATTTCACCCCAGTGCACGATTCAGAAATACAAAAAGCTTGTATTGAGCATCTTAAGCATCTAATCAAGACAGACGTATGGTTTTTAGCACGAAATTCGCTCCTCAGTTCCTCTAGACTCTTCCTACCAAATTGAATATGTTCAAGGGCAATACCGTGCTCTGCAAAGACTATATTGGCAATCCTCATCTTCCTGGATTCCAAAAAGTAAATTATCTCGAGTGATGTGACGCAGTCTTACTGAAATGATTTTTCTGATGGGGTTTTAGATAACGTTGGAGCTAGTATCGCTGATTTTCAATGTTAGAATCGTATTGTATTGGCTTGGAGAAGACAATTATTTAAATGCGACCTTGATAAATAATGGGTTCAAGAAAACAATCGAAATAATTCGAGGAAAAGGAAGCCATTTTGATGCAGTCTTCCCCAAGCAATTTTTAGAGAACGCAGGATTTTGCCAAAACATCGTGAAAAATGTAAATTGCTATCTTCCTTCACCAGCCTATCAAATTTTGTCGTAGATTGTGGAAAGCTGCTTTCAAGATAAGTCATCTAAGGTGGAATGGAGAAATTTCACAAATGATACTTATCAAACTGTGAATTATGATGTAATGATAAGCCTTTCATTATTTATTGAGTTGAATTGGTGATTTTTCTGTAGCGTGAGAGAAACCAACCAAAGAAAGAGGAAGAGCAGGAAGATGGAAGCCTTGGCCAAGGAGATGCACGCATTAAGATTCCTCATAAATCTTCCCACAAACGCTCTCTTTCGGATTCTTACAATTTTGAAGATGTTAGCAACGATCAATTAAAATTTTATAACATGTTCATGAACCAAAGACCGGCAGATGACTTCTTGACGCTCTTTGCTCGTCCTCAGAACGAGAACAGCAATGAAGATAGGAAGTTAGGTGGCTTAGCGAAACCACAGCCTTTGAACAGCACCTGGCAGAGACCTCCCAATTTCACGTTGCCAAATTACCCAGTTGGGGTCATTTCCTCAGGAGAGAACTCTCCTCTACCAGTGATCAATGTGAAGCAAGCGTCTCTCCCAAACACCACCAAGCTCGGAGGTTCACTGGGGTCATTCGTGTTTGACTCCCAAAAAGAGGCGACTCCGACAGTGTTCCAGCCTTCTGAGAGCACGACGATCTCGAACGATAGCGGTTTTCATCATTTACCAATTCCTCAGACTCAGTTGAACCGGCCAAAAAGTCCCTTTGATAACGACAGCAACTTCGCAATGATCCCTCCACAGCGAAATTTCTCACCCATTGATCTTCAGGCGCATCAGATGGGACCCCAGACCTTCACGAGGGTGTCTCCACCGCCGAACACAATAATCACTGGATCGACATCAACGTTGAATAACCAATTTAGAGCACCTACAATGCCAAACTATCCAACAAATAATTTCAATCAAATGGGCGGAAATTACGTTGATCCCTACCAACAACAAGTGCCTAGTAACATGGGCGGAGGCGGAAGCATATATAATTTGAATGCTGGAGGCTTCCAAGTGCAAAATGCGTCTTTCTTGACACCACAAAACGCCCAAAAGAAACCATTGCAGAAGGGTAAACCATTCTTCGAATACAATAAATTCGATGATGGTCAGCAGCAATTCGGTTATGCCATGAATCCTTATGAAGGAAATCATATCTCGCCTTTTGGATTTCCGGATCAGCAGCAACAGCAGCGCTTCAACTTCGAGCAAGCTCGTCGAAAGCCTGTGATCATAGACGAAGGCAAACAGAGGTATACAGGAAGATTGAAATTCTTTGATGAAGGCAAAAACTACGGTTTCATCGTTATGGACGATGACGGCAGCGATATCTTTGTTCACTATGACGATCTCAGCAGAGCCAATATCGACAAAGAGCTCCTGAAGACAGCTCGGTTAGGAAATATGATCAGACTCTCTTTCTCGTGCATGCAGTACATTGGCAAGTATGAGAAAAGCAGAAAAGCCATTGATATCCAGATGATAATTTAGCGAGAGTATTAGCATCGTGGCGTGGATGGAATTAGCATATGTGACTCCTTCAGGCAGAGTAAGTCTATTTATAAAGTTCATTCCATGTAATCCTAAGTTTAGTAGTGTTAATGGAAGGTTGAAATTGCTACTCGTTCTTTTTCTCTCTCTATCTATATAGTGGCAAGAATTATCGTAAACTGAATTTAATTCTATCTTTATCTCGTTTGTAAGTAGAATTTCAATTCGTCTCAGCACAAAACATTTTCCATGATTTATATTGTGGTTATGTTGGTTTACTCCAAGAAAACCTAAAATATTAAGGTTGAATCCTGATAGAAGAAATACAGAAAAAGGTTTGAATATATCTAAATAGTCGTTCACTACCCACCAAAGGATAATGAGTAAAAATAAAAATATCATTTTAAGCCTGTCTTGCTTTGCTCGAAGCAATCATAACTATGGCCTGCTAAGTAAGAAAGCTGCTCATGGGTCTGAGTTACTATCTTTTATTATGTGTTGCCATTAATGCATTAAAAATTACTATTTTGAAATACAAAATTCAAGCAGAGTGTGAATACAAACAACAATTAACTTCTGTATTTACAAATTCAGAGCCTCCGTATCGACATTACCTTCATCTCAAGTCAAAGAGTGATAAAAAAGATAATACAAGTCGGCAATGTTAGTCTTAACTTAAATTATTCTGTAAAGTATTCATGAAGCCCTCAGTGAAAACTCCTCCCTGTGGTCTATTATTCGTCAATTCGTCTCTTATCGATTATAATTGGTGTCTTGAGCTGTGACTGACAGCGTTTAAATTAGTTGGATATGCATTTGTAATCTCCTCAAACCCGCCCTCACAATTCACCTCTTCGACTGGTTTTGAGTTTAAGAAACGCATTGTCTCGCGATTTTGATCCTCATCTTCAGCATGAATCTTTTCACATGTCTGCATAATCTGATTAGTATCATTATCATCATCCGCGATTATCTTAGTCTCAGAAGCCAGGTTAATTTTCGAGTCAGAACTGCTTTTCTTGACTCTTTTTTGCGTTTTTAAGTCAAATCTCTCATTATCCTCATCTATTCGCTCATTATCACCCCACTTATCCACAGCATGAGAAGATTTATTGCATCTTGATGATCTATCTTCCTGTCGAATAGCTTGAAATAATAAACTCTTGATGATTGCAACATTCTGAGACAGCAGCTCAGCATAGGCGTCATTATCCATGATCTCATGATTGTGGACGAGATGAATACACTCTATTCTGATATCATTTGAAGCTAATTCCGCACTCACTAATATCTCAAACGGGCACTGTCCTTCCTCACTAGTCCCCTTCCTGATGCGATTTCTTTTGAAATAGCAATCAAATTTGTAAGATTTCTTGTCATTCTGTGCATATTCCTCTGCAGCCACCTTTATGATAGTATTAGTATGCTCACAGTACTTCCATAGGAGTTGCGCAAACCCCCATCTTCTCAAAATTTTCTGTTGGTAAAACCATCCTTTGAAATTCGCGCAGAAATTTTGGTATTCTTGGACACCGTAAATATTTTCTTTGTAAAGTCGCTCACTATTATCTAATATATTGCAAATATATTGTACCATACCAATCAATCAAGGCAAAATTTTACCTACTATCGCAGAAACCTTTCCCAAAGAACTATTCACATCATATTCGATAGTTTTTGAATCCGTTTTGCTGGCGAAAAGTTTGAGTCGCGTCTGACTCTCTAACCTCAAATCCATGCGATTAATCCAAATTATCAAGCGTAAGAATTAAAAACTGTGATAATCGATCAAATTCGAAATGTCTTATAGCCATTTTTCAGAAAATAAGGCTGAATTGGTCATTTCTGTTCGAAAATGTCAGCATCTTGCCATTTTATTTATAATAGTAATATTTACTTTTTTGGTTTTTCCCCTTTTAATTTTTTTTCCTACAGATCAAACAGAAAATCCATTCATGATGTTTTACAGAGTAAAGCTACGATTTAAGTGCAAAAAAACAAAGCAATCAAGTTATACGAGAGATCCAAGTTAAGTGGTGCACAGTCATCATATTTTTATTTCGAGATGAGTCCATGTTGGGCAAGCAACTCTTTTAATGTACCTTCTCTATGCATTTCAGTAATGATATCGCTACCACCGACCAGTTTGCCGTCGACGAAAAGCTGAGGGAAAGTAGGCCAGTTTGAATATTTCTTCAAGGCTTCCCGTAATAAAGCGCTTTTGAGCACATCAACAGCTTTGTAGTCTTTGACATCTGTTGAAAGTTAGTTTAGCGAGGAGGATTGAATGGAAATTTACTGTAGAATTTAAGAACTTCAACTACAAAATTGCTGTAACCGCATTGTGGCATTTGTGGCACTCCTTTCATGAAAAGAATACATTTATTTTCTTTAACCCACTATGAATGGTATTAGGGAGAGGCAGAACCAGGTCTATTTACAGTGTCAATCTGCTTGAGCACATTCTCATCATTAATTTCTGTTTTCACTTTTGGCTTGAAGTCGCTGTGAGAATCTTCTTCATCTTCATTTTCTTCATTTTTGTTCTGATTCGAGAACCAGTACTTCTGGTTTAAAGTGCTCGTGGTTGCGGTAGGTTGATTGATTGAGAGCGCATATCGAGAGACGTACTGCGGATTTTTGAGAGATTTAGAGAAGATCTTAAGGAGTGAGCTAGATTGCTTTATCATATTAGGTTAATTTGTAATTTTTTGGTTTTTATTTTACCGGAGGTATAGTTTCTTTTTGCTCTTAAGGTTAAATTATTGCATTCGCTTCTTTTTAATAAAAGTGCTGATGATGTTGCCAAGTATCCACAGTTGGGCTGAGTATGTTTGCTAGACTGCCTTAAATGTAGTAGACGATGAAATTGTCTCAATTACCTCGTTAAAATAATTCTTTTTTTTTTCTTTGGATAACTGAGTTTTGCTATTCTCTTGAAACATTTAGCTGTCGACTTAGCGTGCATGCCTAGTAAACTTGCCATTGAATTGCTTTAGGTACTGCAAAAGTGCGATGTATTACAACAATGATGTTTGTTCTAAAGTCTGAATTATATAGGGAGTCACTCTCATTACCTTAATAAATAAAGATGACAAATTTTTTGTTTACTAATTAACCTGTATAAAGTTCCCTGCAGAACTAGTTACATCAACAGCGTAATCTACATTGGGTTCTATTTTGATCAACAAATAGGAAGAATGGGAAAAACAATAATTATTACTTTATTATTATCGGTACCAATTCATTAATGCCTTTTGTGAAAAGATTCAGATGTTTCCAAGGGCGAAAAGAAATGAAGTATTGCTGTTGGCGGTTATTAACTCCTCTAGCCAAAAGTGAAGCGTCTTGAAGACGGAGGTAATGAAGCTTTTAATTGTGCATGGAATAGAAAAAATTGCAGTTCGAAAATTGCTTTCTTTTTTTCCAGTCTTGGCTCTCTAGAAATTGGTTGAATTCAGTGATAAGATCGCTCTAAGCAGATTGCTTATATCTTGTAGAGAACAGGAAAATGTGTCTAGTAAGCTTTTTTGTGGTTGTCTATAAGGAGCTTTGCTAACTGATGAGGATTATGTCGAGCATTTCTTCACTCAAGATCGTCCTCCTTTTTTTTTTTGGTGTATATTTTGTACATTCACGAGATAAGTATGAGTATCAATTTTGGCCAGATTCTCTCCAGAATTTAACTTCAATCGGAATCACAATTATCTCTTTGTTTAGACTGGTTATGAGAGCTCAAAACTGAGAGGAATCTCACGTAGATTTGTATTTTGACATCTATTGGGCAACCGTAAGTGAGTTTCAATCAGCAGTTGCTCCAAAAGCCGAGAGATAATTTATGAAACGAATCAGGCAAGCAGACGAAAGAATCATTGAATTATAATAACCTTCCCACTTACTAATAAGCAAAGAATTCTGAAATAGGTGATGAATTCGGTCTTCTACAGCTCAACACGGCTCAATTACAGCCCAGTACAAAGCGTTCATTTCTCATCTCGCCTATTTAAATTTGTTTTACAGGGCAGAAACATCACTCTCATTCCATGAAAGCACAGACGACGGATTAAATATCCTTGACGCAAGGATACCAGAAAAAATTTGGACAACAGGCCATTGCTTCTTAATGTAATTTTTCTATCTTTGTTCAGACTGCGATTGAATTTGATTTTCAAGGCACTGACTTTAAGGTTATTACATCTCGATTTGCACTCAGTAGACAAAGTTGAAAAGTTATTATTGGCGATGAAGCCCTAATATCTTCTCCAATCAATAAAGACTCATTCCAAAAGAACAGAATCCCATCATCATCACGAAGTAACTATTAGAAGTGCTATTACGAAAAGATGATGGGCAGATTATATAATGCTAGTAGCAATTTTGTTATTCCTTATTAGTTTGTAATTACAAACCTCATCAAAGTATTACTGACAGAAGAAGCTTATGCTATTCATCTAATAAGCAATGACTTGTTCTTTTCCTTTACAACACCAATGAAAGAGGCTAAACGATTTCTGCTAATGCATCACTAATGTTCAGTCTACATATCTCAAGGCTGCTTCGAGTAACTGAGCAGTAAAAGACACTTCTTAATTAATTTCTGCCTGATTTTAATAAAAAAAAAGATAAATGCCTTTTGAAAAAGCAATAACTCAATTTATTAAAATCAATCAAATGCCCAAATCTTTACAGTCAGTTTAAATCGACGCTTCGAACTAAGAGGTTGAGCAATACTCTCTCTACCATAGGCTCCTAAGCTCTTTGTTCAGATGTATCACTACCGCGATTCAACTCAAGGAAAACAACGGGACTTTGCTATGGTTTGCTTTGGCAGAAGCTTATGAAGAACCTTAGAAGAAAGCTGAGTTCGTTCTCAAGAGAAAAGGAGAAACAACAAGCTGACCGAATGCTTTCTGAGGCGCTTACAGACTTCGATCGGCAGCGATTGTCACTACTGAGACTTCATAACTGAATGTGTTAAAGATATAGATGAATAGGCAGTTTATAGAATCAATCGAAATTGAATCTATCACTTGACTGGAGAGGGTCATGAAAGACAGCCTTTTTTTGAGCATCGGATTCAACTCATTAATCAGTAGTCAAGAATCTAATTCTTAGAGAAGTATTCCTTAAGTGAAACGCTAGGTGTTTATATCGCTGTTAAAGAATCGGTTCCCATCATCTGCATATATCGTAGGAATTAAGTAGAAACGCAAGTCCCTTCACCATCTTGCTGATATAGTGCATGTTTTATATTTCCAGAGTCCTTTTTCTTCATTTTGCATTTGAAGTTAACAATACAAGATAGAACGAAATTCAAAATCCGCTTTCTTGTTTTGTGCAGCAAATTCATCATCTACTATAGTTCACAAGATGGCGCTTGATAATTACTGAATCACCAAGTTGGGATTTCAAGACCAAATATTTTTCATCCATTCATCCATTCTCAGCAATTGAAGGACCAGTTTCATTATCGAATTATTATTTCATCTGCTTAATTGCTGGTGATAATATGGCAGAGACAGTCGCTCACAAGCATAAGTGTGGGGAGATCATATTTCCTTGAAAGCAGTGAATTAGATAACATTTTTTTGGAAAAATACCCCTGTTCTCTATGCGATAACTGTTCTCTTAAAAGAGCGTTTTCCTTTCAGAAAGAATCAGCTCAAACTTTCTTAGTATGTATTCAATAGTGTGTTCCTTTTTTGGAACAGGTCTTATTAATTGGTTCTCAGTAACTTTAAACACGTTTTGAGCGTCTTCTTTTGTGAAGAAAAATCAAACATCCCCCTCAAACTGGCATCTACCATTTGATCAAACATGTGCCGATGATAGTGAATCAATTGAGTTGTTTTTGATTTTACAGCATTGATATTTTTGTACATTATTATTTATGTGACAATTCAGAAAAATTAACATGCTGGGTTCGATAAATTGAAACGCTAGTGTTGGATGAGCGACTTTCTTCGTGTTGGGACAATTAATACAAAATTTTGCAGTTTCGCGGACGTTCTCTGAGGTAAATTGTCTGCATATAAAATCCTTGCACAAGAACAGCAGCTACATTAGGCGCATATTTAATTTCCAAATGCCCACAAATGGAAGAAAACGTTCTCGAGCGAATCTTTAGCCCCCTGGAAAAATTGCAAAATTAAATCCAAAAGAGCAATTAGGAGTTACTGAGAAAAAAGCAACGAACCGTATTCTAAGAAAAAGACCGCATTTGCGCCGCAAAAACATAGGAAACTAAAAAGGGAGTTCTCCAAAACAGCGGTTTCTGCGATATTACTGACTCTTGATCACACGATGGTAATAAATTGACAACTATTTAGCTTTCATGAACTTAACAACACCTCCCAAATTATGGCTAGTAGATTAATCATTTCTTTGTGTTGGTTTTCGTATCACTAAGAAGCATTTGCCAGGATTAGATCTTGGCTAAACTAAACTAATAGGCAATATGATTTCGATGCTGAGCAGAGATTCCTCATATGGAGGCACAAATTCTATGAGTTTTGTAGATCAGCTGAAAGATGCATATATACTCTACAACCCAGCTATTTTAAAGTAACGCACTCATAGTTGCTTCTCTTATATTGAAGCCAAAATCACTCTAACCTGGAATATTCACTTTGGGAGAGTTAATCGTGACATTATTTCGAGTGAGCACCCATCTCAAGATAACTACCCTGAGAACGCAAAACAATAGAAGTAAAATCAGAAGGGTGTCAGATATTATTAAAGAACAATGAAGATTATTGGATTAATTCTAAGCTTATTATGTTCCCAAGGGCACTCCCACACATTTTGCTTGAAAATCAACGATCATGGAGTTTGCAAAGATTTTCACTGAGAGTACAATGTTAGGGAAGTGTATTGTCTTGGGTTCTTTCAGGTAAAACTCCTTTTTTATAGATTAATAACCCTAGTTTAAATCAAAAGGAACACATTTCCAGTGAATCATTGGGAGAATTCGTTTTATAGAATACTGCGGCTATTAATATCTGGAAAGTCTTCTTTAAAAAAAATTTATACCAAGTTCTATAAAGAAATATTGTTTTTTCTCTTGACTGACCCAAATGCCATAGTCTGAAGCAAAAATCTCTCTGATCAATCCCTGTCAAGCTGTGAAGTTGGAGAGTCAGTGAGAACACTATTTTCATCTGACCTTTTTCCTTCAGAGCTGATAAGGGATGCTTTCAGCATGATTCCATGCATGAGCGATAATCGATATCGCAAAGAGATTCCATCCTACCACTAGATGTACGATCCGCCAGTGTATTGAAAAAACTCAGGAACGATCGCTTTAACTCTTCTTTTATCTTTTAGGTAGGATTCTGAGGAAGAATCCTTCAGAGAAGGCATGGCTCGAAGAGAATCAGGAGACTATTTATCAATCTTTTCTCTAACTTTACGACTCCGTGTGTTCTGGATACTTTGACTTATGGCTATTGGTTCTAATGAGACCATCAAGAATTCATTCGAAACAAGGCTGAATTAGTGGTTTGAGCTCCAAAACGAGCTCAAATCAGCATCCATTATGCTATATAGAATTCTACTAAGGAATATCTGTCTGTGAACTCTACTGCTAGTAAAAAAAACCATTGATTAGTTATCCAGAATATAGTATAAAGACATTAACTTGTCTCCTCAGCCCGGGACCGAGTTCCTCTTTGTTGAAGGTATTCTTAAACTGATTCACTAAGTTGAAATTACGTTATTTATAGTCAGAATAATGCAAAAGGCTCTGAATATGGCTTCAGTGATTGAAGATCTTCGAGATCAACAATGAACGTAGAAGGTACTTCCCTTATTTCCGAAAAAGAATTGCATGAAAGAACTTATATTAACAAACCATTCATTAGAGAGAGGTATCAGGTCACCTTTACTTCCAAAGCAAGAAAAATATCTCAAGATTGATAAGTAGTCAAATCAAAGTCGTTTTGCATATTATTGAGATTTTGCCCAAGCCGTACCCTCTAAAATAGAAACATTTGACTCCATAGCCAGCTATAGTTTTAATCTAATTGGAGAATGACATATTAGTGGCAATTATATAGAACAGAGGTCGGACAAGGTGTCAGTGAAATGCTACTTTTAAAGGACGACGAAATTATTTGAGAATGCCTTTGAAACAAAGTATTTCTAAAGAGAAAAGAGAATTCTTGTTGGTTCCTAAAGTTCAATTTTCATAACAATAACAAAGCCAAAATACATATCATATGTGTTGACGCAAAAATCCACCATCAGCGAAAACCTTCATAAATATGTTGAAGCGTCACAATGAACTAAAACTAAATTACTTCAAATTCGTTAGAATAAGAAACTTATCAAATTCTTTCGAATAAGAAAATTTTCAAATTCAGAAAATGGCTCCCGTTTAAGCTTTGTTGACTCTTGATAAGCTTCCTCTCTAGAGTAAAATACATCAATTTTTCTTTTAAAGTTTTCTCCCATAGTGATAGCTTCGAAAAATATTGGCGGGCAGCCTCTCCAAGGACCTGATCTTCATATAAGTCTCAGTCGATTCAAATCTAAATGATATAGATAATGAGCTTAAATATATTGATCAACTTAGATTATTCAGGTTATGTGTTGTGAGAGAACCACCTCGTCAAAACCATACGCCGTCAAGGCCATAGGAGATCATCCTTGAGCTAGAGGTCATGATGAATAGTCTAAACATCGATTTTCCTTCTCTTTCAGGGATGAAATGAGCTTTTGAGTTAATTTTTCATGATACAATCCTTCGCACTAATTATTTAGGGGTCTGCTTAACAAATATCGTCCAGGATCAACGAAACCAGCCCAAAGCCGAGAACTATGACTGTTTGGGATTCACAGATAAACTAGTGAAATTTCTTCTCATTTTTCCTCTATGAAGCAAAAAGTTGTGTGTGGATTAAACAGCAATAAGAACACTAATTAAATTTTAACTTTACAAAATATCGGCGAATACATCATTCAGGAATAGAAAATCGTTGGAACCGCCTGTGGTGAGGCAACCAAGCAAATGCAATTTAATACCAATATCAGCCATCCTACCCCTCAATGGTTAGGTGGTGAAAGTGATGCAAATAGGAAGTATAAAAGAAGAATTCAGATCATAACAAACATGGGTTCTCCGTACACAGATCGGTCTCGCAATCCGCATCCATACAATGGAATCACTCAAGATTCACCTAGTCATTTTTCCTATAAGACACCTCGCAATTGCTTTCCGAATTATAATCAGAATTCGCTACTCTTTCAGTCGAAAATGCCTATCAGTCCCAACTATTCTCCAATGCGTTCGAACCTTGTGACAAATTCGTTTAATTATTCGCCAGTTGGCTATCGTGTAAGCCCTTCTCAAATAAGACAGCCGTACCATCTACGAAATTATGAGCAAAATTCTCAGAAAAAGGAGGAAAAAAGTCAGAATGAAGGCATGAACGCTCTTCTAGCAGCGATGAATGATCAATCAACTGTTTTACGAGAAATCGCTGGACAGTTAAGTCTTGACAAGGCAAAACACTCTCAGAATTACACGCACCGCTTAGAAGAAAAGATTATAAAATTACAATTCAAAAAAATGGCTTTACATGACCAATCAGTGTTTCAGCTGAGAGAAAAAACCAACACAACAGAAAGGAGTGATGATTATGCATCTTTATCTTATCAATCTGAACAACGACGGATGCCTTTGCTTCCGAATAAATTACTCCCTAAGCCGAGTCAAGAAAATTATATGCGTTCTCCAGCTGCTAAACAGCCCAGTCTCAAGAAACTGGAGTTTCCTCGATTGGTCTCTCCCAAAAGCAATAACTTCCCTATCTTTCGATTCGATAATCAAGCGAGGAGAAGGGATCAAAAAATAAATCTAGACTCTCAAACGAATCTGAATTCAATAAATGAATCGCTTGTACCTGAAAAACGGACAAATCACAATTTACCTCTAAGGCTAGAAGTGATAGGAAAATCATCATTGATACTATCAAACTCCTCGCTGGGGCCTTCCAAAAGAGAAAGAGAAAAACGAATAATGAAACCAAAAGTTGAGAAAACAAGTCTTTCGGAGATATTGGGAGAAGCAAACAGCGATTTAGAACTGCCATCGGTGTCATCTGCGCAAAAAACCAAAGAAATTATTTGAGCTATGGAGTTGCGGGAAACATAGTAGTGGATAAATACGAAGCCTACCATATTGTAAATGGTTAAAATTTTTTGGAATTAGCTGAATTGTTAGTTACAAGTCAGTATTAGCTGGAGATTAGTTAGTAACATAGATAGTAGTTATTATGTAGACAAAGAGACTCCCGTATTTTACTCAAAAATAATAATTTTCGATTGTGATGTGATATTTCATGAGTCAAATAGTTACTAAAAAACCGACTATAGCAATGATATCTAAGGTTAACGTGGCAGAAGCTGCGAGTGTTCTTACTTCTGTCATCAGATTTGATTTGAGGCTTATAATTAAAGTTCTGAAACAAAGCTGAAAGAATTACGGCTTTCAAATGAAAAGCCATTTAAATCTCTTAGTAATGATGATGACTTCTTCTGCATATATCTTCACACTCTTCGAACGTTAAGCCAATAATGGCCTCAGACCACTACCGAAACTGTCAATTGAAAGGTAAATTTTAAGGAAAGTAGCTAAGTTCCAGAAATTTCTCGAGATTCACATATTATTTTAAAATTCTCTTTCTGAAGCTCTAACGAATTTAATATTAGATGAAACTAGCCATTATCTTCTCTTATTTTGACCCTTCTAACAAAATCCTCAACGAAAATTCGCCGATCACCCAGGAATCATCTGAACTGCAATTGTCGGCTTGCAGTTTTTGTAAAGTATGTGCAATTATTGTCTCTACATTCCCACTAATAATGGGTTTATTTCTGTGCGCTATTTTATTTTCATTTTTCCGTTGAGCTGATAATCCATTCAGTAGCTAATCTCAAAAAATTTAATCAGTTGTATGTAAGGATAGCCTTGAAAAAACTTCAACACTGACTTACAGCTCTCGTATCCTCTCACCTTTGTGTAACAGCGTTAATCTAACAAAGGCGACATCAGATCTGCGCCAAAGATTTGTTATTTATCAGTAAACAATCAGGAATTACTCTGATTCTGTTAGATCCATCTATCCTTCCAATTACTGGTCGCAAAGTATTTAATTTGTTTCGGAATAAATTATGATATAATATGATTATCAATTTTCTAGAGAGATCATGTCAATCGCCAAAATAGTAGCTAATAAAGGTACCTTATCCCTCTGCGTAACCATTGTTGAATGAAAAATATAGGTCAAAGCCCAAAAATGCTCAAGACAACAGAATTTCTGGTTCCCATTGAGAGGAAGAAGACTGGTTCGTCACTAACACCTGAAGGTCATCAAAGAAAGAGGTTTATCTTTGACCATGTCACCGCAGAATCCACCAAACCAGTCCGCAATAGGTCGAATTCTCCTGTTCAAGCCCCGAAAGCGTGGCAACTGTGGGGAAATCGAGAAATTCTCCCGAAACCAAGTAGATTCGATCGAGTAAAAATAAAACCTGTAAGTTGTGCTGACTACGTCCATGGAGCTAAACTACTCGGTATCTGGGATCAATATTCAGGCATATGGTTTAATATCCACTCCAAGAACATTGATCCTCTCCTGGCAGAATTCCCATTACCAAAGAAGCAAGTCGCACCAGTCACAAGGTCCGCGACAAAGAGTGAACGTTTAATAATAAATCAAGAAAGGCCCAAAAAGGTACTGAAAAAACCTAGGTCGGCTGATGGAGATGTGCCGATGTGCTTGAAATGCACGAAAAAGAAGAGACGAGGAGTGGTCTTGGGTTGCAAGCACTACTTCTGCAAGGAATGCCTCCATGAGCATTTCAAAAAGCATTTGGAGGAGAGAAAGAGCCCGGTGAAGTGTATGGTTCCAGATTGCAAATATATTTTTGAGAAATATGAGTTGATAAAAATCGCTCAATCTTCTGAAGAAGTCAGATCATTCTATGAGATGAACGTCGCGAACTTCGTTGAGAAGAGACCGAATCAACTCGCTCAATGCTTTGGATATAACTGTGGATATATTGTTGACATCTCAAAGTTAAAAGATAAAAGCATTTTGAACTGTCCTCGGTGCAAGAAAAATTATTGCATGAGCTGTCATCAAATTGCACATCCAGGTTCGGAATGCCGTGAGGAAGCTCTAAGGCTGAGTTAGTAGTAGGTCAGAACTATGGAAATTTAGTCCAAGAAATTACCTGTATAATGAAATGGATAGAAATCGTATTTTTGCTAAGTTTGCTCTGAGTAATCCTCCTAATTGATTATTTACTTAATCTAAAATTGAATTGAATAATATATTTTGTAACTTGATTGAATTAGAGAGTAAGTGTGCCGGCTTTTGTTCGCTTGGATTAAAATTCATAAATAGCCGATCTCAAAATGAAAAAAATAGAGTTATTTTCTGCAGGGGTGAGCTCTTAGACTTGCTAGATAGAGAGAATGCACGACAGCTAATCCAAATCATTCTTTTTATATTATCCTATATCCTTAGAAGAAAGTTTTTTTATGAGGCAGAGAGGAAGTTTATCAGTAAATGCACAGCAATTAAGACTGATTTGAGAACCAATGTCCGATTTTATTCTTGGTTGGAAGAAATTTAAAAGAAGAAAGAACAGCAACAATAAATTTTGGCGGGAAAAGTCTGCGCCAACGAATATTCAAGATGTCATGGTTTGTTAATCTCAAAGTATATGTGCAAGAAACTCACTGGAGGTTGACTCACTAGCAAAACACTTTCCAGTTCTCCAGCAGAATTGCTGGGATCAAAATTAATATATCTCTATTTAGACCTGGGATGTGTGCATTGCCTAGCAATGGTGGCTGCTACTATGAATAATACTATTATGTCTTTCGGAAACCTCTCTAATGAACCAATATTAGTAACTCTAGATTTGAGAAAGTCTTCTCTCTCAACTCATAAAATTTAAAATTTTAATTTTTCCAGTGAAAAACAGCATTCATTCTCATTATGTATCCTTTGTTTTCCGATCTATTTCACAATAAAGCCATTTCGTTTCGTAGCGCGTTCATTGCTTGCCAATATATTTTAATTTTCCTCTGTTTACTTCGTGTTTTTTTGAATTTTTACCGAAAATAGCACGACTTCAAGTCTCAGTTTAATTAAAATAATCTTTGGGCTTGCCATACCTTTTGCTTTGAACAGTTATATCGCCTAGAAAGCTATTGTAGTATGCTGTAAAAAATACGAGCCCAGCTTTGCATGATCATCTTTATTGCAATGGCACATTCCAAACCTCGTAAGATCTGCATAAAAATTTTTCGATTTTCCTCAATATTTCATCACTTTACAGTGAAATCTCAGAAATTATTCTTCGCTTCCTCCTACATCAGTCATGAAAGCTGATGTGGAACACCTTTTCTCACCAGTCAATAGGAAACTGAGGGAATGCCTGAGAATGCCAAGTAGATTTTGAGTCGTTTTGGCTAAAAGAAATCTTCCGTTAGATATTTTCCCGTTACACAAATATCATTTCCTCAGAAGAGCCTTATCGTTCATTTTTTTCTTTCTCGTAATTATTCTAACAATCTCTATTTCTAATGTTTGATGCATTGACTTGGAAAACTAGGTTCCATTTCTCTTAATCGTCAAGAAATGCATTATAACGTTCTAAGATTGGTCGTTACCCAAATAAGGACTTTATTTTTCGATTTTTTTTTTAAACGTCCATGCATGGCATCGCTGGCGTTCTGGATTAAAAAAGAACTGTTCTAAAATTCTCGAGGTGCATCCTAATTAATTTGAATAAAAATTATTTACTTCATGTTTTTTTAAAAGAAATGAAACTGTTTCTTTATTGAGAGTGCAATCTTCAAGCAAAGGTTGCTTATAATTCATAACATTTTGCTTTGGAGGATGATCGAAACGAAATATTCAATTTCGAATATGGGAATTGGAATTTTTATAAAGTTCCCTCAACCCCCAGAGATAAATCCGCTTTATTAGAAGCTGGAAATTTAATTAAATGAGAACTAAATTAGAGAAGCACTCGGTCTCCTTTGAATTCCTTTTATTGCTTTTTTGCATCAAGCTCACGATAAAAGGCATCTTAACCATTTGGACATAAACCTATTAGAATTATCTGATCACGGAATTTCTTTTTGATTTCTTTCTAGATTTGAGTAAGATTACGTGGGAAAACGTTCAAAAGCGAATAATTAACGAAGTTGACATTTAAAATTTTAATCAGAAAAGCTCTGACAAATCTCGAGTATTTTGACATCGTTTCATTTCTCTCTTCACTGAGCCCATGTCAAATCGAAAAGCAAGTCGCCCAACGCCAACGCAAGAGGGTGTGCTGGTTGGCATCATTCGCAAAAAACCCAGAAAGAAAGCAATAATTACAGAGAGTGGAGCAAAGGTGTATGCCTGCTACCTTGAATCATGTGGGCGACAATTCAGTGACCTCACAGCAGTCAGAAAGCATGAAAGAATGCATCTCAATGAAAAGCCGTATATTTGCAGCATCTGTGGACTCAGCTTTGTCCAACGATCGAACTGCCAGAAACATGAAAAATCTCACACAGGTGTAAAAGAATACGCTTGTGATCGGTGCCCAAAAAAGTTTGCGTCTACTTACAGTCTTCGGCAGCACCTGGAAATCCATACACAAGCCTCAGAAAATGCGAAATATGCTTGTCCGGGCTGCAACAAGTCATACACATACTTTACCAGTTTACTCAAGCACCAAAAAGGATGTTCAAAGAAGCCAGTGGCATCTCAAGATGATAGAAAGGACTCTCTTAAAGAAAACTCAGAAGAGGAAATTCCGCTGAAAAAAATCATTAAGAGTGAACCCAAATTAGAGGAAAAATTTAATTGCTTTGATTTAAAGGAGGAAAATAATGAATTGAACTTGAAAAGTGAGAGCTGTGAACCAAAAATCGAGAGTTATGGCTTCTACACTGGAACTCTAATGGAGTGTAAAGCTGAATCTAATAAGCTTGAGCATGCTCTTGATTCTTCAGAGCTCCAGAACGATGCTTCTTTTCTTCAAAGTACTAAACTGCTGGATGAAGAACTCCCTGTTCTCAATCAGAACAGCGACATGCCAACTGAAGTAAAGTCTCAAGTTCGTACTGATATTGCAGCTCCAGCATATCAGACATCCATAAATCGAGAGTCAGATAATAAGCCACTAGTGGCTGATAATTTACCTTCATTACAGCCATCACAGCGAGCGAAGAGCGGTCAAGTCGCAAACACTCTCGCTAGAGTTACATTTCTCAAACAATTAGAGGAGGTGCTTTCCTTCAGAAAGTTTTTATTATATGAAACTTTGCTAACTTCAGGCGAACTAGCTACATTCCAACAAGCACATAACTAAAGTCTGAGGACCGTAATGTCATGTTTTATAGGCAGAGCCATTTATTTATTCTTTGTAGAAAGAAAAACTGCATAACTATGAAAATTTTGAAACATACATAGAATTGTTTTAGCAAATATAGTTTAACAGCTCTTCGCTTGGAAAAAGCATCTTTAGAACAGCTTAGAGTTTTATTGGTAGCCCTCCGAAATGAACAGAAGTTAGCTTAAAACATGAATTTTATTTAATTTTGTCATTATTGATACGTTCTTGCATCTTCGTCAGTCATATTTGCATGTAGCATTGGAAGCTCAGGCTGATCTTCAAGCTTTTTCGAAGTATACACAATAATCTACCGTTGTTTTTCTGTAAGACTGAGAGTTTAAACAAATAATTTAAAGAATTGACCTTTACATCAAAAAAATTATCCTTTCAATGCAGAATCTTGTCTGAGTCAACTGAACATGTCTCGGCACAATTCTCAATAAATTCTGCTTATGCGTGATTAATGTCATTTAATCTCATTTCTGATTGGAGCACTAAAAAAAGAGAATATATCCACTTAAATCTCAAGAGATTCGAGCAGAAGCCACAGAACTCATGTAGAGATCTAGGAAAAATCTACAGCTGCTTATTCTAAATTCTCCAAGCATTTTCCAAGAGCAATTGTCTTTTTTAGAATAATAAAACATCTGGATTTCTAAGCCTTTGGAGAAATCAGGGTTAGTCTTCGAAATTGCTGAGATTTCTTTGTCTTTGCTAGTTACTTGCAGATTTTTCTAGCATTCTAGAGAAAAGAGATCACAAGAATTATACATAGTCCCCCTTTTGCAGAATAAGAGATACTATCTTACTACATTGGTCTTCCTATAAAGTATTGAGATTGAGATATTGGCATGAGTATGCGTGCATGGCAGATAAGACTGATTATTACCAGTACTTCGCAACTGAATGGTTGAATTTCATTGTTAACTTAAGATTAGTTTTGCTCCACCGCGAAGAGATACCGTGTTGGACTCACGTTTTTCGGACAGACGCAACATCAATAGAAGGACTGAGGATAATCTCAAATTGATTATAAATTGCAGTTGTGTACAGAAATCGTCTCCAGATATTTGATAATGTACGTGTTTGCTTGAAGGATTTTTTTTAATTTGATAGATAATCTTTCATTACTCAGTAAGTAGCATTCAATATGTAATAGTTCTTTCTAAGAGAAGTCATTGCTTGCTCTTTCTTATTTCCTTTTCATCATAAATTTAACATAATCTAATAAATTATTTTTATATATTACCAGCGAATCGATAATTTATAACTTATATTCAAAATACTCAACCGTACTGAGACATGGGTATTAATTTTTCGCGAAAACTGGGTTGATTTCTGCTATTCTTAAGGAAATCACTTGCAGGGAATAGTTGTTCAAAGGTTTGCAGGCCAAGGATTAGCAGCAAGAAATAAAACCACCCAATAAACTTTCAAGAGTGCCAATGAATTTCTCTTCTTTGTATTTACAACCAAAATCCCAGGAGTATCCTGGCAATGATGACGTTTTAAGGTTAAATTCTTTGAGTTTTTGATTAGAATTTACAATAAAGGACAGAGGGTTCTCTTAAAATTAATGGCAAAGAATTTCAAAACACAATTGTCTTGAGAGTTATCAGCCATGAAATTTTACAGCCATATGTCAAGTCAAATGTACGATGCCTCACGATCGAATTGCCAGAATACTTTGTATTTGATTTCAAATACCATGGAAGCTATCTCCCTCAAAATTTCATATGTCCTCTCAAATTAGCTGGGCTTAGGACGGGACCAACACATTGAATAAAGCTTCTAGCTGACAGTGAATTTTTTAATTGAGAATTAGCAATTCATCACTAACGTCGATGTCCCTAAGAAAATAAATAAATATGTCCACCCATCTAAAATCAGTCTAACCTAAACGAAAGAAATCCATCCCTCGAATAACTCTCTCTTGTTATGCCACTAATATGATGAGCAACCAACGCTCTGTTAAAGGACTGTTCTAATAAAATTTAACTCTCAGTTTTATAAATTGAACATACCAGTGCTTAAATTTATTATGTCCAGCATTTTATCAAATAAATAACTGCGTAATTTTCGATTTGAAATTGATTATGGAACAATTTGCAGTCAAACTTCTAAATTTTTATAGGCTGTTTGGCCGCTAAATTTTATTGGACCAAAAGCACGAATTGAGTGGAATTAAAATTATAATCAACGTGAAACTCAAATATATAAGTAGGCTAATTGCGAGTCTTTTGATTTGAATTATTATAAGTAAGATATAGATTTAAATTCAAAAATATATTTCTTTTATTAAACTTATACAGGGTTCTTCCACTTTTTTCTAATTTCAGCTTAAATTTCTCAATGATAATTTACCATTTCATGACACTCACAACTAAGAGCAGTCAAAACCTACCTTTTCCAAGCATGTTAGTGAGAATGGTGGACAATCCAATGAAGTTTTAAAACGTTTTTAGGTGGGCACGTCCTTCACAAAATCACTGAGGCTTATTTGGAAGAATCTCGATCAATTAAATTAGTACCATTCCAGAATGATTACGCGCATTCGAAAAAGTTTGTTAATTAATAGCAGCCAGTTCTAAGCAAATTAATAATCAATTACGTTTTGAATAGAAAGAAACCTTTCTAACTCTCTCGCTCGACCGATTCCCTTCATCCCTTTCTATCATTAGACCTCAATCGAGATAGCTTCTATGACTTTAATCCTTGATAGTCCAAGTAATGATGAGCTCTTGCTCACGGATTCTACCTCGCAAGAGATAATATCAAAACAGAAGAAAAATAATCAGAGCCAAGGCAAAGTGGTCAACACCATCACTCGCAAAAAAACATTGCGAAAAATGCTGATCTCAGAGAGCGGAGAAAAGATCTATGTTTGCTATCTTGAATCATGCTCTCGGCATTTCACTTTCTTATCCTCGCTGATAAAGCATGAGAGAATCCATCGCAACCAGAAGCCGTATGTTTGCACCGTCTGCGGATCTCAATTTCGACAAAGTTCGAACCTCAAGAGACATGAAAGGTCACATACTGGCGAAAAAGACTACCCATGCGACCACTGCCCTAAGAGATTCTCCACGTCTTATAACCTGCGCCAGCATATGCAAATCCATAGCGAAGGTGTAGACGTCGCTAATTTTAACTGTTCTAACTGCAAGAAGAGTTACACCTATGTGAGCAGTTTGATTAAGCATCAAAAAAGCTGCGTAATACGGCACCCAGACCAGGCAGATTCTCTGAACGAAAGCCTAGAAGGACAGAACTCGCCTAGAAAAATCATTAAGAGCGAGCCTAAGTTGGAAAGTAACTCTAACTGCTCCACCTTCAAAGAGGAAGTCGACTGTCTATCACACCTAAAGGAAAATGCTCCTGAAAACAACGACTCGAGTGCTCAAATCCCTCAAGCGAAGGCAAGAGAATTTAGTCATGTTGTTGATGAGGAGCAAGACTGTTCCACCAATTTTAATAATGCCTCTCCTCAGAGTCAGGCATCTCCTTCTCCTCATCTTCAAAACAGCAACATTTCGGCTGATCAGGTTCTTTTCCAGATGGCGAATCCATGTTATAGACTGAATTTGGAAATTCAAAAGACAGTAATTGCTAATAATCTACTATTGTCGCAACTTGCGAGTAATATTCTATCTGCAAACCCGGTCTATAACGTGGAATTTCGCAAGCAGCTAGAGGAAATTATTAACTTCAGAAAAATGATACATAACACTTTTTTCTTTGGCCAGCCAAAATAATGAAAGATTGTACATTCAATAAAATTGGTTGACTGTTAGTACATGTTAAATTTCATTTTTGCGTCAGAGTTACATTTAAAAAGAGAATTGCTATTTCATCGTTTCATATTCAGCGACAATTGCTTTGTCCAAAATGACAAAACTGCAATTCTCTGAAATTTTACTCATATTTTCAATAATAACTTTGAATTTTTTGTGAGTAATCACTTCAATGGAAGATATTGTTCTCTGTGACTTAAGGGACATCTAATGCAGCTGGAAAGGAAATTTGAAAAAAGCAAAATAAAATCAGAATTTAATCAAAAGCCAATTTTAGCAATAATTTCTAAACCAAAACAAAATTTTTATCTAATCCAGTGCAATAGAACTTTGCGCGACCATGATGAGAAACTACCAGCCTCTAAAATGTAAGTCAACATCTTCAAACTTCTGCACGAAACTTCACTCATCAAAATAATCTGTGACTCCTCCTGGAATTTCCATTTTGAAGAGTTACATCCTCTCATCATTACCCTCATAAACGATGAATGTTCTAGTCCACCTCAACGAAGGGACGTTTTAGTGACATTCAAAAACATATTCCTTTGATATTCCTAAGAGAATCCATAAATGCTCCATTCTTTCTCATCTTGCATGGGTTTGAGAGATTAGATGTCAACCCTCAAATCTCCGACGCAATGAATTGTTCCAATAACTTCCAACTCTCAATTTCTTCAAAGTTTAATCAGCCAACGCTTAAACTTATTTATGCGCGGCACTTTTTAGATCTATTCACTGTGCAGTGTTCGATTTGCATTTAAGGTTAGGACTTATATATATATAAAATTATGAGACGTAATCGAACTCAATTCTTTCGTTTGGCGTTAAGTAAAACGATTAAAAATTTTCTTTAGAATTCGTATATACCCAATGGTATATTTTCTCTGCTGTCTAAAAAAAGACCTTCGTTTACTTTACTTAAGTTGGTAATTATGCACAACTCACCGTACACTTCAGCAACAACAAATAATGAAATCTATACGTGCGAAATTTAACAATTAGCAACCAATTTTAAAATTTGATATCATCTTGTTCGCTACCCAGGGTTCCCAGCCTTCAACTTAATATCAATCCTAAAAGAGCATACCAGCATCCCTCAGTCATAGCATTGTAAAATTTCTTAAAAGTTCGAGAACTACATTCAAGTCTTTGTGAATGGAGAACTAAACAAGCAAAAAAAATTTACAAATTTACTTTTTATCGCCCAAATTATACTTCTATGTTGTTTCAAATACCTGCTTACTTCTTCTTATATTTAACGTTAGCTTCAATTTTCAACACTAATTTTAATAGTTGGGAGTCTTTAATATAGAAAAGCTGGTATAGGAATTAAATTCAAATAGAAATTTATTGTATTAAAGGGATTTAAAAGTGATTGAATAGGATAGTAAACTATCCTCAGTGAAGGGTTGTCATTTACCCGACGCTCATGGCCAATGATAGCACTTCATAAAACAAAAAGATGCAGGCTTTGTGTAACATTTATTCCAGAAAATAGTCCACTTCTTGAGGCGATATTCGATTGAAGTCAAAGCAGCTGGCATGAGACAATGCAGCAATTTTACTTGCATTCATCAGGAGAAGCAAGCAGAACGACTTTTCTCGAATTTATTAGAGAAGGATATAAATTGTTGGGACTTTAACAATCCAAATTTAATTAAGCAGAATAATTTAGATGATTAGATGGATTATAATCAGATCCAATAATACGCGAGCGAGCGTTAGAAAATAATCAAATCTTTTTGAAAAAGCAAAGCCTTTGTCTTTTCTTTCTTTTCTGTACTGCCTTTTTACGGCCACAGATCAACGAATTTTTGTCTCTATGATGCCAAGCACTCCCTGCTCAAGTAGCTTGCCTTTGTTTTCTAATACTTCTGCTCAAGAGATGATGCCGCTAACAAATGAAAATAATCAAAACCAAAGAAAGGTGAAAATATTCCTCACTCGCAAGAATATGATCAGAAAGGGGTTCTATACAAAAACCAATGAATTGGTGTATATTTGCTACCTTGATTCATGCAATAAACAATTCAATCATCTCTCATCACTTGTAAAACACGAGAGAACACATTTCAATCTGAAACCGTATGTTTGCAGCACCTGCGGATCCAAGTTCAGTCAAAGTTCCAATCTCCAGAGACATGAAAAGTCTCATTACCTTAAAAAACACAAACGCGATTACTGCCAAAAAGACTTTCTTCACTATTTATCACCTTCGTCAACACATGCGTTTCCATCAACAAGGGCTGGAAATCGACAATTTAAAATGTACTAACTGCAATAAGGAATACAAATATGTGAGCAGTTTGATGAAACACCAAAAAAGATGTTCAGAGCAGCTACCAATACCCCAAAATGATGAAGGAGGGTCTGTGCAAGGACAACTCGAAGAAGATGCTCTGTCCAAAAAAATTTTTACGAGTGAGACCAAATTAGACATTTTTTGTTTCAAAAAAGAAGAAGAAAAGAGTACATTGAATTTAAAGGAAAGCATATCTGAGAGCAATGACCCAAAATTTGAGAGTAATGATGAAAAAATTGAGATTTCAACCGAATCAAAAGATGAAACTCAAAGGTTAGATCCGATTTGTGATCTTGCAAGACCTGCTTTTAATAAAAACAACAGCATTTCATCTGGCTTGAATCCTAGAGGGCTTGTAAAAGTTGCAAACTCAGTCAATGAAACAATTCTGAAAATGGAGGAGTCTCTTAGAAAGACAATATTCTCTAATAATTTGCTGCTCTCGATGCTCGATTGTAATTCGAAAGTAACAACCTTTGACGAGAACAATGTATTTAACAAACACTTGGAACAGTTCATTAACTTCAGAAAGCTAGTTCATGAGAAATTTTTCTCTGCTGACCAATCAAAATAAGGTGTAATGAAAAAATGGTCGTTTCTTGATAGTCGTTGCTTGCTAGCAGAAAGTTAAATTTCAATTGTTAACTGATATTGTAATAAAGAGAAATGTAGTTCCATACCCATATCTGCGTCGCATATTTATTCTCTTACAAAATTAAAAACTGCGGAATTTTTGAAATAGTTTAAGGATTCAAAATTTCAATAACCAACTCAAAGGACGGAGGATTTATCAATTAGATGCAAGAACTGACAAAACCGTTATTTTAACAACTGCAGGTTTCCAATTCAATTTAGTAGTAGAGAAGTATTGAGAAAAAAATATTAATCATTAAGTAATATTGATTTCTTCCATCTTCACCTTCTTTAAGATAATTCCAGCTTTCAGGCTGTCACGCAGATCTTATCGAATGAATTTCTAAAGATTTTACGTGAATGAATGTATTATGTAGACAAAACTTTAAATCTACATTAGTTGAAATTTTCATAGATTGCTCATGCCGAAAGAAAAATTGATTGTTTAACTTTTTTGGGGCACTCGCTAATCAAAACCGCAATGTCGTGAGCCAAGCTCTCAGATGGACTGAATAAGCCAATTCGAATTCAAGGGAATCCTGCTAACTTTAATTTTTTTCCGATATTAGTTAGATCTCCATGGCGCCTCTTTATACATTTATTTTGTTAATACTCTCCTTTCTCTCTTGAAATTATCGAATTCAGTTGTCTAAATTTCGCCATTTTAGCTATTTCTTGTCGGTCCTATTTGGGTTATTTAGTAATCCCAGTAGCATTGTTCAAAATTCAACATCATTTTGGCATCTTCCGTGATGTTCAGACTTTTTTCATGAGACCAACTTCCAGTTTCAAGATTTCACTTGTAAGTTGATCTTATCATCTCCTTTATAAGATTAATCAGCATCAGGTTAACATAAGAAAGTTCAAGGTTTTTCTTCATCTCTCTTGCCACTGATAACTGACCTTGAAAATATATCTACTGAATGGCACTATTCTTACAACTGGCCTGGGCCAGCGATCCGTTCGCAGAGAATTAAAAATAAGAATCTGAGAGCAAAGACTTTCTTGTAAGAAGGATACAATAAATTTATTTACGATTGCCTCCTCTACAAATGTTTTAAGAAAGAAAGTTAAGCTTAAAAGAAGATGATGTGCTAAATTAGATTGCGAGGATTCTGGAAGTTAGAGGATCTTAATTAGCACACTCGGAGTGGGAAATTTGCTACATTTCTTCTTGAACTTTTCACATTCAAGGGCGATGCGACTTTTCTTTTGAGGCATTTTGAGGTATTGGAATATTTGTTCTACTTACGCTCGAAAAGAATTTTCGGGTTCATCGAGGGCTTTAAATAAAACTGTTGTCTGATGGGATCAATTGATAATGGTACGCAATGTGGGAATTTATCAATAAAATCCCATGATGAGTAAATTTTTCTTGCTTTTTTTGTTTTTTTTCTCTCTCTCCCTCCTCTATGATGCAACGTTTAGCACCGTATCCAAGAGTATCCTCCTGCCATGAGGTCATGAGATCCCCTGGAAAATTTGTCGAAATAAGTATCGCTTTTATTAAACATGTCAACTGACGAAAATCAGTCAAGGTGACCCGATATATCCAAACCAATAAACTCAAGAAAAACATTAAAACAGCATCTTAAACTACAGCATCTTAAACTACAGCACCAAATTTGAAATTTTCAGAAGCGATTTTAATGATGATGACAACAACAAGAGCAAAATTTCCCCTTTAACACAAAATTCCATCATCCCTGTGGTAGTCAGCAAAATGATAAAGCCATTACCAAAATTCTGATAGCTGCTGAGTCCGGATTAAATTATTGTCATCATGACTCATTTAAATAACTCGTACTGTTAAACTCTCATTGCGAGGAATCAAGCACTACTAGATGTGACTCGCAATTTCTCAGAGTTCAATCTTTCAAGCAAAATTTCAATTTCAAGCAGCCTATTTTCTGCTTGATTGTATTTCTTAAAATTTAACTGTGATTTGAGATTTTGGTTGAGAACGATTTATAAATTCGAGATAATTCTCCTCTGTTTTGAATTTGCTTGAGTGGCGTTATTAGCAGCGAGTAGAATTAATTAAAATATGGTCTGTATAAATTGGCAAGCAAATTAGCAATTGTTAAAACAAAAAACAGTGTTTGAACAAATATTTATTCATCTTCACCCCTGTCGATCAGCTTATCCCTTTTACCACTCAAGATCTGTCAATTTTTCTTTTTTCCATGACACCAACCACGTATCATCCAAGCAATCTGCTTTCTCTAAGAGGGTCTACTACTCACGAGAGTCAAATAGAGCAAAAAGCAAATGATCTGAGTCAAGAAGACATCATTACGAAGCTCTCTCGCAAGAAAACAATGCGGAAAAGCTTTATCTCAGAGAACGGTAAAAAGGTATATATTTGCTACCTTGAGGCATGTTCTCGACCTTTCAACCATCTTTCGTCGCTTATAAAACACGAAAGGATCCACCGCGATCAGAAACCGTATGCCTGCAGTATCTGTGGGTTCAGGTTCACCCAGAGCTCGAGCTGCAAGAGACATGAAAAGTCTCACACTGGAGAAAAAAACTTCCAGTGCGATCAGTGCCCGAAGAGGTTTTCCACATCTTATAACCTCCGTCATCACATGGAAATCCATAAACAAGAGTTCGAAGGCACCAATTTTACCTGTTCTGGCTGCAATAAGGTGTATACCTATTTGAGCAGTTTGATTAAGCACAGAAAAAAATGTTTGAACCTGTATCTCCTGAGTGGGATGTATGAAAGAGACTCTCCAAAAGATAACGTTGAAGTATCAGGTTTGCCAAAAAAGTTGATCAAGAGTGAACCTGAGTTGGAGGAAAATCTCAACTGTTTTCCATTAAAAGAGAGAAACATCAATTTCATGTCTATAAAAGAAGGAAATAGCGATTTTATTCCTATCAAAGAGGAAAACAATGAATTGAACAACATAAATGAAAATATTTCTCCAAACAACCACGAAAAGAAAATCGACATACCAACAGAATGTAAAGTTGAAGCTAACGGGGGCGGTCGTCCTGCTGATCTACCAGAGCAACGAGAGTGTATTTCCAATTTTTCAAGAACTCTAGTGCGTAAAGAAGCACTCGAGGCTTTCAATGAGAAGAAGGTCAGCATCCCATCTGAACTCAGGTCTCAAGTTCTTTTTAACATTGCAAACTCACCGAACGATGCAAATCCAAGTATCGAGTCACTGAGAAAGACAATAATGAGTAATAATTTGCTCTTATCTCAACTGGTTTGTCTTACTCAAATGAGCCCTGCCTACAATCCTGTATTTCACAAACAGTTAGAGGAGATTATTCGTTTGAGAAAATTTCTACATGAACAGATTTCCTGTTTATATCAATCCAAAGATGGAAGCCTCGAGAAATGATATATATAGAAGTCATTGCTATCAGTTCATATTAGTTACAATTTCATTTTTTCTTCAAATAAAAAATTCTCATATTAAAATTCATATTTTCAAATGCGGCGCTGTTTTCGCTTGCTGAATTAAAAACAACAAATCACACTGTCATGGTCATCAACAGAAAAACTCATTAAAGTTATTCATCAACGGTAGAAGTCTTTGATTCAATATTTTCCTGCTTTGCCGAATTTGAAGTCCATACTCATTAACACCAATTAGATAAATTACATCCTAATCAGGCTGCTGCGTTTGCAATTGTTCTGCACTGACTATATGTAAAAGGTCTGCTAGGATCCAAAGTATTTCATATTTAGTTAAGTATTAATTCATCTTCTATAATAAAAACAATATGGTTTAGCATCTTCTGCCAGATTCGACATGTTTCCCTCAAGATGTTGCCATTTGATCTCAATCGTAATGAGCTGCGTTCGACTTAATTTTGAACAGTTTTGAAAACTGATTCAACTTCTAATTTGAACTCATTTACCCTAAGTCACCACAGGAGACAAAACTTGACAGTTGGTCCGTAACTACTTAATAAGTGAGGCACATTAAGGACGAGTTATTCAAAGATGCGAACAGAATTGTCCGGAATAGCAAATATTATTTTTATATCTCATAATTTCCGTTGAGCGTGATTGTGTGTTGAAAACAGCAAGAAATGGCTCTTTCTTCAATGTTGTTCTTTATTGCTAGAGCTTAAGGAGATAAGTTGAATAACAGCGTCATATTTTACTTGCAGAAACGCAAAATTGATGATTTTGGAGCCTTCGTGATTTTTCTCGCACGATCGCAAAAGCCACAAATTTTGTGTTTTTCTTAAATAGGTTGGACCAGCAACGTTTTCTCAGAAATAGAGCATCCCTGTTAGATTTTTTAAAAAATCTTTGCATTTATTCGTCTTTTTTGGCTCCTTAATAAGTGCAGGTCACACATAATCGATATAAACAATGAAGAAATTTATTACTCAAATTTTTGCATTCAAATATTGTTTAGGTAAGAGTTGAGACAAGAAAAATCTTAAATTTTGCATGTTACTTCCATAAGAACATAATTACAAAGAAAGAGATGTATGAAACCTGTGACGGAGTCAGTTTTCCCGAGAACAAATATTTTTAAAATTTCTCAGCTCCTTCTTCAGAATTGAGATCTTTTTTCTTCGCTTTTGGGATAGAAAACTCCTTGCCCTTCAAGGTAAAAGGCCGTTTCTGTTTCTTTTTTATTATTGCTAATTTAAACTTCCGGGCTTTAGCAGACTGTTTTTCGACTGTAGTCTCTAACATTTCTTTTTCTCCGAAGCTTAATGAACTTCTATTTAAATCAAGAGAGAGATTTGTTTCTTGTGAAATCCTTCTGTTATTGAAACCGATATTTGTGACAGCTTCCGTATTAAATTCCGCCTCTGGTATGGAAAATCTCCCATGTTTCAACTTTAAGGGGCGATTCCGGTACTTATGAATTATGCCCACCTTCTGATCATGAGCGAGACAACTTGAATTTGTGCCATTTGGAACTTCAATTTCCGCCAATTTTAATCTACTCCTATCTAAACTTGTTGAAAGGTTTGATTCTTGTGGAGTTGCTTTTTTGTTAGAGGTTGTGCTTGTCTCGGCTTTGGATTCGGATTCTGGGCTTTGAAACGCGCTATTCATCAGTCGAAAAACTCTTTTCTTTCTATGCTTTATTAGTTCGATCTGTCGAGTTCGAGCAAAACTAGCATGGTCTCTGTCTCCTATAAGTCCTTTCTCGATTAAGTTTAGTGTGCTCTTATTAACCTCTGTTGAAAGACTAGTTTCTTGCAGGATTTTTGTCTTCTTAATTTCACAGGCTGCATTGGTCGTAGATATATCCAGGATTATTTGCTTTCCAGTCTTCTTCTGACTTTTCATATAAGAGTATATCGAGCGGAATATATCAACGATCGCAAACACGATATTGACTGCAGAATTGACGCCTATTGTAATAAATATGATCTATCCATTGATGCTAATATTCTTGAACTGATCATCCATAGCTTCTCCAATAGCAATCGACAAATTGAGAATAGCTATAAAAAGAACGCAGGAAAAGTTGAAAAAGAATAGAATTGACGCAGTCTTTTCTTTGAATGGCTTCAGAAGGCCTGTAAATAACAGAAAAGCCATAGTTAAGGCAATGATTGATAAGCATTGTAGGATTGGCACGAGTTGTAAAACCAAGATGAGTCCGATATAAATGATACTGAACAGGAGCGTCCAGAAAGAAAAGAAAAAAGTTTTTTTCCTATTATCTTTGAAGCTCCTAAACAGCATTCCATACTTTGTTACATTCCATTTGGAACTGCTGGTTATTGTCAAGTCATTGGCGTTCATTTGGGAGGTAGTAGTGATTGGAGTTCTCTGAACTTCTTTCACAGTGAAAATGGCACTAAGCTTGCAGAAGCAAAAAAATAGTAGGCATGTCACTGCACATATAGTGATCCATGCCATAGAATAACTTACTCGAGAATATGTGTCAACGAGCAAGTCAGTCTTGAATATTTGGAGCGTTGAAAATAGAATTTGCCTTTGAATGTGTCCAAAAACAGTGGATAGAAGGATCCCCAAAGCTATGGCATATCCCTTCCCAACCGGCGAAGAGAGTAATTTATCTGCGCTCTTGATTACCAAAGAAATGGACATCCAAACGAGAAATATCCCAAAATATATTAGGAATTCTGTTAAATAACCACCAAAGTTGTCTAAATACAACGGACTACGTCGATTCTTTTCGAAGACTCCATAATTGAATACGAGTCGATGACTCTCTATTGTATTGTGGTTGGGGAGCCAGTTCGGAACAAGGGTAGATCTAAGTCCATCGTAAGAGTTAAGAGCAATCTGAGAATGCATAATATTGAGATGTTGCTGATTCGCGATCGACTCGATTGCTGCTAGATAAAGAAACAGATTTACACCAGCCCCAGAGCCGCCGAATGCTGCTGAGAAGACAGCCGCAGCTATTGACCCACTGGTTGCGAAGCCTTGAAGAACTGGGATGGTTTCGTAGTCCAATTTACAGGTAGATATATAAACTGTATTAGCAGTACACAGCTGACATATATTTGTCGAATTATCGGCCCAATATCCTTTTGGACAAGCGCTTAAGCATTGAGATGAATAGAGAAATAATCCAGAACTACAGGAACCGCAATTGTTATAATCTCCTCCTGCTGGGCAAGTAGCGCAACTATAATATGGGCCTATTGTGCTACTGTAGCAAGACATGCATTTATTTGTGGCTGAATCACCCCAGAAGCCATCTGGACAGAGCTCCAAACATTGGCCACCAGTGTTTGGATGAAGGAAGGTGCCAGAATTACAGGAATTACAATTGTCGTTTGCTCCTTCCCAACATGTCGTGCAAGAATAGTAAGGCCCTGCCAAACTGCTATAACAAGGCATGCATTTCCGCGTCAACGAGTCACTCCAGAAGCCAGAAGGACATGATTTCAAGCAGTGGCCTCCAGTATTTGGGTATAAGAAATATCCTGAGTTACAAGAATTGCAATCTGTCTCGAGTCCTCCTGAGCAGGTTGCACAAGAGTAATAAGTGGGACCATTGCCTTGCCAGCATGGCAAACATTGCCATGTAGGACTACCAGCCGGATAATAACCTCCAGGACATGAAACCGAACATGATCCAGTTGGAGGCAGATTCAAGTACCTTCCTGAGCACTGAATACAGTTTGAGCTGCCTGCTGCATTGCAATCATAACAGGATCCGTCGCAAGCTAGGAATACGAATTAAATTACAATTAGAGTGCATGAAACTAAGGCGAAATTACTTGAGCAGACTTTTCCTGTTGGATTATTCCAATAATTCGCTCCACAATCAGTAACGCAAGTGCTACCCTTTAAGTACCAGCCATTGTTGCAAGAATAGCATTCTGAAATTAAATTTCCAAAGCAAGTCGCACATGCTGAATTACAGTAAGGCCAAACTGTAATCTTTACGTTTTTAAATCCCCAGGATTCATCTGACGAAGATTGGTTAAGCGTACTATAGAAATTCAACTGAAGAGAAGTTGCACTATGACTAAAAGCTCCTATTGTCACAGTAGTGAACCAGTCTCCCCAACTACCTCCACAATATTGAATAGTCGAGATTTGGCCATTTGTATACACTTTAGTATATCGAACGACATTGTCTACCTCCAAAAAGTAGCTTTCACCGTCCCATGAATCGATAAAATAAGCGTCAAATTGGATCTCCACTTGAGAATGGTTTGGCAAGCCAGTATAAGTCTTTTGTGTAACTGCACCTTGTCCAAAACATCCATATCCGCCGATGATCGTTTCTCCATTGCAATCGGATGTACAAGTTGAACTCCATCCTGCGGTTGATGAAAGTGGCTGCCCCCAAACGTCATAGATATATAGTTGACCTAGTTTAGAATAAGCATCCTTCTTTGAGTGAGATTAAAATACACTTGCAAAGCACTAAGAGAGCTTCAATGATGAATAAAAACTTGAACTTTCTCATTTTGAAACTTGAATGGCCGCTTTTTATTCAAAAAATTAATTAAGCTCGCAAGCGTTGAATAGTGTTCGAAGAATAATCGCACGAAAGATTGGAGTTTCTCCATGCTGCTCAGGATAATTTAACAATTTCTTTTCGTTGATAGGAAGAGCTTTTGTGTTGAGTCAATGTCGCTGAGTTCCTTTCTTAAACGTTGACTGAAAGGTTGACGAAGTTTAGTGTAAAAACTGTAATTTAACTAAGTGCCGTATTAAGATTACTGGCGAAATTGGAGAATTTAGATGTGTTTTGAAATAATTAAAAGATAAAAATGGCTGTGCGCGATTAATCAAAAACCTTCAGTTTAAAACAGCTTTGAGTCTCAAAATTCAAACTTGCAATTTGAGAGAGATGATTCTTTGTTATGAATTAGTAAGGGAGCAAGAATAATTGAGACCCATTAGAATGAAGAAAAATTGCAGATCCTGAATTAAACCCATTTTCTAACCAAAGCAACTTCTTTTGTTGATCTAAGCTGTCATAGATTTGCCAAAAAGAGAGACTCCTATTAAAACCAACAATACTTTATGAATGCGATAGCAAATGAAATTTTGATTCCAAAAA
>ENA-UOTX01000154-UOTX01000154.1-compost-metagenome-genome-assembly--contig:-NODE-154-length-75780-cov-8.251800_pt1 | contig 75780 bp, 50 predicted proteins | sample MGYA00238143_ERZ746982 | MGnify/ENA primary metagenome ERZ746982 (study PRJEB28758, sample SAMN06268862) | compost metagenome | isolation source: single cell | place: USA: California, Emeryville, Joint... | reverse complement strand
TTGAGCTTGCTCCAGGTCATATTGTCATGAATGTTTCCAACACTCGCATCCGTTATTTGGTGACATTTTAGTTCGATAGCTTCTAGATTCACCCATTGACGATCTCTCCCGATAATTTTGAAACCTAAATCGCCAATTGTACTATCGGTAATTGATATTCTAGTAATGCTCTTTGGGTCCGGATGAAGGATCAAATTATTTATGGTATTATTGCTAAACACTCGATAATCGCTTTTTTGAGAAAAGAGTTGTAATACTTCCTGGGATATATCAGTGCAAGCATCAATGTTTGTGCCATCTAACGATAGTCCTTTCGTATTGGGGCCTTTTCTTATGCTACCAGTTTCAGGGCAAGTCAGCTCAAAGAATACGATTATATTGTTATCTGCTAATGCCAATTGTGCCGCATTGGCTATAAGCTTAAAGCTGGGGTTTGTAAAAGAAGGAAGTTTCTCTCTACACTGCAATGATCTCAAATATTTGCCACTCGCGACGTCTTGAAAGTGAATCTTATTTTGTGTTAAGAAAATTATCTGCTTGCAATCATCGCTGAATGTGTATTGATGTAAGAAGCATCCTCGATCTATGGTTTCGAGAAATTTTGTCGAATGGCTTCTGACCAAGTCTCTCATCGAAAAGAGATTTCCACTGAGCACGTGAAGAGTTTTCTTGCTGTTAAAACTTAATTTTACCAATTCATTCAATGGGGACGGCCTTTCCAGTCTATGAATTTTCTTTCCCGTCCGAGCGTTCCAAATACTGCATGTGGAATCGGATTCGCTTACCAATATCAGTATGCTATCTGAACTCAATTCACTCCCCACAAACGTTGTTCTCTTCGGCTTCAGCTTGAGCACAGGGACTGTCTTGCCGACTTCCCACATCATCATCGGTTCCCCCTTGCCAGTAAATAAAACATACTTGCCATCTGCACTTAGTTTGTAACGTTTTCCGAATCCTCCTCGAGCCTTCTCTCTCTCCAGAATTAAAGTAGATTGCTGTTCAGAATTAATAACATCAGAGATACAGAGCACACCGTCCATTCCAACAAAGATGAATTTCTCTCCGTCTGGCCTAAATACACAGTCACTAATGGCTTCGTTGTGCATCGACAATGTACTTTTTTTCTTAAAGGATGTTCTTAAAGCACAGTCTCTTTCAAGTATCACGATTTTTTCCCCTTTCACGACTGCCATCAAATTCCCGTTTTTCGAATACGCTATTGGATTACTAGAGACGCTTTTCTTAAAAATTTTGCCAGAGAACGCTTCAAATTGGACTTTTGTAAGTTTGGAGTTTGTTAAGTCCGCGTTTTCAAGCCAGACATCTCGAAAGTTGGCACCAGTCAAGTCAGCATTTGTGAGGTTAGCGCCCTTGAAAATTCCGAAACTTAAGTTAGCATTGAGGAGTTGGATGGAACTTAGATCAGTATTAGTGAAGTCATAACCAGTAGCATTTAAAATTGAGATCGCATTCGAAGCTGCGATAACATATGATTGCTTATAGGTAGTCGTTCTAATTTCTTCTTTGCAGGAGCTTTCTGAACCTAGATTCAGAGCGGAATTTTGGTCATTAGATTCTGATTGATACTCTCGTTTGGAAGATTTAATAATTCGAAGTAAAGCTTCCGCTGTAATTTTCTTGTTTTGAACTGCATCGACAAGAAACTCGAAAGTCAACGATTCACCACTGAGCATTCTTTGATTTAACAGTAGATTTTTCCGAGGAAAAGAATTTCCATAAGCAAAATCATGATTAATTTCTTCCTCAATTCTAGAAGCGACAAAAAATTCTTGTATTGAAGCCTGCTCGAAAATTAACTTTCTCTCCCCGTCAACTTGCATGAGTGGATGATATTTAATTAGCAACTCTTCGATTTCCTTCTGATATTCTGTTTCGCTTTGAGCACTTTGATAAAAATATTTTGAGAGTAGCAAGGCTTGGTCCTGAATTTTGGTGACTACTTTACCAAAAAGCGTTTCTACGTAAGGTCCCTGATTTTCTTCAGTCATGCCGACAGTCAATGAATAGTTTCGAATCGCGGCCTTAATGCATTTGTCGATATATTCTTTCAACAAAGTCCAACGATTTAGGCACAGAATTTGCTGAATATTGCTGGTTATATTTCCTTGTAACTCTTTATCTTGAGACTGAAGATTTCCAATAATTTTACAAAGTACATCAACAGCAATAGAGAGTAGAAAAGGTTCTCTTAGCTCTTTTTTCAATTGAAAACCATCAATTATTTCTTCATATTTTTTGACAAGCCCCCAGGATTCGTCTGTGCCACTCAAAGTAACAGAGTCAGATTGTTGAAGTCCCTCCTTAAAGACGCTCTCTGAGCCTTTCATCACAATATATCTCTTCAGATATGATGTTATCTCGTTATCAGAAAACGGCTGTAATATCCTCTCAATAACACTGCCTGGTACCGAAGAAGCCGTTTTGAGGTTAATAGGAGCAAACAATAATTCTTTTTGATGGACTTGCAAACAAAGACTATCTTCTCCGCATGTTATAATTAGCTTTGCGTTCGTCCAATCTTTTCCGATGTTATTCAGCATATAGAAATTATTTTGAATATAATCCTCTTTAGATGTTAAAGCTTCAATCTGATAATTCCGCTCATATCCATCAATTATCAAGAGCAAGCGGAGCTGCTGCTGCTGAATTACAGGGCAGCTCTTTAGAAGTGTTATTTCTTCTTTGTTCAATAATATTTCTTCAGCTAGAACTTTAATTATTTGTGATGACAGATCTTCCTTGAGATGAGATAGGTTTATATAAATTGGCAGCCAATCCGTTTCTTGGTCCTCAGCGTTGCAGTTAAGAAGCAAGAATTTTGTGAAATATTTGCAAAAGAGAGTTTTGCCACTTCTGTGCTTTCCTGTGAGAAGAAACACTTTTGAAGGACCATCATTATCCAAAAAATCTTTTTTAACACTGAGAGCAAGTTCGAAAGAATCTTCGCTATCAATGCCACTAATAACATTGGCTTTTACCCGTGGTTCAATGTAAAATTTGAATTCTTCGTCCATGTTGGTTGATTTCCTGATTTTTTCTCTGTAATGCTTGATCTTATCTTTCAAAGCTATTTGTAATTGCTTTCCTTCTTCATCATAACCACCGCCTCTGAGGCAACATAGATGACTCACATTCTGCAAACTTGCTGTAATTATTGGGGCGTTATCTTTGGTTATTAGATCTGGGATATGTAGAGCTTGTTCTTTTTGTGGTCTACCGAAGGATGAAGATGTAACACGCTCTAAACTTCTTGTTTTTCTCAAAGAAGAATGAGATATCATTGAGATATTCAAGTTGGGCACTTCACTAACTTTAATAAAATGTTAATTCGACTTTGTAATAAAAAGAATACCCCAAGGAAGCGAATCGTGCCAGAAAATCTGACAGGTTATTTTGAGAAAAATTCTTGGTGCTATAGATCATTCCCAGATGCTTTTGAATTCGCTTTAAATTCATAGTTTCTTACCTTAAGACCAGAATCAGTAACGAAATAGAATACAAATAATGGTGCAAGGATCTCACAAATAATGTACTGAAAGTGCAGCTTATCATTTATTTTATTGAAAAGAAAGGAATATTCTGATAATTTTGGATGATGTCTAATGTTCGGAATAGGAATTGTGAGCGTTTCATCCTGAAAGAACTCACATATTGATGTCAATTCTTATTCCTTTTATTTGTTCTCATTCCGAATTAAATACTGCTACAAACAAATATATTGCAGAGGACAATCAACATAATCAGAATAGAATATACATCAAAGTCAGAGAAAACAAAATTGAAGGAAGAAGAAAAAAAAACACTAATAGTGTCTTCGCTGAGAACTCATTCTTTGACTCTATTTCTTTGTTTCATCTTTCTTCAGACAGAGGTAGATTGTCGCTGCGATAATAATTACTGAACCAAAGACCCCAGGCCATGATGGATATTCGTCTAAATAAAAAACTTCGAAAATCAGTGTAAACACCACGTTCAATGATGACAAAGTCGTGACCTTACCAGCCTTTCCAAGCTGAACACCTCTGATGTAGCATCCTTTACTGGCAAACCCCACAAACCCTAGGACTACCATAAAGAAGATAGTTGTTGATATCCCAATATTCATGAAATTTCCGCCAACAATTTGATTAAAAGAACCGTAGAGGATAAGTATCATTCCTGAGGGCAGATTTAAGGCAAAAACGTTTACTCCACGTAGTTTCTTCACAAGACCCACTGAAACAGCCCACGTAATTTGAGTAAGTACGAATAAACCGACATAGAATACTTTCTCAAGTCCATGAGCATATTCTTGATCTGCAATAGTATTCTTGGTTGGTGGTACTTCAAATCCGAAGAGTGCTGGATCAACAATCAAGATCACTCCGAAAGCTGTGACGAGAGCTGTGATTCCTTCATAGAGATAATATTTCGTCTTATTCAAGATAACGTCAACCATCCCAGCAAAAAATATTGAGGAAAGGTCCAGAACCGCGATCTGGGACATCGGAATTTTGTAGAGAAGCATTTGCATGCAGAAAAACTTTATATTTGCACCCATATTCCGGACAAGAACCAGGTTCATAGTTTTATGATCGATTTTAGAGAATTGGCTATCGAAAGCCTGCGAATCTGCCACCCAATTGGCAATAAGTTCGAATACTCCTCTTAAAGTTAGAACTTGAGAAACAGCAATGATTCCTGAATTCAACTTTATAAGGATCATTCCAGAGAGCATGATCAGAATTGAGAAAATGCAGTAAAGTATGGAGGCCAAGTCTTTCGAGAGGGAACTTTCAATCAAGTTTGTCAGCTTTTGGACCTGATGAACGATGAATGTCATGGGATCTTCTGAATGCTAACTAAATATAAACTTTTAATCAGTTAATCCTTTGGAAATAATATCAGGAGAGTGGTTCAATGGGAATGAAAACAAAGACATAAAATGTGACAGAACGATTCGAATTTCAGATAAGCAATTCAAATAGTCTGAGAGAAGGTTTGGTCGATTATTGGATATATGGCTATTTTTGTCAAATATTCGAAAAGTAGCCAATAATAAAACTGAAGCATAGGAAACTCAGTTGAACTTCGTAAAGCGAATATCATTTGAATAGTGTCAGACAGAAATTTTAAAGTGGAGTAAATTTCTTCAATGCTTCCTGACCTCAGTCAAAATATGTAGCGCAAATGAGTTTTTTAGCCCTACAAGTCACAATAAACTGAATCAAAAATTGAGTGACCAACCTAAATATTTTTGTCAGGCAATCAAGTTTTGATTAGCCTTCTAGAGCTGAGATTTAGATTATGAATTTGCAAAAATAACTTCTATGATAAGATTTTAGTTTGTCCTTCGTCATTTCTATTGAAAAGAGCTGTTGTTGAGCCTGCCTTGGCTTTAAGTAATATCTTCCTGGAAAAAAAGACACTTTCTTTTATGAGCACTTATAACTAAATTATTTTTTGATTACGCGGAGTTGAAATCATATTAAAATTCCTTTATCACTCATGCCCGAAATAGATACTCAGCAAAACACCAGATTCCTTGCGTATTTGGAATCAATTGGATTGATAATTCCAGGAAAACTACCAGAGTTAGAAGAGAAATTCTCAAACCAGGAGAAACGCAAAATAATATTCACACTCTCAAACTATTTCCAAAATCTCAATGCTTCCGATTGGTTTGATTTGTCCTCGAATCTATACTCCATATGGCTTGCAAATTCAGAGCAAACCGAACAAAATACATCTCTAAATTCTACGCAAAAGCAGTCAAGAGGTCTAGAGCCAGTTGTTTCAAAGTTCCAACACACTCAATTTTCGAATGAGAAAGAAATTGCAAGAAATCCTTTAGAATCATTAAATAATTATCATTCAAAAGAGCACATTCAACAAAACGGGGTCAACGAAAGAGGTCTCACTTCGAGTTCCCTCCAGAATTCGGGTTCATCCAGTCAAAAGACAGACCTTCTGACGATGTCGCAACGAGTTGAGAAGATCTTTAATTCTTTGAATTCATTACGAATCAGAGCTGAGAGCAAGAGTGTCCGGAACGCATTTGAACTCATAAAGCAAAATGCTTTAAATCTGTCAAGAAGTATACGCTTAACAAAGACTGCTGCAAATAATAGTCATTTTGAGAAACTTTATGAAGACCATTTTATTCAGAAAGAAAATCAGCTTCTCAGATCTCAATTTTACACACTCCAAGAGATGAGAGATCTGACTTTTAGCCCCAAAATTAACAAAAGTACGAAGAGCAATCTAGGTTTCGGGCAAACAATCGAAACTCCTGTCTTTGATCGTCTTATCAAAAAGAAGCCAATTTCTGAAAAATTGAGAGCCCAAAGCAGAGAGTTCAAAGAACTACAAGGTGCGACGTTTTCTCCTCAAATTAACAGATCCAGAAGCAGAGAAGAAGATTCCGGCGAAGAAGATGAAAGTCTCACTCTGAAAAAAGAAAGAGCTACTCAGCGTCTCTATGAGGCTGCAATCAATAAAGAAAAAACGCTGAGAGCCAAAAGGCTGGCAAAGTATGAGAATGAGCTTGCAGGATTGTCGTTTTCTCCAATCACTAATGCTTCAGTCTCTCTGAGAAGCCCGAACAGCTCAGGAAAGAGCCGAGATGAAAAGAGAAATAGATTGGATAACTCCGTAAATAGGCTTTACAGTGATGCTGGTAGGAGAGAGAGGGAGTTAGCATATAAAATCGAGCTACAAGAGTCCGAAAAGTTTTCAGCTTACACTTTTAAGCCTCAAATAAATCGTCCATCTTCAACGAAAGCAGCTGACAATGCTCATAATCGCCTTTATGGTGAGGCACTAAAAAGATTCGAAACGAAAAGACAGTTTGAAAATGAAATGGCTGCTCAGGACAAAGCTAAAGGAGGGCACAGTTTTAGCGAGAAGCACTCACAACCCCAGCATACATCCGAGAGCAAAGGTGAAAAGGGAGTAGTGTTGCACTCGAAGCCTCCGAATACGTTAAGCTCTGGGGATGTTCAATCAATTAAAAATAACGAGAGAGCTTTTGAAGCATCTCAAAGACTCTATGAAGACCGCCATAATAGGCTGAAAAATCTGATGGCATTAGAGAAGCGGGTTATGAGTGAGAGAGGCATCACATTTAGCCCCAAGACTCTCTCAGCAAGATCAAGATCTCCAGTTCTACTCGTAGATGGACTTCAGTCATCAAGAAAGTAACTGATGTTTTAATCCATAAGGTTGCTTAATCAGTGTCTTTCTTTCTTTGAGTGTCTTGTATCGTTAGAAGCTTAGCATATAGGATAGAACCTTTGGGGTAGAAATGAATAACAAATTAAGAACAAGAAAATAAATATTACCAGCATTGAATTTTAGTTCTTACTTCAGAGAAGATAGGTATTAACAGATTATATTTGGTAATGCCATCGCTACGATGGACACTAAGTGATTTTCCTACTTGAGAATTCAATTTGCTGTTTTCAGAGACATTTTTGCAAAAAGGAGCGGAAATTTATTTTGAAATAACAATCTGTTTTAGAAGTGACATATACAGATATATCATGATTCTATGATTCTATAGCTCTCTAGTATAGATAGTTTTACTGGTTCTTGGAGCTTGAGCCTCTCATTGTTAAGTTTTACGGACGAAACTTTCTTGGGAGTAAATTTTTTTGAAATCCAAACAAAATAAACTAAAAACGACGTTTTTGTCTCTTTTTTTTTAACTGTAGTTCCTTAATTAATTTTTGAACGCCAGGATTTCCAATTATCCAACATTTTTTTCAAAATATGAATAGACCATTATTCAGGACTTTGGGACTTGCTGTTATTCTATGGGGATTCTTTCTAGGAGCCTTCTCACAAAGTATACCACATCGTTGTAATGGAACGTATCAAACTAATTGAATTTGTTTTCAGTATGCCTTGATGTGAACAGAGCTACATCGACCCTCTGCTATGCTTGCTCACCCAATAATACTGATATCTGCAGTGGATGTGGTATAGGCCTATTGCACTCGTCGTCAAATCTGTGTTTATCTTACAAAAACTCGATTTCCTCTGCAACTTATCCGGATACAATATCTGGAGCAATAGATTGTAAAACAACCTTCTTCTATTTTGAACAAACTAACATTTTGGTAAGTTTGCAATACTCGATGCCAGGTTTCATCTTGTTCCTACGTGAATACCACTGACTTATCGAGCGGAGTCCAATGCACACAGTGTCAAAGTGGAACTTATAAATATGGGACGAATGCCTGCACATGGAGTTGCTCAGACTATCCCGGTACCTTCACAGACACCACGAATGCTGCATGTACAAGTTGTTCCGCAGCAAACTGCAAGTCATGTAGCAGCAGCTCATCCGATTGCCAGGAATGTGATTACAGTGTTCAGAGGTTCGGCAGTTTGAGCGATATATCCACTTATCCCACTGCCGTTAACACTTCAGCATTAGTTTGCAGCGGCCAGCGTAAACTTCTCAACTGTAGCTGAATGTCGCTAATCGATTTTTGTCTTCTAGCTGCGAGATCGAGCACTCCCATTACTCTCACATATTTTGTCAGCCCACAATTCAATCCGGACTGTTCAGATTCGAGTTTGTGTGATGGGAGCTATAGTAAGCCTTACGATGACATCACTCAAGTTTTTGTGGATGTAAGATATGCTGCGTGATTTGGTCTTCTGATAAACTATATTAGTTAACACAACAACTTGGAAATGTGCTTGAAGCGACTATAAACATCTATCTTTTGAAAGGTACGCACTATTGGGTGGACAGCGATGCTTCTGATACTAACAATCATGAAATCAATTTCGTTGGGAGCCAAGCCGCTTTCATGCTTCGTGCTTTTGAGCGCACCTCCGTCGCAGTCACCATCAGGTCCGATATTCTTTTTGTTAGTTGAGAACTCATTTTCCTCTTCATTTAGTCCCTTGTTTTGTGATGAGTCGACTTATACAGACACGACCCTATGCGTTGACGACTCTGCAAAAGTTACGATCAAGCTAAAATCCGATCTCATATTCATCTATGTGACCAAATCTCTCACTATGAGTAACATCATTCTCGACGCAAGCCAGCTTGTCAAATATTCCAGTACGACCTGCAAAACATCAAAACAAGACTGCTGCGAGCAAGATCCGACAACACTGCTTTATTCTTCAACATCAGCAGGCTCAGCAGCATTATGCACAATGAACAATGGACCTCCTGCCTCAAGTTCGGACAGACTGCTGCCGTCGACCTACTATGATTCAACTTACCTGTCAGCTTATCGCATCAGCAAGCCAAATGGATTTTTCAATATGCAATTTCTATCGGACTATCCAGATGCTGTCATTCCCACGCTTACAATTAATAATTGCGAAATACGCAACTTCTTCTATCACCAGTACGCTTCTTCGTTTATTAGTCTGAGTCGTTACGGCGGAAAAGTCAGCATTCAGAACACTATTTTTGATAACTTCATGCTGCCTTATGGACTGATATCGAATGGGTTTACCCAAAGAGATCGGGATTTGACTAACCAGACAAGCTATTCAGAACAACATTGCAAAGTCATAAACCCATCTGCGAACTATGACTATTGTCATTCTATCACAATCCAAGACTCCAAATTTTCAAACTACAATAAGCAGCAATTCCTCCTCAGCACGGTTAATGGCTACGCAGAAATTCTTAATGAAGGTATGGTGTTGTTTATCCGTAATGTGTTCGGTCCGATTGTTATCAAGAATAACACATTCCAAAACATGACATCGATTCTACGAATTCCAGGAACAACGACAAGCTATCAATGCGACGATATGTATGCCGGAGGAAGTGGAACCACCCCGAATGGATTAGGAAGTATGAGGGAAAACAGTATTTTCAAGCTCTATATTGATCGTCATATTGATGTTTATACACAGTCTTCGATTAACTCAACCGGAGCAGTGCTGAACATCGGTAATGTCACAGAGGGTCTGATATTGTATCAAAACACTTTCGACTCTATCATTGGGATGACGGGAACAGCTCTGTACTTGAAAGGGTTCAATAATACTCTTACAAGTCCGATAATAATTCAAAATAACACTTTTTCAAACAGCTTCGCATATGCTTTCGGTCTGTCATTTGTAATTTGGTCAATGAAAGGGAACTGGGCAGAAACCGGCTGTGTCGGCATTGTGGTCAGCAGTAATATCTTCGATAACAATTTTGGGTGTCCTGGAGCTTATGGAAACGCAATTATTTCATGTCTAAGCATAATGGCTCGCAGTAATGGATATTATACGGGAGCACCCAATGAAGGCAGTTATTATGACAGCTCAAACATGATATATGATGAATTTGAGTTAAAGAGAAGCGCGGTCTTTTGGTTAGAATTTGGATATCTCTGGGGCAACTATTCGCAGGGACTCATTTCCTACAATATCACAAGTCCAATTGATGGAAGTGTGATCAATGCTTATCAAGTCTCGATTCTAAACAATCAGTTCAGTAACAATTTCGCGACTCTCACCTCTGGAATCGCAGTAGTTGCCGCTAAAGATCTTTATATTAGTGGCAACAGCTTCGTGAATAACTCAATTCCAGTCGCGGAGAATTATGGACAAGAAACCTTTCAATTAAACGCATTCTACACACTGCTGGGAGGGCAAGTCCCCGCGGTTCCTAGTGAAACAACGTATGTGTTCCCGCGAGCGAATTCTCCATTTCTTGCGAGGTTGGTTTGGAAAGTTCAGATTCTGAATAACACCTTCTCGAATAACTATGCCGGAGCAGGGTTAGATTTCTACATCGGATCGGCAATTACACTCGACCAAATGCATGGTTACAACGATGTTTTGATATCAAATTGTACTTTCACTAACCATCAAGGATTTCCGGCTTCAATCAGTAACACAGACCGAGGGCTCTATCCTTATAATACGTATCCCCTTGTTTCTATTAACTTCGGAGCACGCCTGTATGAAAGTGCTTCTTTCACCTTTGTTGCACCTACCTTTGGAAATCTGCCGAGCATCACTCGAATTTACTTTGATTCCTGTGATGTTCAAAATAATACGTTCAATTTTGTCAGCAATTCGACCTATTATACATCAGATCCACAATATCCAAACAAAGCAACTTGGATTTTGAAGTATTACTTTGATGCTGAAAGAAATCGCACTTCGATTGAGAATGATTTGCTTGCTTCTCGTGGTACGTCCGGAAGTGGACAAGGAACGTTCATGGTGAATCTCGGAATTTTTATCAACAAGTTAAATCTAATCAACAATACGGACCTCAGTGGAGTTTGCTGGTTCCATGCTCTCTTTTTTATGAAGTTTCAGATTACGAACTCAGTTTTTGCAACAATTAGTCAAAGCTTAAATATAAACACCCTCTCAAACGCCTCCTCCTCTCTGATCTGTTTTACAAAAGAACCTTCATTGGAAGGATTCCCTCCAAGCAGAGACATTGTTATCTCTGGGCTGAGTGTCTCGGACTTAAACGCCTCATTCATGCAAGTGGTAGATAGGTACCAAACCGATGGTCCTGCATATGTGACGCTGCGCAACATCCAAATTGATGGAACATACATGAATGACAGAACGTTCATGCTATTCACCAAAATCGACATTCCTATTGTCATTACCAATTTTGGTATTAACTCTGGAGCCTCAGCAAATGCACTATTCCTGCTTTCTAGTGTCAAAAATATTTCTCTATCAGGTGTGACCTTGGCAAACATTCAAACATCCAGTGCGGCTATTTTTGAAATAAAAGACGCTGTCATTACTTCGATGTCCAGGCTCCGACTGCAAGAAATCTCTCATGCCAGCTCAGTGCTTTCGCAAAACGTGTCTTTGTCAAACACTCTGGATCCAACAACCATGTATGCTTTACTGAACATCACAACTTCCGTTATTACAATCTCGGATTTCGTTTTTGTGAACCTGACTTCAGTGAACTTTTATTATGCTCTGAATTCCATCATTGCCTTCAAAGGAGGGCTAATTCAAAACTCCTCAAGCATCGTTGCCCTGTTGAATACGAGAGGATGTCAAATCAGCGTTTCAGGCGTATTTTTCAATCAGATATCTTGTGAAGAATCGACGTGCATTTCAGGGCTATTTGCCAGTTTCAGCGATACAATAAAAATTAAAAGTTCCCTGATTGCTAATGGTACAGGTTTGGATTCGCTCATGTCAAACAGTCGTTTGTCTCAGCTCTCGCTTAATGATACTGTTCTGGATTCAAACACTGTCCAGGGGTCAGCTAGTTGCCTGACTGCGAGTCTAGGAACGGTATCCATCTCAAGAGCAATTTTCCGTGGGAATAAGGCCAACGTCTCTGCTGTAGTCTACGTAGAAAACTCACAGATACAAGTAGAGAACTCTCATTTCCTTCAGAATGACGCTTTAAACCAAGTGAAAAATATTTACACTCTTGATTCCGATATGACGATTACCGATTCGGTGTTTGTGAACTACCAACATGATTCTCAGGCAATCACCGACTTCATTTATACGGAAAGTGGCAGTCTGACCGTCCTGAATTCAGGATTTTATGGAGGCTATGGCAATTCTGGTGCAATTTTCTTCAGAGCAGACATTACAATTGCAAACTTTACGAATTGTACTTTTAAAGATAATACGGGATTCACCTACGGAGGAGCGATCTCGGCTATGGGTATAATAGTAATTACAAACAGCAAGTTCGACAGTAATGTAGCGTATATGAATGGGACACAGATCCATTGCGAAGGAAGTTCTACTTTGACCCTACAGCAAATAACATTCGTAAATACGTCAGGTATCTGCCTTCATCTAATAGAGATGAACTCTCTAATCATTAATGCGAGTATCCTTGATGGAGAAGGGATCTCTCAGGCTGTTTATTGTGAAAATTGTTTTAGCATATGGGTCCAAAATTCAACATTTATGAATTTCGCAGGAGGAATCTGTGGATCCGCTCTTCATAGTTACTATCCCGCGTCCCTGTTGGCACCCACAACGCTCTCTTCAGTCCAGTTCAATCTGATAGATTCAAGTTTCAGAAATAATACCGCGAATTTGGACGAAAATTATTCGAAAGGTGGAGCTATTTGCTTAAATGCTGAAGATCCCACCGTTTTCTTCCAAGGAGCGTTTAACAATACAGTTTTCACCCAAAATAACGCGCTATACAGTGCGGGAGCTGTTTATTATAATTGCTTCTCAGCTAATTGCAGTATAACTTTTAAGAACACTGTATTCACAGAAAATACTGCCGGTGCAGCTGGAGGGGCAATAAGTTTTGCAAATCAACCATTTATCATCGGGTCAGATAGTCTTTTCCTTGATAATGATGCACCGTACGGAGATTCGTATTCATCATACCCTGTTGCACTTTCTGTCCTCTCCAGCAATGCAAATGAAAGCAGAAGGCTTTTAGATGATCTCTCTGGATATGATTTTGTCAGCGGACAAAAAGTTACTCCTCCTCTCCGAATTGCACTGGTGGACGAATTTGATCAGATTTACACTCTAGACAATAATAGCACCTTGATCGTATCTGCGACTCAAGCCTCAGTTCAGTTCCTTGGTCAAAGAGCATTTAAATGTGTGAATGGAATCTATACTCTAGACGAGTTAATCCTTGAAACTGGAATTGGTCAAGACTTTGAATTAAGTTTCCAAACTAATGGAATCTCTCAGATTAGCTCCAGACCCCAGCTATTAGCTAGTTCGATTTTAAAAATTACCCCACATTTTCGAAATTGCACAAGAGGTGAGAGAATCTCAGATGACGGTCGGCAATGTGTCTTATGCCTGCCAGGCAGTTACTCACTCGATCTGAGTACAAATGATAGTTGCAAGACTTGTGATGAAAATTTAAAATGCTTCGGTGGTGATCTGATTGGTCCTTTACAAAATTACTGGCGATTCAGTTCTGTAACTGAAACACCTCAAGAATGTCCAGGAGACGGTTGTGCAGGCTACTATCGCCCTGCAAATGCAACTTGGGAAGGTTGGTGTAAAGAACCCCACAACTCGACATTTTGCTACACTGGCTGGTGTAATTTATCTATGGGTGCTCTAGGAAACCTGTGTGCGCAGTGCAAAGATGGTTGGGCAGTAGAAGAGATGACTGGGAGCTGCATTGACTGTCAAAATAATGTCTGGACTTACCTGTACAGTGTAGCTTTTATTCTTGTCATCGCGGGAGCCTGCATCTATGTTATTTACATTTCCACTGCAGAAAAAAACGAAGAGCAGTTAGAAGATTACAGCAGTGATCGTCTTGATACTATTTTGTGGAGAATTTTGTCAAATTATATTCAAATGATCTCGATTATTTCGAATTTTCCAATGGACTGGCCTGGCCAATTGCTCACGTTTTTTCAGATTTATAACCAAGCAAATGATGCTGCGGGGAAAATGTTCTCTTTCGCTTGTTTCCTAGAATCTGCGGTCTTCAAGAAATTGGATATCAAGCCATTCTTCCTCAAGATTATCGTGAGTTCAATCGTTCCCATTCTTATCACGATTATTTCAATTCTCGTTTGGATATCAATTTATGTGTTCAGATTCCAATTCCAAGGGGCTGAGGCGCGATTTAAAAAATTGAAGAATAAAATAATCACAACAATAATTGTGTTGTTATACACTGTCCATTCAAACGTATTCTACATTTCAATACAAGCCTTCCGTTGTGTGAATATTGGAGATGATGGGGAAAATGCGCAGAATTACGCGCAGGAAGACTATTCAATTGAATGCTGGACCCCAAAGTACTATGCTTTCACTATGGGTTTTGCTCTGCCATCATTGATATTTTGGGTAGCATTATTTAAAATATTATGTCTTTTTAATCATATAATAATAGGTGCTGGGATCCCACTCTTCGCATTTTTCCTTCTGAGAGCCAATCGAAGCAAACTCAAAGAGGTAGATGTCTTCGGCAGATACGGCTTCATTTACGGTGGCTACAAAGTTAAAAATTACTATTGGTACTCTTTTTGGTCTTATTTTCAATAATTCTTTCAAATAGGGAATTTATCATCATGTGTCGAAAGATGATTTCTATTGTCATATATGTCTTTCTGATTACTTATGGTATCGAGGTTCAGGTAAAACAATCTAATTTCAAAATTTCTCTAAAAAAGAATTTTAGGCAATCATCATTATCGGATTATGTGCGATAGGATTCTATCTGCAAGTCAGCGTCGAACCTTATGACAAGGAGTATCTGAATGATTTAGAAAAAAAATCATTGCTGAGTTCGGCTATAATCATATATTGTGGCTTATACTTTATCTCAAATGACCTCAATAATAACTGGAAGAGCTTGCTACTGGTCATCTTGATTGTGACAAATGTGTGGTTTCTTACATCGTGGGCAGTCGTATTGTTCCGCTTTAAAGCGCAAGACTTAGCTGATAAAATGAAAAAACTCAAAAGATTGAAAATTTTCAAGTTTGTCTCAGCAAAGTGCTCAAAATACTCAAAATACTTGCCGTGGAAAGCTGCGGTCTCCAGGCTTTATAGTACACTGATTGTCCACACAAGCACGCGACCGTACAACTTCACTCGAGGAGGAACATTTTATGATGGAGTCAGTATCGTTGAAAGAGGGGAAGACGAAGAAGCTAACGCAGGAGACAATGATAATAGGAGAGAGGAGGATTCTGATGAAGAAGAGGAGGAAAGAAATGATGAGGCCGAATATAATAATGGTGAACAATATAACAATGGTGAAGAAAATGAAGGAAGCCAAAGCCCTCAGGAGATGCAACGCGAACCTGGCAATTCAAAAGAGAATGAATTAGAAGATTTTTCACAGAAAGCGTTCTATAAGAAACAAACTAAATTCTTCGATCAAGAAGACCAGAAAGAAGATGAATGATCTCCAGCAATGTGATTGTCTCTTATATGCTTCATACAATCAATGTAATTGTCAGCTTCTATTCAAGGTGGCAACTTTGATCCGAACAATTATCAAAATATTTGTTATAAGTTTCAATATTCTGTTGCCATCTAAATAATGTTGAAAAGATGAATTACAAGTAATATAATTTCTGCATTTTCAAAATCATCAGAAAGTTAATTTCAAGATGCGCTTCATTAATATAGAAGAATCAAACAAAATATATTTTCTCTTTCTGAATTGCCAAGAAGGAGAAAAACTCTATTGTAAGTGTTGTGAGTTCTCCTTTTTGTTCTTTTGATACATTTTGAGATGATTTTTATTTTTTTTGTAAATTAGAGTGCAATTATGCATTTCAATTAATTATAATTAGTTTAGTCTAGTAGTTATTTTATTGATTGAAGAGCAAAATACATGTGTCGTCATTGGCACAAAATAAAAGTCTGCTCTATCAATTGAGCATTAACCCTACTGCTGAAGAGTTATTATCAACTGATTATTATCGGTAACAATACTAAATATTAGTATAATTCTCAACTACTAATGTATGATGTAGGAGCTTGGGAGGGCTTGAGCTCTAAAAGAGGAGCTATCCATTTTCACGATTGTTGCAAGCGCAGTTCGAATTTTATTGAAATAATGCAAAGTCTCTGCATAGTTGTATAATTGCATATATAGTGGAGTTGCTGGAGAATGATAAGGAAGTAGCTTTTAGCTTTTAACTTATTACATATTTTAACTTGAAGATTTTCTCATGGATGGAAATTTGTTACACTGATTGCTGAGTTTTTCTTTTTAAATACCCATGAATTTAAAATACCAGAAACTCCATTGATCGTTATTCTTTTAACCTTACCACTTTCCCAAATCTTTAGTGTGACGTTGGTATGGAAAACAAAATAAGCTTCATTCATTACCTTTACGCAACATTGTCTAATTGAGTGAGATAAGATGGTTTTTACCTATCATAACAATTTTCGATTACAATACCTAAGCAAACTACAATACAAAATCAAAAGCTGGCTACCAATACACAATTCCTTTATATACCAAAATCATAGATATTCAACACACCTCTTTGATTAATTACACTGCTGCTGTTATGATACAGTTTCACTGAAGAAAATACCCATTACAATTTGAATTTCTTTGAATTTCAAATTGTTTCAATTAATATTAATTAAATTATATAGCTCAAATGTTTGGAACCCTTTAAAATGGTGATTTTTTTCTTGATTAAAGTGATGTTAAGATGTCATTTAGGTAAAAAGATTGATATCTGTTCAAGTTGATACTTGAAAGCGTGTTCCATAATAATATAATTTCCTAAGTTTTTCGCTTTCCAGCAATAAGCACCCATTTACAATAAATTCTTTAAAATGGTGGGCTCCTTCTTCAAAATGAGATAATCATTCCTAGATTTCAATAGAAGGAGAAGTCTCAACTTATACAATAATTAAACAGATTCAAAGCTTTAAGCCTTGCTGTAGTTTCCATTGTAATTTTGATACCAAGACAACACTGCTGGAAATTTAGGTTGAGAAAAAACACCCAAACAATCATTCACATCCCTCATTATTGAAGCAACTGTAGAAACTTGGCTGGATTCAGAATCCTTATTTCCACGATTAGAGCAATAATGGCAAAGCTAAGTAAATTTATTAAATATTTTCCTTACTCGAGAAGACTTGAGTCCCTTGCTAATAAATGAGAAAAATTCCGTTGACTCTTGTTATTCTGGCTGGAGTAGCTTGCTTCTGCCAAGGATCAAAAACTGCTGCAGACATTAATCCGGAGCTCCTCAAGGTTAACCAAACAGAACTGAATAAAGTTCAAGAAGTAATTACTCGGATGGCAACGACTTTCCAATCACCTCCTAACGATACCCAAAGCTATAACTGGACTTTCCTTGGAGAAGTAGAGGACCTCTTGCTGACCCTGGATCAAAGTGTCTACTGTGCTAGAGAGATTAAGCAAATTGTATTTGATGTTTTATACCTCTCAAATAAATATCCTCTCCTGCTCAAAGATGGAAATCTCGCGGCGAATGCAGTTGTTGATGCTCTTTTGAATCTATATTATACCAATAAAGATTGCTTACCTGTCGTCAATTTCCTCCGATTTTCGGTTTATGAATTCGCATCGATATTCACACACATCAATCTTCCCCCTCTCAAAGAATTCATCCTGTCTATTGACATACCAGGCGACACAATATTGGGAAAAATGATTCTTTCTGTCAGCGATCTTTTCCATACTGGTCAGTGTCTCGGAGTCGCAATCGCTGGTGCAGCAGTAGCTGCTGGTGGAGTACTCGGCTGGGAATACCTGGATTACAAGGCTAAAGCCGAATTTATCATCAGCGCTGTTCACGCTGGAAGACAGACTATAGACGAATGCGCTTTGGCGTTCAAAATCTTCGCAAAGATCTTACAAAGAAGTGAAAAATAATCATTGAATTAACTAAGAATACAAGCTGTAACTCTCTCTTCATGGATTGAGATTCCTAATCATTTTGTCTCAACGAAATTTCTTGATTGGTAGAAGCTATTCCCTCATAATTCATTACAAAAATTCTTACGATCATTTAAAAATCTAATTGGCTTCCCTGCCTCTAAAAAAGAAAATTAACCTCTCTGAAAGTAAGTTTAGCTTAAATTCATTGCTAGGCATGCCTGAAAGCTGAGCTCGGAAGGCAATTATTTATTCATCATTTGTAAAGAGTTTTTGAGATACTTCGCTCACGCATGAAACCACAATGAAAAGCCACTAACCGTATATTGCTTGCTACCATACTCAGTTGATCCTATAAAAACACATGTTCTAAGGTGTGGGTGCCACCTGACTAATTCCTCAAAATGTTGCAATCTGCGAAATAGTTTTATGGTCAGACAGAGGTTGACTATCGAATGTGTAATCTTAGCACATAATAACCAAAGACTGACGTTAAAAGCACATTTAAAATTGGAGGCTTGATTCGATCTGTTTAAGTCTCGTTCCTATCTCTTTCATCACAATATGGATTGGCTGGAGATTGCTCGTTAATGAAGGGTGGTTTATCTTAATTTCCTTGAAAAGAATGCTGTAGTTGACTTGCACATTCAGAAGGAATTTCTTGAGGATGCTTCTGAAGGCTTTGGAGCCACCAAAGTTCTTCGCACATATGTCTCTAAATGCGTCCAATTTTTTGAGATATGATTCGTTAAAGTCATTCGCGATACTCTCAGCCAGAGATAAACTCAGCGCTTTAGGTTCTTTCTTGAAATTTTGCTCTTTTTCGAGATTCTGGATCATTTCGTTATGTGTCATATGCACTTGTTGATCGCCGATCAACTTCTTCATCTCCGATTCTGAGTCTTCGTTAGCATATTGTTTGATAAAGTCCATCAATAGACTGAAATACTCCTTTAATCCGTAGTTTACATACTTGTCCACATATTCATCGAGAATTTTCTCTATTCCAAAGAGGTCTTCCTCGGGCATAGAGCTAACTGAAAATTGGAAAATAATAGAATCAAGGCTATTGATCACATAGCTCATCCTCTCAGCCTCAGAGCCATATTCTTTGCTCACACGCAGAATCAGATCTATAAAGTGATTCTTGAGCTCAGGAATGCGGTGTTTCAACATCTGATTGTTGTTAAATAATAGAGAGCACTTGTACAATGCGACACAGAGGTCGACAAAACGGAGATGCAGTAATTTTCCGTTTAGAGCTTTCTCCAGAAGCTTGAAGTTTGCTGAGGTGATGTTTGTGATACTTTTACAGTGCAGATCAAAGAGATTGATAAATCGTGGCCAAAGGATCTGACTAATTTTATCAAAATAATAGTCCAGGAAGAGGTATCCACTGCTATTGAGATGTATTTTATTTTTTTCGTTCAGCAAGGCTGCTAGCAGGATCCCAAGAATATCGTAGGAATTCTCGTAGACATACTTGAAGTAGTCAACCATATAATTCAGAGCATTCTTCAGAATACCACTGAAGATTACTCTGTTCTTCTCCTCAGTCAGATTGAAGAACTCAGTCGTGAATTTATACTCCGATTTGACATATTCCAAAAGTGTGAGGTTGATTGATTTAAAGATGACCTCAGGAGTATATTTTGCGTTCTTCTTTGGTTGACCTTGGAAAGGATCTTCTTCGAGGTTATTGTGGATATTCTCTCTTCCCATTGTGTGAAAAATAGAGCGGTTTTCATTGGTAAGATTTTCAGCTTTGGCTGGTAGAACAAGACGCACGTTGCTCGGGTTTTCTTGCAAGAGTAGGTCATGTTTATTGTACAGTTCGACGAAACATTTGTTTAGTGTTGAGGTTATGTTCTTAATCGAATTCAAGTAGGCTTTGCTCATCGTCTCGGAGTATTGGTTGCAGACTTCTACATACACCTCGATGAAATGATCCCTCAAGAACACACAAAGAATCTTATATTTCATGAGCATCTCCGATTGGACCAACCGAAAGTTGGTTTTCGGCTTGTTTAAGTACTCAAATTTTTCAACGAGAAAAGCTTTCACTCTTTGGCTCACTTTCGTCTTCAATTTGTTAAGTTCAGGTTCTATTCAATAATTTGTATAGTTAAGATTGGAGTAATTCAGAGAGCTTTACCGATCTCTCGGAAAGAAGCTGCCTCGCTAAAATGACTCTTCTTAATGTAGTCTAGTTTGGAACTAAATTTCTTTATGTTCTCCAAATATTCTTCATTTATTTCTTTCACGCAGATTGCATAGATGAGCTCAGGTTCAAATAGCACATTTTGGATAAACTTGTCGAGTAATTTGTAGATAGCTCTGCGATTGGCCAAGGAAGTATTCATGATAAGAGAGCGAGTTTGTATTGATTTCATCTCCGATTGAATACTTTCCAAATGCCCATTGAATGTACTTAGCAAATCTTCTAGCTCACCTATATCACAGTGAAAGGCTGTTTAAAGCTTGAAAAGATATTACTCAAAATAGCTTCGCTCTGCTCAATTTCTTCGCTGAGGACGTTCGCATCTTTTTCGCATTTCAAATACTCAAGCGCAGTTTCGTTCTCAATCGAGTCTAATTCTGCAATGACCTAAGCAATATTAGATTGAATGTTTGGTCGGAGACTCGGGTATATTTTCAAAAGGAAACAAACAGCACCAAGTGGTAAAGCAAAGGCATACATACTTTTTCACACATGTCTCTCAGGTCAATATCAGCCAGCGATTCATTCTCTGAGCCGGTTACTAGCTTACTCTGGAGGTAATTATTTGTGACGGGATTCAAACTGTTTTGAAAGCTATCTTCAGTGATCTCGTGCTTCTTCATCGATTAGCAATCTTCCTTGATCAAGATATAGGTTTTATTTATACTTAAATTGTTTGCTGATGATGCTAACGATGAATATATATTACGGCTGTTATTTCCATGCATGAGAACGCTATCTGACTTTTGTCGAAATTGTTATTCGATAGATTTTTGACCATCGTAACGAAAAAAGTACGGTCCTTTCAGTTTTGTACAACCACAGCTCATTTTTCTGCTGATTTTCCTTAAGTCATAAAAGTACCTTAGACTTTAACTCTAGGTGGTTCAAATACACTGAAGAAATCAAGCAACTAAGAGCACAATTTAAATTCAAGTTTTATAGAACAGAGCCTGCTAATTTTGTTTTTTCTTGAATGACAAACTATACTGACAAAATCGACCCAAAGAGAGAATCTTCATGTTTTTCAACAGTGTCAAAAATGGAGAATAAAACCAAAAAAATCAATCTTTTGAATTCGACTTTTTTTTCATAATCGATTTTTCAAAATATTTATTGCTCAACGCACAATGAATGCAAGTGAAAATTATTTACTACTACTATCGTAAAAAATAATTTCAAAAATTAGAGTTTAGTGATTAACAGATGGAAAGTGACGACAAACCGGAGAAATTTACAATGAAGGTCGAGTATTGCGGATCGTGAGGGTACAGATCTATGTACCGAATTGTGAGGGAAGAAGTTGAGAAGGAGTTTCCAAATGCTCAAATTGAAGGAATTCCATTGCCTGGCAGAACTGGGAAACTGGAAATATCTGTCAATGATCAACTAATCCACAGCAAGCTCAGAGGTGACGGCAAAATTGATGATATGACCAGCGCCCTTAACTTGCTGAAAAAGGTTAGGAAAGTAATCCGAAAGTAATACCATTACGTCCAGAATGAGTCGAGAGAAAGCTAGCTGGTTAGGATTCATGAAAGGTTAAATCTAAACTACTAAGTGGTTTAATCCGGATTCTCACCCAATCAGCCAGCGAGTACGAAAGATTCATCCAAAATTTATGATTAGTCCTGTCGATATTCTTTATTCCTCATCTCTATTGTTTTTTTCATATTGCAATCATACTTATTCCAAAAAAATATGAAATTCAGAGTCTAATAGGGACATCGTAAATCACTACTATTGGAGAATAAAAAAAAAAATTCAATGAAGCACCTCTACTGTAAGAGTCCTGTTCCGCCACTAGTCCTACCGTTATTAATTCGCAATCTAAATTCGAAATAAATTTATTAAAAATCAAGGATATCCCAAAATGAAGCTGGTCTATAAGGTTCTCCTCCTCTTGGCCTCACTTGCTGGGATTAATTGGCCGCTCATTCCGATGTTCATGAATTACCATACCTGTGCTTATTATGATCATGTTATCTTTTGTTGTTGTGGTCTCTCACTAATAGTCCCTTTCGGTTCAGCAATAACCAAGTATTTCTCTAAGCTAAAGAAAAAGGATTTGTCTGAGGAACGCGTGGGGCTGGCATTTTTTGCAATGCTCAGTGGATTTTTACTCCTCGTTGTCAATGGAATCAATACTTCGCGGATGCTCACGCTGTGGTTTGATAGTCCAATATGTATGGAGAATTATTTCGGCAAATACATCAGTATTCTTGCATGTCTACTTACGATGGTGACTGGCACAATAACTATTATCCTTCTACAACGGTGGCTCGAATTCATTGATCGTTTCAACCTTTCAAAGAGTGCTGTGTGTCTCGTGTGGATCATCATAACCGGAGCATTTGGTGCCTTCGGAGCATTTATCTATTCCTATTTGAAAAAAGGCTGTTCAGTTGTGGAGACCTATTTTATAGTTTTGTTTGCGAACGTCACTTTCTTCCAAGCTATGACTTTCCTAGTGACGGTCATTTATCTCAAAAAGGGAATTAAAATGAAACACCTGCGGTTAACTAGAATCATTGCTGTTATTTACTTGGTGTTATATGTTCCTTTTAATTTGTATTGGCTTGTAAAAGGAGTAATGATGCTCTGGTCGCCTGCCCGAACAGAATGCTTGCCACAACATATTTTATTTTCTGCTATCATGATCGCTTATGGACTAACAACAACACCCTTGCTCTTTGGATTTATTGCGGCTCCCTTCATGTATATTTATTGGTGGGCATTCCCGAAGCAACCATCAGCACCTTCGATGAATCCTTCGATTGACCCTCAATTTCATGGATGTGACGAAACACCGTATCGCAAGTTGAGTACTGGATCTCGTTAAGAACTTCTCAGGAGTTCTCGAAAGAAAAGTTATAATTCTTCTTATATTTATTGAATTTTGATTGCCGCATTTTCATTTATTTGTTTGGTAAAGTTTGATTGAGACTTCGAAATTGTTTCGCTTTGAAAATTTAAGTCAGTGTGTGGCTAACAAAAGTAGAAAAATTGCTACTTCAAATATACAATTTCAAAACCGCAAAATCCATCTTGTAGACGATATTGTACTGGTAAGGCATTTTATTGAAAGATTTGTGGAAACATTCGATCAGACAATAATGAATTTTGGATTATCAGAACTTCCTTTCCATATTTAAGGGGCCAACGGATATTATTTCTGTTTTTGTACAATAATTTTTATAAATTTTTTAATGAAATGTAATTAGTCCTCGTCTTCACTTAACTTGTTTCAAAGTAACTTTTTAGAGATTTCTATAGGTTATAATATGCTTCTTAATGATATACGAATTTTTATAATTTGTTGGGTATCATCACCAACTCATGAATATCGATATCTTAAATAGGAATCACATTGGAAGAAGCAATTTTGTCATTGGTGGCAATTTTGTCATTGGTGGCAATTTTGTCAAGGGTGGCAATTTTGTCATTGGGGACAGCAAATTTATCATTGGAGGGAGGCCATGCCGTTCCTGATGGGGATATCAGCCCACCTTCAGTATGTAAATGGTGTACACCGTCGACTGGAACACTAACTGAAGAAACTGCATTACCGCTGGGCGAAGCTGTGGAAGCTACACTCTGAAGTTTTACAAGCTGAGGCCTCTTTTTTCTATAAAAAGCGTACCCAAGACCAGATGTGAGGGCCACAAATGCTACTGCACCTATGGTTATACCTGCAATAGCTCCTTTTTGCAATCTGGCTTTGCAAACGAGTGCTGCAGCTGCGCCATTATGCTCAGAATTGCAGTCGATACAACTAGTATTCTGGGCATAAAACTCAAAGCCCTTCGAGGTTGCGCAGGTGAGACAATTCGTAGGCAGAGATCCATTGCATGTTTTGCAGCTTGGATCACATGGCAGGCAGGTCGTTTCTATCCCATCATTGTAAGAGTAGCCGCAGGATCTCGTTTTCTTGATGTAGCAGCTGTTGGTGCCTGGGCAGACCTTCACACATTCCTCTCCGTCGTACCATTTGCCCAGGGGGCATTCATTTAAAAACAGTTGTACGTCACAAATACCCCAAGATCCGACTGAGGCTGCTGATTGAGTATTCGAGCTTAGGTTGACATCTAAGTGTGAGGCAGTATGGTCAAGTTCGGTTGAAACAATTAAATATGAAGAAGCAAATGGAGTTTGATAGCATACACTGGCACCGTCGAATTGGTAGAGACTGATTGGTTGGTTGTACACCAACTCAGAATCAAGATATATGAAGAATCTCTCATCGTTCCAAAAATCGAAGAGTCCAAGGTTCATTTGCACGTATACTGATTGATGCTCCGTCAGATTCACATAAGATGTGGTGGCATACCCTCCTTTAGCGAAATTTCCGACATAAGTGATTCCCGAGCATCCAAAGGTGCGATATCCTTGACCAAATTGCCAAAATTGGCTATCAACGGGATTTGAGCAAGATAATTCAGTGTAATTCGTCGCCGAAGTCCTGTTCTGTATACAATCACCATTTGCTGCGACTTCGCATTCCATTAATGTGATTGCCAGATTACAGATTCCCCATGATGCTCCAGCCGATGCGCCCAAGGTCGAAGACAACATCAGACTCAGCATTGAGTTTGTGTGGTTGAATCCAAACTTGACTTGATCTATACCGTCTCCGATATCGGAATCACCACATTTATTTGAATCATATGTGAATCCGTCTCCAGCCGTGGAGAACATCCCTTGATAGTAGGCTCTAGTGAAGACTACCTTTGAGTCTGCTGTGACGATGAAGGACTGTAGGTTCCAGGAATCGATAACAGCTAACGCAAAAGAAATTGTTATTCCTTTATGTTCAGCTGTGATTCCCAGCGCAGTTGAGATGGAACTTCCATCTGCGTATAACCCGACGTAGGTGCTGCCATCGCAGGTTGTCGTTGAAAAGCCCGAAGAGTATTGCCAATGAGCATTTATTTGAGGATTATCACATGTAAAGAATTGCATAGTACCGCCAATAAGACAATCAGAAACTTGACAGGAGACGCAGGTTTCGCCATTGAGGTAGTAACCTGACGGGCAGCTTGTAGACGACTCCGCAACAACTGACAGCAAAGCCAGGATTGCTAAAATTTTTAAGTTCATTGTTTTTCAAAGGGAGGCTATTTGCGTTTATGAGAAAACTTTGAATCCTAAAGGAACTAACTCAGTGTTTAATAGATATTAATTGTTCCTTAATTTAATATTTCGTTGGTTGAGAATGAATTCAAAACCTTCGCCATTATTTTTGATAATGATTAATGGGAAGACAAATTTCCCTTCTCCTATTTAATGTTTCAAACCACATAGTACTAACACAAGAAGCCGTTTCAATCATAAGATTTAGGAACATTATTAATTTATTCAAAATGATATCAAAGTATTGGGAATCAAAAAATTTCTCTTAGCATAGATTTCTCATACCAGAAAATTCCCAAGGATTAGAGTTCATGATTTCTGTCCTTTAAAACTGAAATAGCAGTTTGATGGAGAAGAAGAAAAAGAAAAAAATTTCGACTCCTTCAGTATTGAGTAGTTTCGATTGGTTGTAAGATATTAAAGAGAGGAGGCTTTAGAGGTAAGAGCTTATTTTATGAAGTACCACAGAGTATTGGAAGCCTCTTTCATAATAAATTCTCTTGAAGACTGAGAAAATAGGAGAAATAACATACTTCTATCGGTATGGTAACATTATCCTTCTGACCAACTTTGTGAGAGATATCATAACTTTTTCTTTCAACTAACAAATTTTCTGAAAGTATTCTGAAACTGCTTATTTGTTTTGAAAATAATTCGAAGACAAGAGACGATCGTTGATAAGTGATGAAATTAAAAAGTTATTTAATAGAGTTGAAATTTCCCGTACTTTCCAAACTTAAATTCAAACTGCTAATTAGTAAATAGATTTCAATTTCAAATCCTTTGCTATGCAAAATCTTTCCTCACCTCACCACTCCCAAAACAATGACTCGAAAGAGACGGGAAATCACCTCATTTTGTTGTCATCTACTCACAAATCAAATCAAAACACCCCAGGAATGAACGTTGACGAAGAATATTTCTCACATAGTCATGAACCTCAAATGCATGAAGAAAAAATGGTACATCAAGTTGAGCCTTTTGTGGAAGAAACTACCCAGCAAGCAGCGGATCCGACTCGGATAAGAGAGCATTCAAATGCGATTAGTGATAACAGTCTAGAAAGCAACTCTGATCCTCTTCTTTCTACTTTCGATGGAGAGGCTTCTCGGATAGCAAATCAAAACACCTGCTCGCATGAGGAGTTTACAAAACCCATCAATTTCGAAGAGTCACCTCAACCTAATAGTCTTTGCCGAAACTCATCTATTAATTTGCATGAGAATAATAATCTACAGCATTGTGCACTTTCTAGCATCAATAAATCAATAGAGGCCAGCCGTACATTACACGACAACCAGCCAGATGAGAGTTTTATCTTTGGAGAGGAAACTGATGATAATGTGGGTCTACAAAATAAAGTTGGCAATAGTTCTAATATAAAAAATAACTGCAATGTCTTGCAAAGCGGATTAGTTGGTGAAGAATCTCAAGGCACAGCTTCAAGAAGATGGCTTGAAAAAGATGATACTGAAAAGGAGGTTCGTTCGATAATAAGTCCGCAGAAAAGAATTCCAGTTTCAAATCAGAAAAGTCAAGCAAATGAAGATCCTGAAAAACTTTGCACTCAGCGACATATTGAACCGATACCACGAAATCTGCTTGAGTCTGGAGATTTTTGTGAAGAAAAAGGTAATTTTATTTTTTTTGGTAATTATGCTTAAGAAATTCTTGTAAAGGTGAGAAAGTTTATGAGATACAGAAGAATCCACAACAAACTTCAGAAATAATTGAGGCTCAAAGTGCCGACTGTCAAATCACTAAATCTCCGATGCGTTCAAAATGTGTTCTTCCAACAATCGCACTGGTAAAAAGATTCTTTGCAGATATAACCTCATGCGTCTTAAAGGAAAATAGTATTCATGAAGAAACTGCAGGAAATCAAAGTAGAAGTCTTGAAGAGTCAGAAATACCTCGCGAAACATCAACTTTCATCGGGGAAACTGAACTTGCTCAATTCACCAATCAAGAACAAGAGAAGATTGGAGAAAATGAAGCAGTAATAAACCTTCATTCCGGTTCGCAAACCTTCTAAAATTTATGCCTCAGGAAGATGAGAAACTTCAAATACCACTTAAAGATCCCATTAATTCTGAGAAATACCATAGTAATTCAGAATTGACCCAACAACTGAAAACTACTGAAAGAAAAAATGCTGGCCAACCTGAGAACAAAACCTTCCCTAAAAAGGTCTTGCGTCCAGCGTCGGTCATGGGAGCAGCAACTATTACGGATGTTAGAAGACCAAATTTAACTAAAAATCCTGAAAAACAGAAGTTCGGAGAGAACATCAAGCCTAATATTCCCATAAAAATCAATAATAGAAAAACTGAAAAAATTCAAGCAACAAGCAAGCTTATTCCGAATCTCAAAAATGACGATGAAGAAGATAAAAAACTGCTCTGCGAGGTTTTTGCTGAAACACGATTACTCCAATCCGCCCTAGCTAAGAAAAGAGGAAGAGATCAAATTGCGAAAAGTCCCGATCGAGACCTCGCAGATAAGAAAGCTGAAAATCTATTTAATAAGAAAGTCAAACTTACGGAAGCTGGAAAAGAAAATCAACTTAAGGAATCGAAAATTGATCTTAAACCCAGCGATTCGAAAAGAAATAAAGACCTTAAAGAGCCTAATAGCAACACAACAGACAACACTTTCTTTGAGATACTGAAGAATGATGGCTCTCGAAAAGAGAATGCAGGAATTAAACCACCAGTCCACTCCAAAACTCCACCGAGACGACCGAGCTGTGGGCTCTGTGGAGGAGAACTGAAAGCATCTCAAAATAGCATTTTGGCCTGCTTGCACAAATTCCACACAGTAAAAATCTCGATTTGATTAGTTCAATAACCTAACGCTTAACTTAAAGGAATGCTTTAATAAGTATAACAAAAAGAAAATTGAATGTCCAATTTGCAATGGAACATTAAAAGCACTTCAAAGTAATAACAACCCTTCCAATGTGATGCCCATTACCAAGAAGAACCTGCTTGCATGATGCTAACTCATCAAGAATTGTTGTTTTTGTTCGTCATCAATTAATTTGTAAAAATTAAAAGAATGGGAAAACTCCAATAAGTAGAGGAGCTCAGTTTGTGTGTGGATATAATATAAGTATCAGATAATTTTTTGTTTATTGAATGATTTGAATTGCTTAACTCTTCAATAAAGCGAAAATTAAGTAAAATGAAGCTATTCTATGAACAAACTTGAAAATATCATTTTTCTTTGATGATATTTCTATGACATTTAAAGGTATTTTAAATTGAAACGATTTATGTTGCTTCGTTGGATAAAATTCGTTCATCTTTCTCTTGAGACTTAGCAGTCAGTATATAATGCATAGAAGTAAGACACTCCCTTAAAAAAAACAAAATAAAGGTATTTTTTTCCTCTTTTGAACATCGAATAGCTACCATCAATAAATTTTTTATAGAGATCTTGATGAGGAAGATTCACAATTGGGAGAAGGTGCTCTGATACCAGTAATTACCCCCCTTTCCTCAAGGATGATATCCTTGTATCAACTTCTCTTCTTTGATAAATATCTTTGAACCTTAATTGTCGGAGATGTGCTGGCTTCTCGCTTACTCTTGTGTTTTTTTTCATAATAGGTACGATAGCACTCTACTTAATCAAGATAATGTCAGATCCCAAAGTTGATCAATTTCGTTAACAATTACACGTAATGCAATCATTTGGAATATTTTGAGAGCATATACAGTTCACTATATTTAACTTATTTCAGAGATCAATGAGGAATAAGATGTATCAATGTAGGGTCAGTGTACAAATATAGATATACATCAACCACAACAACTTGAATTAAACAATTTTATTAATATCTTCTATCATAAGCAGCATATCATGCAGGTGCGGCTTCTCTCTGACTTTGATTTTTTCATAAATGACTTTTAGTTCATCTTCTGACATCGTGAGAACTCTTTTAAGTACTTCGCCATCAATAAACCCTTTCGCTCCACTCAAATTTCGAGAGCATGGATCCTATATATAAGTTTTCGAGATTAGAAACTTGAAGAAGCTATGAATTAGGCTAATTACCTTCGAACTCCTCCACTTGCTATGATCATAACCAAAGCCCTTGGGAAGGTTCTCGATGATGCAAGTCTGAAGCTCCAAAAACAAATTGTAATACTTCTCTGAGATAATTGCAATTAAGTTCACAGAGCCTTCACACCCAGACACAATGATATAATCCAATTTGATTTGATCTTCTACTGAATCTTGACTCTCGAGTTTCCAACGGTCTTTCAGAGATACCTTATCTTTGATCATGCAAGTTATCTCTTCACCCATGTTGATCACGGCAGTGTCCTAATAAGAGTTTTAATGTAACAAATATTTGTTAGTAAGGTTTGTTACTGTCAGGACAGTTCTTTGAGTGTCAGCCTCTGTTTGTATGGTCTTTTTGAAAATTCGGATTATGCCTTCGGTGCTCAGAACGAACAAATTTTCATCAACGATGCATCCAACACGGCTGCCAAGCGCATTTTTCATTGAAACTGAAACCAAAACGAACTTGTAATCTTCGGTGTCAAACGAGAAAAGATGCAATCCTTTGATGTTGTCAACTACAAGCACATAATTGTTGTATGTCTCTATGTGCTGAATCAACGAAAATCCTGCCTTGGTGGCTATCTCTGCGAAATGATAGGCTTGCTGATCAAAGTTTTCATTCTCCTCATTTTTTACTTTCTCAATTTCCAAAACCACGATTGTTGATTTAACTGCAACTGCGACGTATCTATCAAGCATTCTCGCCATCACAAGAGCTTCTTTTGCGTAGTTGATTGATTGCTTATGATTCAACCTGTTTTGTGTAAACTCATAGATATCGACCAGTCCAGAGGCTTGTCCAGCTAAAGATACCAAAATTCCTCTAAACTCTTCGTACTCAAATTTAAGCAAACTTGTTATTTCCATGTCTTCATAAGTTATGGGGTCGTCAATCTCAAGATACGAATTGGAGTCGTAGCACTTTAAGTAGCTAATTGCTTGATCCGTGGCCTGGACAGCTGCCACATAAACGCTTTCCTCTAAATATGGTAGGATGAGTTTCACTTCACATCCAGATTCGATAGGAAGATGTTTTGCTTGAACTTTATCATAAAGTTCTATCTTTGATATACCCAATTCACCATCGATGAGGGTAAAGCATGTGTTTTCTTCAAATTCTTCGAATAGCGTGAGTTTCCTCACATTCGCAATCAAGAGGCTCAGATGAGCAGGTTGGCCTTGCTCGTTCAGGTAGAAGAGTGCGCTGTTATCAGAAAGGGCAAAAATGCGTTTTTTTTCTTTGAAATTAGCTTCTTGGAATACAATAGGTTGAGACCCAAATCTGTAGCTTTTCTTATCAGAGACCTCGATATTATGATCCTTTCCGTCCTGCATGAACGTGTATTGCGAGATCTTGACTAACCCATCCAAAAATCCAACGAAGAGATATAAATTGTTCTCAGATCCTAAATTAGTGGAAATGACGGAGCTGATTCCTTCTCGGTCAACATTAATTGAATGCACTTCCGTTAGAGTCTCTCTGTCATAAACATGAAGATATTTATCGTTCCAAAATGACATGAATAAATGTTTTTTATTCGCATGCATCGAACTTGGCTGCTTGACTAAGCTTACATTTTGCTTTTTTTCCAATTTGATGCTGCGAGTATTGTAACCCAGAAGCAAGTCCTTCGTTGTGAGTAAGTAAAGATCTCTATCGAAGTGAACTGATAGCAAAATTTCGCCGTTTTCTTGAACGAAATCTGATTTTGTTGATTCTACGTGGACAATTTTCATTTCTTGGACATGGAACAGTGCCACGCCTTGTGAAGTAACTTGTAAAAAGATATCGAGACTCTGCTGATGAATATTTATGGTTGGCAGCTTTTCAATAAATCCACTGAGTGTATTTTTGGCAATCCTTGAATCCTTCTTGTTGACTTTTAATGAGTACGAATTAAGAGTTGTCGAAATGAACAAAAGGGCTTCTTCATAACCTTTCAACAGCCAAAAATTTTTCACCTGAGGCAATTTGAAATTATCTTCAGTCTGAATACTCATGCCTGAACTCAAGATGTTCACTTGCTGAGTCCTCTTTGACCCGCTTGCAGTGATGAGTGAAGAAGCTATGTTGTTCTTTGATTTCACGAAGCGAAGGTCGGTAATCACACCCAAGTTGAGAAAGCTATCGATAATAGTTAGGTAAGGAGTTTCTTGATTCCCGGTTATTTCATCAGAATAGCTATATACTGTCGAATTGTCTCTCTGAGATCCTATTATGGAAGGAAAAAAGAATTAGCGACAGAAAGTCCAAAAAATATGTTTGGTACCTATAAAAATCAAAGGAAAAGCTATTGGTGTAAGGGCAGTTCCCACCGACACAGTTCCGAGATATTTCAACGTCAGTTGGTCAGCGTTTTTTTTATCCGTTGTCATTTCTGTTGGCTTAGTGAGCGATATAAGAAAAAGTCCGCCTTTTTCCTCAATCTCACGATTTTCTAATGCCAAAAAATTGCCAGGAATAGTTGGTATCTCTGCAACCAAATCGAAAAATGAATCTGTTTGAACCGACGCTGCGGGCTCTCTTGTTCCCTGCAAGTAAAGACTTAAGAAATTAGTTTTCTTATCAACATAGAACACGAATTTACCTTATGCATTCTTGAGAGAATACTATTAGGCCTCCATCTTTCAGACATTCTATTTTATACACGGTCGTATCGTCATTAAAGGCGATCTTCCAGCATGGCTCCCTTACCAATTCTCCAGTTTGCCAGTTCAATTCATACACCTGAAAATGTTTTATCCGATTTCCATAATCTTCTTCATAAAGCACAGCAAGTAGCGAATTTTTGGTCTTGAAGGTGTGATTCGCTACGATACCAATGTCCTTGATTTTGTCATATTGAAATCTTATCTTAGGAGTCCTTTCGATGATAATATCTGAGTTTTGCAGCACTTTCAAGACAAACACAAGAAAGAGTCCACGAAAAGCGTACAAAGTGAAGTGAAGATAGACTGTCTGACCATCACTACGACAAATTTCCTGGGCTACTTTTATATCCATAGGGTCATTTAGCGAACTTCCAGCTACCACAAGCGTGTCATTGTGTTTTGTTACAATCTGCTTATCTTTGATGGTGACAAATCCATATTCTGAATTTGAGGCGAGCAGAAAGAGGAGTGAAGGACTGCTCTTTAGGTCTGTTTTTACTTCGCATATTTTGATAATTTTCGCGAATAATTCAATCTGAAAGTCGAGTTTGATTCCATCGGGATTCACTATGAAGAATTCGAGGATATTTGAACGAGAGATCAAGAGCCTTGGTTGTATTTTCTTATCCACCTCGACGTTGCACATGAGTGAATTTGAGACAGCATAGCTCTTATGAATAGAACTAATATAATTCCAAGACATCTTTCTATTATAGTGCCAAATTTCTACAAGTTAAAATTTAAACAAGATTGAATCCTTAAGGAAATTTTGTCTGTAAAATTATGAATCACCCTCTATTTACCTATTGATATCAGCTTTTTTTTGTTTCTTTATTTGAAAACCAAATCATCCAATTAATTGTTAATAAATGTGCTTATTCCGCGCTACATACTGAGATTGCAGTAATCTGTGACAAGTCAAATTGTAGATGCTTAGTGTCATGAATAATACAATACTATCTTCTCAAAATGATTTTTCTCCAATTGCCATTTGCTCAAGACTGGGCGTAGGATGATAGAGGCAGAGAGCTAAAGTGAAAGCAATTTTCAGGTTTAACTTGTAAAAACGATCTGTGACTTGTTTTATATTCATACTGTGTGTTAGAGGAAAACTCTTCATTCTAGTTGATTCTCAAAAGAATTTGTGCATTGTTGTTCTCGAGGAATCGATTAGAAAAAGTTGCTTCTTGATATTGTTGATTAGAAGCTGACGCCAATGTTTATTCACAAAACTTATCATAATACATAATGCACTAGAGAATAATGGCTCAAATTAATACTCAAAACCCAAACCAAGACCTGAAAACAATGTCCACAAAAATTCCGAACTAGACGACCCAAATTTCGATACATCTCAAGGTAAGTTCCTTTGGTCCACAAAAATCTTTCCTCAACCATGATCATAATATGAGCCTGTCCAATATTTCTAAGATAGCTTCGGTTAGAATATTTAATCGAACTAGGATTTACTCGAAAATCATATTACCAGAGGAAGAATAGAAATTTGAAAAATAGGAACAAACACTATCTGGGAAAAAGCCACCATTGTACGATCTAGAATATGTAGTGAAATCTTTACTTACTTTAGTATTCTGAGGAATTGGCATCCGAACTCTACCAATTTAAATGAGCAAGTTCTGTTTACTCATTTTTTTTTTTTAGGTTAGAAGCAAAGGCCCATGATTTCTCTGCCTAAAATACAGATAGTACTTTTATTGTTGAGCAAATTAAAAAAAAAGTCTGTCAGAAGCAGTTTGCTCAATTTTCTTTCATGATCACACTTCTAACGTGCTCTTGATCCAGATCGTGACTTGAGAAAAATACTGTAATAATTAAAGTTATCTCTCAAATTCGGAAAATATCGAATGAGATCTAAACTGTTTCTACTGCAATTGGCTTTTCTCGCCGTGCTTTTCTGTGGTGCCGTGGTGGCTACAGAGTCCGCCTCAAATGGTGATAATGCCAAGGTTGACGATGATGATTTTATCCATCTACATATTATTCCACACACTCACAATGACGCTGGCTGGCTTTACACCGTGAATTCATACTATCGAGGCACAAATCCAAGAGGATGTGTGGAGTGCATCCTGAATAATGTCACTAAAGCGCTTCAAGTGAACCCTGACCGTAAATTTGTATACGTCGAGCAAGTATACTTCCAGGAATGGTGGGAAGAATTACCAGCGGAGACTCGTGAAACAGTGCTTAAGCTGATCAAAAATGGACAGCTGGAATTTTTGCTTGCTGGGTATGTCATGAATGATGAGGCTTGCTCTTACTATGATGATATCATCGAGCAGATGACTCTCGGACATCGATTCATCAAAACAACGTTCAACCATACAGTCCGCGAGGCATGGCACATCGATCCATTCGGACACTCAGCTGCCCAAGCCCGTCTGTTTAGCGAGATGGGATTTAACGCTTGGTTCTTTGAACGTATTGACTATCAAGATTTCGATAACCGCTTACGTTTCCGTGATTTGGAAACTGTCTGGAGACCCCAGAGCTATGATCCTAGCACCAATTTCATCTTCGCTCATGTCAACTACATGTCCTATTATCTAGCTCCATATAATTGGTGCATTGACATGTTGTGCTATCCTGAACCAAATCTCCCTGAGGTTGTTCGTAAAGCTCTGAAATATGTGAGTTGGGTCAAGAACCAAACCAACTTCTTCCGAACGAAGCATATTCTACATCACGTTGGAGGCGACTTTGAGTGGAGTGGAAATACTCCGAACCACTATGAAGGTCTTGAAACTTTGATCGATTTCATAAACTCTCATCCAAGCTTGGGAATTAAGGCCTATTTCTCAACGCCACGCAACTACTCGGAGTCTGTCTACCAAGAAACTTTGAAAAAAAATGTCACCTTTTCAGAGAAGACTGATGATTTCTTCCCTTATCAAGATGTGCCTCATGCCTATTGGACGGGTTACTTCACCAGCAAGGCGGATATGAAAGGTATGATCAGAGCAGCATCAAAGTACCTTCAAGGAGTTCGAAAAATATTGACTCAATTCCTCATTCAAAAGAATCTTACTTATTCAAATTTCGATAGCGGCGTGTATGAATTGGAACGAGCTTTGTCAATTCTTCAACACCACGACGCCGTGACCGGCACCGCAAAACATTTGGTTGACGTTAATTATACTGAAATCCTCGAAGTTGGATACAATGGAGCGGACAACCTGCTGCTTCCATTACTCAAAAAGAGTTTCATCCAGAAATACCAAAAACAGGTTGGAGATTTCCAGCTTTGCAATCAGCCTCTGTCAAGATGCAACACAACTCAGGTGTTAGCTAAAGCAGGAAACTCTGTTGTGGCTTATATATATAACCCTTCTCAAATTACCACGAGAACTATAAGTTTGCAGGTACCAGCCACTCCTTTCATCATAAAGGATGAAACTGGCGCTGTTATTCCTCATGATGTATTTTGTGATGAGTCACGGCTCCCAATCAGTGATAAAAACAAAGCAATGATCAGAATCTATACCTCGATGTTGAAAATGCAACCTAAGCTCCTCTTGAAAAATCTTAAAATCCCTAAACAAAATGTGTTCTGTGAAGCATACTTTACAGCTGACCTTCCAACTAACAAGCTGAAGCTGTTCACTTTAGTACCATCTGCCTCAAGAGTTCCCCCATCCAAAAGCCTTCCTAATCTGAAAACTAACATTAAAAATAAAAAGAAGAAGGATGACCCGACCCAGATTATTGAACTGTTCAATGGAGAGAAATTGCTCATTGGATCAGACTCGAAAAGTTTTGTCTACATCACTGCTGAAAGCAAGAATCCATTTACACTTGATTACCGGTATTATGTGAGCTACTATGCCCCTAATGAACAGGTCAGCGGAGCATACATTTTCAGACCTGCTGAAAACTCCTCTCTTGAATATTCTAAAATTAAAGGAATCAGCGTTCAGAAGGGTGACCAAGTCATTGAGGTCAAAATTGAAAGAGAGTTAGTTATTACTAGACTCCGGTTCTACAAAAATCAACTCTCACAAACCATAGAAATCCAATCCTTCTTACTTTCAGTACCAATTGCAGACGGTCTCGGAAAGGAAATAACTCTGAATATCGAAAATACTGGAATAAGAAACAGAGGAGTGTTTTACACTGATGCAAATGGTCTCGAAATGCAAAAGCGAGTCTTGAACTACCGACCGACTTATCCTGTGGATATTCTAGAACCAGTTGCTGGAAACTACTATCCTATTAACTCTGCGATCTATATCGAAGATGCTGAGAATCAACAGCGAGTGACTCTGATGAACGATCGCTCGCAAGGAGGAAGTAGTTTGAAAGATGGAGCATTTGAAGTAATGTTGCATAGAAGAATCCTCCATGACGATAATCGAGGAGTCGATGAGCCATTAAATGAAACATTCCCGAATGGCGAAGGAATCACTGTTCTCACTAAGCACTGGCTTTTCTTCTCCAAAGGCCCTGAAAAGCAACGTCAGTTACAATATGACCTTGACACTGAAGCCATGTTGTACCTTGCCACCTCATCAGGCAATTCAGCTCTGAGACCTCAGAAGCCAGCAGCTCGAAGAAAAATCGCCACTAATGAAGTGAAGTTGTACGTGAGACCTTACGATGATAATCAACTCTTAGTAAGACTTCATAACGTTCGCGAGGATCAAAGTACGACGGTTTCTTTCTGGAGCAAAGAGAAAGGAGTATGCTATTCTCTTGAAGAGCTTTTGGGAGACTCCTATGACAAAGTGAAGGTAAGCCACGTCCAAGAGGTGACGCTAGACACCGTACAAGACAAGCAAGAAATGCTAAAAAATAAATTTAGCTGGGATCACAAATATCAGTACAATCAAACGGGCGATACCTATGAGTCAGTGCTGTTGAGACCATTAGAAGAAAGAGCATTCATCTTAACAATTTAAAACTTCTTTGAGAAAAAGGGTTCATAGAACTAAACCAGCATACCAAGTTCATCTATGAAAAAAAATTTGATTTAATAAGGCGAATATTTTGAGAATTTAATTCACAATGATTATCAGCCTCTCCATCAAAGTACAAAAGATCCATAAGTCATTACAATAATTTGAGAACAAAACTTAATTGAAAAATTACATCCGAAAAATTTCAACCAATCATTAACAGTTAGGTTGGCGTATGGATAGATCTCTGCACAAATCGTCGCATATTTGCTGATATTATAAAATCTGGACTTTATTCGAATATTTACTCATTTCAATTTCTTTTGGGAATGCAAAGAAACCTCAAATTAAAAATTTTTGGTCAATCAAGAATACTTAACAATCTGTGTTTTTGTTTAGTTATTTCTCTCCAAAAACTTTTGCGCTCTTTCATTTTGTCGCTAGCAGTAATTAATAACGAGTATGCGCAATTTTATGAAAACACGATACTTCTATCTTGGGGGGGGGGGAAATATCTACAATTCTCTATTTCTTAAATAGTGTCCCATTTCATTTCCTTTTGCAAGAGTCTTTTATCTGAAGAAGAAATGCCTATAAAGTCCTCAACTAGTTTTCTAAATTGAGAGCGTTGACTCAATCATCAAATGTCAAAGTGTTGTCTAAATTCTTGCATATATTCAGCGGAAGCCTGTTCGATACTCTTTAGCAATGATAGTCTGAGGATCTCTAAGCTAGAGTCATCCGCTGAGTTTTTTCAGATACGGTATTCAAATTAAGTAAATCGGGAGAAATTCGAGCGTCGAAAACGAGATCAAGCTGGAAATATATTAAATTATTGAACAAACAATTCAATCTCTCCGAGTTAAAAAAGCTGCTAAACAATGGATTCTCAAGTCAGTGAAGTGGGAAAGTTGGGCTCGGTTATCAACCAAATAACCAAAACAGAATTCTTTTTCGAACAGCTGAGTGCATCCTACCTCACAAAACATTTTGGTCCGAATTTTCTCCTCGAATGTTTAGGAGCATTTGAGATCGGTCTACTCTTCTTCCGACTCAAAAAGTTCTTCGCAGCTCCATCCAGACTGTATCATTCCGAAGCCCACGTCGATGAGAGACTCGAAGGGAACAAAGAACAGTTGAAAAACACGTTTTCTTACAAGCAAATGAAAGTCACAGCCACTCCCGAAGAAATTCAAGACCTGAAAAAACAGATTAAAGAACTCTTAGGGAAAATTCGAGATGCGAAGCCATTTTCCGGGTTCAACTATGGGTTCAAAGACCAGTTAAATCGAAGCGAAAAGCAATTCGGATTAATTCGAAAACTCCCCGCTGACATTGAAGAGGAGAATAAGATTGAATCTAAAAATTTTGCACCTTACAGAGTTGGTGAACTCCTCCATCTCATCAGACCCGTGGTTTATTGCTTCGCTCAGATTTTCTTTGGTCAAAAGTCTTACAAGCCATATTTCATTTCACTGGCTATTGATATAATCAGACTAATCCTACAATCTCGGTTAAAATTCACGAGTCTTTCCGACCTGCAAGAATTCAAGAAGAGAAATAAAGACATTATTATAAATTACTTGCTCAGAAATCCTGTCTATACTGAAATTGTTAGAAACAGAATACTTGACCCTCTTCTCGACAGACTATTTCCAAGGTTAACCTTTATCAAGAAAATCATCATATATATTATTGAGATTCGATCATCATTATCACTTTTGATGTAGTTTAAGAGTGCATGTTGTTATATTTCTAGAGACTGAAAAAAACTCTTATTTGTCACAGTCTTGAATAGCTTCTTCGCTTCAGTCTTTTTCACTCATAAATCAACTGAAATGAACATCATCATACTCTTAGATTAATAGTTCATAACGGGACAAAATTTTCAAAGTTCATCAGTCAGTAGACCAAAAAATTTGAGGGTAGCTTCCTCTAGATATAACACCCCTTCCAATTGAGCCAAGTTCTTATTAAGTCAGAAAAATTTCGTACAAATTCAATTGTAATGGAATAGAAAATTCTGAGCTATCTACAATATGAAAACATTTTCTTTATATTGTAAAATTTTGAATATAACCTCAATTCATTTCTTCGTAAGGTGAAATATGGTAATTTTGAAAAATTTTGTTTGTAGAAGGTGCGTTTATTGTATACATTTCTTGATTCATGGGGTAAATGCAACTGATGATGTTTTTCGTAGTCAGATTTTGTGACCCATCGATCGTGCAATTGAACAGCACCCGAAAAAGTGCTCTGCAAAAAAAAAACGATAATCCCAAAGACCCCGCAAGACACTCCTCTGTTGACTTCTCGCAAAATTTGTTAATATTTATGATCTCATGGAATTAGATGACATCCAACTTTTCACATTTTCTAAAGGCACCTTTTCTTCCTTCATCCAATGGTGTGCTCATGAGGTCAAGGTGTCATTGCCAATGTTTCAAACAAATTGAATTGTAACTGCGGAATTTGATTCTCTCCCAAAAATTTATTGTTGTCAGTCAAAAAAAAGAGAGAGAAAATTAACGATTAACGACCCGTTAACTTTTCTTATTTATCTACAACTACGAAAATTTCATATATTTATATCAGTTATTAGCAATATTAAAGACGCGCACAAACATCACAGGCACAAGTGAAATGTCTGAACTTCTCAACTCACAATCATGCAAGTCTTTAGCTCGCTATGATATTGTCAGTATGATAGGAAGAAGCTCTGGAAGCTGTGTTTACAAGATTCGGTGTCTAAAAACAGGGAAATTTGCTGCTTTGAAAGTCATCGAGAAAAGCACAGACTCTTTCGAAAAGACCAAGAGACGTCTCTCTAATGAAACAGATATTCATATGACCTTACAGCATCCAAACGTTCTGAGACTGTACAACCATTTTGAAGACAACGACAATTACTACCTCTTGCTCGAGCTTTGTGAACGTGGAGATCTCAGCAGTTATCTGAAGTCAACAGGTCCCCTTAGTGAAGACAAAATCAGGAAGATCGGCAGGGAGCTCGCCGAAGGTATTAGATATCTTCATAGTAACAGGGTGCTTCATAGGGATCTGAAGCTCTGTAATATTCTGATTGCTGACGATGGCGCTGTTAAAATTTGCGATTTTGGCCTTGCTGTGAAGCTTAAGGATGACTCAGAAGAACGTGAGACTTTGTGTGGGACACCTAACTATATCTCACCAGAGATAGTCAACAAGCACAGCTACAATCAAAAGGCCGACTGCTGGGCATTTGGATGCATTCTTTATGCTTTGGCCACTGGAAACCCTCCTTTCGAGGGAAGAACTGTCAAAGAAACTCTTCAGAAGATCCAGCAATTTAATTTTAAACTGCCTCAAAAACTTTCTCCACAATTCAAGGATTTGCTCCAAAGTTTGATCAGTCCTGACACCTCAAAAAGACTAGACTCAACAAAAATCTGCCGGCATCCATTTTTTCAAGCACCTTCAGCAAGCTCTGGAAATTTTCACAAACGCAGTGCAAGTACCAATATAATGATGGCCGAAAACTCTTCGATTGCTTTAAATCGCCGAGAAGTGTTGAAAGAGAGGTCACATAGGGCATCTATGGATTACAGCTCTAGCCAAAAAGAAAACACATATCTCGATAGATGTCACCTGGATAATTGCAGACAGCCTACATCTGAAGAGTTTGTGAAGATGAATAATGGCAAGCAACAAAATATAGAAATAGCAGCTGAAGAAAGCAGCTGCAAACCCAATTCTTCAAGCACTCTCCACAGAAGAAGAGTTTCATCTATTGTCACTTCGGAAATTGCTAAATCTCACTTGCCTCCAAGACATGAATCCGGTATCCCTCAACCAAACTTTGCGCAATGTAAATCAGCGTTCCAATCGCAAGCCCCAACGCCAAAAATTTTAAAACAAGTCTCGAGAGAACTTGATCAAACTTCTATCACTCAAAGCTTTCACTCGAATGACATCCCATCTTCTATGTACTCACGAATTGAGCCTGACGCTTTTGATTTTACTCAAAGAATCCTAGAAGCAACATTAGATCAAACTTCTCATCCAAGTTGCTCTGAATTCGAAGCGACTTCTAGATTTGGTCACGAGAGCTTTAATGCAGATGAAGTTGAGATGACTCGCAACCACATTTCCCATCATTCAAGAAATGTTTCTATAGAGAGCAATCTGTTTGGGCTTAGATCAGCATCTCAAAATAGGACAGAAAATAATAAAAGACCTGATTCGAAGTACAAGTATGGAGAGACGAAGACTCAAAAAACACCGTTGATGCCACTGACAACGGATGGTTTAAAGCCGATGAAATTGTCTCCTCCTAATGCAGTAATCCAGATTGACTCTAATGGGTGGCTTTCACTCGAATTGACGAAGCAGAAAAGAATAATGAAGATCAGTCCTAACGGACATGAAATATGTTGGGTAAGACCTGGAGGAAGACTCGATAGAAGCTACAACATAAAGTGCTTACCTGAAAAATATGCGAAATTTTATGTCTACGCAAAAGAGATTTGCGATACAATCCGCAATAGGTTGCAACGATCAAATAATACCACCGGTATTAGAGCTGAAGCCAATTAAGGAACTCAAAGTTGTCATTTTAGATAATGTTTTGGTATGACACGAACAGCAACCAAAAAGGAAAATATTTATTCAAGAACTTGGATGATAATAATTTTCAAGTCCATTAACAAGATTAATTATGATTTCCTACTAATTCTAATTCTATGTATACACAGCTAATAAAATATTTCTATTCACTATTTATGCATTGGTATTACATAATGTACGTTTTTTTGATTTAATATTAATCACATTTTGGTTGCTTGATGTAGATAAAATAACGTCTTTCACACTTGAATGCGTGTCTCTGGGTTCGATCTATTATGAGCAGGGCCGTTAATCATTAGGCAGAGGAAGGAGTCAAATTCGGTAGTTGGACACTCATCAGCATGACTAATTTATTTATAAGTATTGTGTAGGCTAGGAATATTCATATCGTGAATTGGTGAGGAATGCAATCTGACTTGAAAATTTATTTATAGAGCCTACTTAAAACCAGAATTACTCCATAATTTCTTTTTGAAAAAAACTGAAAATCTCCCAAAACAATTGTTTAACCACGAATAATGAGCTTCACACATGCAAAATTTATTGTAGCTCGTAGTCATCAAGTGGATAACACAGCTATGGGTTAATAAATGAGAATCGTACCGAATGTCATTTCAACAGTAGAATTGCGATGAAAATAATATTAGTGATGTCATAAAATTTAGATTTTCAGAACGAGTCTTAAAATTGGGTAAAATGAGTTTTACCTGAAAATCCCTCTCTTAAACACAACGCAATTTCATGGGTCCGATCAATGAATGTGTAAGCCAATCGTAGGTTTCTGACAAGTTTCCGTCTTCATTAAAACTACCAGTGTGACATCTCAAGTGAAAGATCCTCTTTAGCCCTCTGAAATACAGTCACGAAATGCTCCGACTCCTACAGGCCAAGAAGCCAAGAAGACATTATTTTGGAAAGTTTGAATTAAACACTGAGAATTTCAAAGCGAGAAAATAAAAAGGGAAAGATCCAAAATTCAGTTCGTTGATTATCGTTGTTAATCGACAATACTTCATCAAAGAATTTCTATTCGAATCTAACAATAAAATAAATAAAGAGTTTAAAAACAATAAAACGATATCTAAATGAAGTGGAATGAAAGTAAATATGGCAGATGATGAGTTTACTAAGTTAACCTTTTAAGAAATTCTGATGAAGGATTCACTTCTCAAAAAGTCAAGCCCTCCAAAGAAAATCAAAGGTGGTGTAGAATTCGAACTCGCTCCACAATGGGAAAGTAATTCCGCAGAGGATGCAAAAGAGGATATCGAAACTTCTTCTCTGTTTAGCAGAGCACCCCAACCAAAGGTACTTTTTCTTGTTTTCGGGCTCATTGGCATGGTAATATAATTCGTATTGAAGAATCCCGGATGTCTTCGAAGGTTTTTCTGCTGTGCAAGAGATGATCCAAAAGCAATTCGAACAATAAATCTCAACGGAAAGAAAAATCCGAGAACAAGATACCCGAACATAGTCAAAAATACCAAATATAATATCATCACGTTTGTTCCCATTGTGCTCTACGACCAATTCAAATTTTTCTTTAATTTCTTCTATCTGATGATTGCTGCCTCTCAGTTCTTTGAACCTCTGAAAGTTGGTATGAATGCAACAGAAAAACTGCAATGTTAAAACACATATCTTAGGATTTCTGTTCACATACGTTGGTCCGCTGGTCTTGGTGTTGGCTTTGACGATGATTAAAGAAGCTGTTGATGATTTGGTTCGTTTAAGCAGAGATAATGAGGCCAATTCAACTCAATACTCGTAAAATCTGATATATTTGGGCGAGTCTAAAGCGGCTAATCATTTCTTCTCATAACAAGTGTCATTGGCCCTGATAATAAAATAAGAAAGAAGAAGAGCGGAAATTTAAAAGTTGGTGACATTATAAGGATCAATGCAAATCAAAGAGTCCCTGCTGATTGTGTGCTGCTTTATTCATCGTAAGGATCACGAAGCCATTCTTATTCGTTAATAACTAGCTAATTCGTATCTAGTGAGACTGTGTTTTTAAAGACAGATCAAATGGACGGAGAAACAGATTGGAAACTGAGACGATCAATTAGGTGCACGCAGAAGCATTTCGAAAAGAGCATGACAATCTCTAATCTCCAAGGACAGATCCGGTTCCCTCCTCCTCATGAGAACATTTATAATTTTGAGGGAGTTTTTGAAGGATATGATTCAGTAGCTAATGAGAACGCTAATGAATTTCTTACCCTTGAAAACACATTGTGGGCTAATACTGCTGTTGCCTCTGGATTCGTGATAGCCGCTATCTTATATACAGGAAAAGAAACGAGAATGGCATTAAATTCCAGAAGTGCTCGATCGAAGATTGGTAAAACAGACCTGGAGCTGAACAAAATTTCGAAAATGCTGTTTATGTTCATGGTTATTTTGTCCGCTGTGCTGGTTATTTTGAAAGGATTTCAAGGAGCATTCTACCTTGACTTTTTCAAATACGTTCTATTAATGTCAAGTATCATCCCAATCAGCTTGAGAGTGAACCTGGATTTTGCAAAGGCAGTATTCTCGTACAAAATTAGCAAGGACGATCATATTCCAGGAGCTCTAGCTAGAAATAGCAACATCCCTGAGGAACTTGGTCGTATTTCATACCTTCTGACTGATAAGACAGGCACTTTAACAAAAAATGAGATGCACTTTAAAAGATTAGTTTTGGAACATACTCAATTTGAAGAGGAACACAAGGCTCTTCTTCTCAAAATCCTTCAAAAACAGTGCGAGAAAGCTTCTGGTCCGATGAGAGATGTGGAAGCCAAATATAATGAAATGGTTCAGAAAGAGGGAACCAAGAATGTGCGGACTGTCAAAATTCGAAGAGATAAAGATCTTATTTTACGAGATTTGATAACTGCTCTGGCAATTTGCCATAATGTGACACCACTAATTGAGAATGGAGTCAAAATTTTCCACGCATCCAGTCCTGACGAGATTGCGCTGGTAAAATTTGCCGGAGAAATCAATTTTAAGCTGTTAGAACGTGATTCTGCAGAAATGAAGATAGAAAATGCTGCTGGACGCCAAGAGACTTATAAGATCTTGGCTATTTTCCCTTTCACTAGTGAGAGCAAACGAATGGGAATTCTGGTACGACATACCGAATCTAATCGAATTGTCTTCTTCCTGAAAGGAGCGGACTCTGCGATTTATCCTAGGGTTAAGGAAGTTTATCGTTCTCTCGTGATGGATGAATGCGAAGTACTCGCTCGCACTGGGCTAAGAACATTGGTGATAGCTGCGAGATACATTCCAGAAGCCGAATATGAAGAGTGGAAAAAAATTTGGGACCAAGCGAATATGAGCCTCAGCGACCGAAATAATCTCATTCGACAAGCTGGTGACATATTAGAACAGGATTTAGATTTTCTTGGAATCACTGGAGTCGAGGATAAATTGCAAGATGATATAAATGATGCTTTAGAGTCTGTTCGTAATGCTGGGATTAAAGTATGGATGCTAACAGGTGACAAGGTTGAAACCGCAAAATGTGTCGCCGTGGCATGCGGGTTGAAGGCACTGAGTCATCAGATCTTTGAGATCAAAGAAAATACAGATGATCTCTCTCTCATGAATCAAATCAATGAATTCAGTAATAAAAATAACACGATCTTGCTGATTGACGGTGTGTCATTGGGAAGGATACTCGAACATCATTCAGAGTTATTTTTCCGCAATGCTACTCAGGCTCCTGCGGTTATTTGCTGTAGATGCATGCCAACACAGAAAGCTCTAATAACTGAAATGATAAAGAAATTTTCTGATGGCAGAGTTGCTGGTATTGGAGACGGAGGCAATGATGTTGGTATGATCCAGGCTGCTGACATAGGGATCGGGATCGTTGGCAAAGAAGGAAAGCAAGCTTCATTAGCAAGTGACTTTTCAATTAACCAATTCAGTCATATCAAGCCTCTTATTCTTTGGCATGGAAGATTATACTATAAAAACTCATCAAAGCTGAGCCAGTTCGTCATCCATAGAGGCCTGATAATATCCTTTATTCAGGCTCTGTTTATAAGTACTTTCTACTTCGTCACAATTCCGATCTACAATGGATGGCTTATGATCGGATATTCAACGATCTATACGATGTTTCCGGTTTTGTGCTTGGTAAGAAATTCCATCACTCAAGAGTTCATTCCCTATGTTTTTAGGTTTTCGATGAAGATGTATCCAAAGAGAAAGCACTGCAGTTCCCAATCTTGTATAAGACACTTCAGAAAAATCGTGAGCTAAACGTGAAAACATTTTTAATTTGGTTATGGAAGAGCATATTCCAGGTAGTTTCGGATTTAATTGGTCATTCTAACGCTATTTTATCAAAGGCTGCTGTTATTATTTTATTGTCTCTCACCTTGTTCGAAAAATCGTTTATTGAGATCGTGACGATAACATTCTCTGCACTCATTGTCTCAGAACTTTTAAATATCTATACTGAAGTATGATCCCAGCTTCCATTTTATTTAATCTAAAAACGCTTATTTTTGCATTAGGTTCACATAGTCCATAGAGTGATGGTGCTCTCTCAGGTTTTGACTTTTCTGGCATATTTACTAAGCATTATCTTCTTGGGACAATATATCAACGTGCATTCGATTGATCTGGAATTCGTGAAGAATGTGTCGATAATAGTTGCAGTGAGCTGGCTGCCAGTTCATCTTATGCAAGTTTTAGCGAGATGGTTGAATCCAACAGATTACCAGAAGGTCATGAGAACTATCTGATTTGCTGCTTCATGTGTCAATCATTCATTCATTACTTTGTTGTTGTTTATTAGTTTTTAGAATTCACTATCGTGTAAAGTGAAGAATCGATGAGATGATTGTGTTGTGTTCCGTAAAAGATCAAACGAACAAACTCAAATCGATTTTTTTGGGAGACTCCATATTCGAAATAATTCTACCAATAGCCTACAAGATATTTAGGATATCTATTTTGGCGCTATTATTATTATTTTTTCTTGACTCTACTTTTCGGTCAACTTATGTAATTTTTTCCTCTCTCCCTCTCTCTTTTAGAAAAACCAAAATAGCTTCTTCTGAGATCTATCCATCTTGAAGAAATCAATACAGATGAAATTTACAAATGTAATTATTTGGCAAATGATAGCCAAATTGATGACGAACTAAGAAATGAAGCAAATATTCTGTCTAAATCAAAAGCAAGATGCTTAATACTTTTTGCTGTTGCAAACCGAACTCATTTCTTGGCAGATCCCTTGCCTTTCTTGCCCTTACTCTCTGCTGGAGTTGGCTCCTTCCTCTTGACAACAACTGGCTTCCCGAAAAAGGATTCTATTCTTGATTGATGCCCTTTTGTATCAACACTCTTTGTTAAAAGAAAATATCACGACACAATTCTCTAAGAACTCTTACCTTCATTTTATTGACTGCATTATCAACTCTTGTATCAGAAAAACCTTTTTCTTCAACTAAAAATTGCTTAAGAGCGTCTTGATCAGGTTTAGTCCATTTAATCTAGAGGAGGCTCAAGGTTACGCATAGCTTCTTGAAATAAAATACCTCTAATGTGTCAACTTCCTTTATGACTTTTGGATTGGTGAATAGTTCCCTTGCATCCTCGTATAAGAAAGGTTCAGGAATTACAAATTTCTTCTTTCTTTTTGGATCGTCGTTATCTTTCTTTAGTCTTTCTAAAACTTTCTCGATTTTTCCATGCTCCTTGATGAGTTTAAAAGCGGTAACTGGGCCCACACCTATTATTATTGAGGCTCATTGAGAAAATTGAATAAGTGGCAGCATTACCATCAACAGTTTCAGTGTAATCACAGCCACAGAGAATGCAAAGATCAACAAATTCTTCGTAGCTCATATCAAACCCTTTTATCATTTCTTCATAGCTTATCTCATGAATGGGTTCTTTTTTATTGTTGAAACCTCGGAGGAGGTAAGTAGTTCCTTTTCAAGCGGAACAAAATTAATTCTCTGCTGAAGAGTCAGAAAATTTTACTGAAAGTCAAAGCATCCATATCTTCGGTTGCCGTTGCATAAGCTTTGCCAGCTCTAACGAGCTCTGCACATTGAGCTTCAGCTTCACAAGGAGCCTAGCAAACCAATTCAGTTCTTCTACAACATTTTTGCGCTCTTGAAATACCTCGATAACTGGAACTCCGAGTAGACGCAACATTTTTTTAGCATCTTCAATCATGGTTTTTGTAACCAAGGTTGATCTAACTTTCTGTTTAAGCGCTTCTTCTAGATCTCCAACTTCCTTCGCTTCTTCAAACTTGTCCTTAGCTTCTTCTTTCGCTTTCTTTCTTCTAGCAAGCTAAATACGGAAATATTAGCATACTGTTTTGTAATGAATGGTTTTAGGTACCTCTCCGCTTTTCAGCATTGGCGGCTTTCCATCGAAAACCCAAATAGGTTTAATTCCGTTTTCCATGAACATGATAGTTCTATTCATCAACCCAACCAAATGCCTATATTTCGGTTTTGTTAATAATTACTTAGTGTCAAAGAGTAGATGAACGTACCCAGTTTTGTTTCCATCTTTATCGGTCAGTTCTGTCAGACCACTAGCTTGATTATATCCTTGAGTTGCGATGATAAATTGATAAATAGACTGTCGATGAGATGAGACATTTTCGATGAGCTTTTCATTGAAAAAAGAATATTGCTTACCATAGACGCGTCACAAGCAACCACTTTGCCTGCGAAGATGTCAAGCTGAACGGTTCGAATAGCATCTGGTGCTTTTTCTCGAATCAGGTCCATCAATTTGTAGATTCCCATGAGTGGCTATGTACACTTTGCTGTTTGATCTATTGAAATTTCAAAAATCTTTACTCAGGACCTTTTTATATTGCGATGTTATAACTTCGCGGGCTTTTCAAACAGAAACAGCTGCCCTCCAAATTCGATCTTTAATATAGGCGGTATATTGTGTTTGAATATTTGATTTATTGAGATCTCATTAGGTTCGGTCATTCAGATTGGACCCTTTTCTGCACTAATATTGTAAAACTCCTATAGATATGTACAAAAGATTAGATGCAGAATGCATTTTTTTCTTCTTATCTTGAATTTCTTTCATATGGAAAACTTGCTTAACTATGTCGAAATTATTCTGAAATATCTATATATATATTCTTGATATGTTTCTGCAACCAACAGTAATTATCGGTACTTCTATGGAAAGTTAAAGAGAAATCTTCTCATTGAAATATTATTGAGGAATAATATGCCAAAACAAGGGTAAGAAGGGGTGACTATTCCAAACTCTTTGCAAGTTGAAAAATTATTTGAAAAAATCGTATAATTTGTGCAGTGAATCTATATCAAAATATAAATTTGAAGTTCACATCTAATAATTGATAAATTGACCTCAAAGTATTCGAATTTAACTATGTGAGTTGTGAGTTACATTTTCGTTCTTTAAAATTATGTAGCAGTTTGACTTCGTTTCTATATATGATATCGATTCCTCTTGATCTGTGAATTTATTATCACTTGAGAGAAAAAATTAAATTATATCTAAGAGAAGTTAACATTGGCCTCTTAAATTGAGCTTTATAAGTTCCAAAAAAGTGTGCCTCAGAAGTTTGAGCAATTAGTTTAGCCCGTCAATAAAACTATGAATAATCTAAGTTTGCTACTGAATGACTCTTGGGAAATACTTTACATAGCGGTGTTAAAAAATTTATGTTTCTGTTGCCGAAATAAATTTTGCAACAATATTGTAAGAAATAATGTCGCAAATACTTGAGAAATTATATTTGGGAGGTTACGGAGAGGCTCGTAGTCTTTCCAAGCTCAGAAAATGGGGAGTTACTCATGTCGTAGCAGTTGCTGCTGAGGCTGGACCATGCTTTCCAGGATCATTCTCCTATATTCACGTAAAAGCCTATGATTTTGCAGAATTCAACTTGGCCCTCTACTTCGATCAAGTTGCCGATTTCATTAACAATGCTATTGAAGCCGAAAATGGGATTGTATTTGTGCACTGTCAAATGGGAATATCTCGAAGCTCTACATGTGTCATCGCCTATCTCATGAAATATAATGGGATGGATTTCTATCGAGCAAAACAATTTGTGGCCACCAAAAGATCAGTTATCTGTCCAAATCCTGGCTTTCAGCGGCAGCTTTTAATGTACGAAAAATTGCTTCGTCCTCCCAAATCTGAAAAGAACTTAGCAAACACTGTAATAACTACTGCAACGACTAAAGTTACCAAATCCCAAATTGAGACAAAGAATAGCAATGTAAACGATAAACTTGAAGAAGAGAAACAATTACTAAACAAGATCCCCCTTAAAACCCTTAAACCTGCGAAATCAGTTGATAAGACTGTCTATCAAAAAAGCACAATCAAACTAATTCCAAAAAAATTGGATGCAAATTTTATGAACAAGCCCATGCTTCTCCAAGGGATCGGGTTGAAACGTAATATGGGGTAAGCCACGTATATCATTTAGATTGATTCAAGCCCCAATGAATATGAAAATCTCGAATCTGCTGACTCGATAGAGTGCTTAGGTATTCCCTCTAAGTGAAATATCATCGTCAATTTATTGGTTATCTTAAAGTTAGGTTTTACGTGGTTCAGAATATACGTTTCCATTTTACTCACTTCATCTGAATCAAAATCATATTCTCCTTGAAATAGGTCTCTAAACGGTAATTTAAATAAGTTCTCTTTGATATTTGGTTTGATACATACTCTGATATGATATGTGTGAGCGGCCGTTTTTTGAAATCGTATATAAAATAGTCATCCAGAGCAAAAAACAATGTTCGTTTCATTCGTTGCAGCTCATGGAACACATCTCTATCAAAATAATTCTACCTAATCAACGAAAGGTAGAAGTATAGATACTTGGAAGCTGTAAACCATATCTTTAGTGTAACTTTCTATCAACTTCTTCAAGCTGTATTTAAGTCTCCAAGATTGAAGATCATTCTAAAATAGCAAATAGTGTTATCACTATCAATCTATTTTCTTCTTACTGCTTTTCGAAGTCTCTCAAGTATCAACCAACAATGTAACATCATCAAGGAGTACTTGGTTATCACCATCACACTGTTTGAACAAACTCATCCAGCAAAAAAGAAATTAAACTTAGTATGAGAAACAAGATTGCGATTACGATCATTAAATTCTTTTGAGAAGACGTACAGTTCAATTTCTTGCATAACTCCAAGGGCATAGGGTCTAACAAAGAAACATATTGTTAGATGAGGGTTCCAGTCATGATAACCTACTTCCTGTAAAAGTGGAGAGGATTAACAATGAATTCTTCATTCACATTATATTCCAGTGCTTCCTTGCTCTTAGCATCGAAAATAAATCAAATTTTCATTCGCGCTATTTACCTTGGGTTTCTGAACGAATTTGCAAAATTCTTTCTTCAAGCCGAGAGTTTCAGGATTACTTGCTTCTTCAGATGTAGAAAAATTGTATTTTAAACTACCTCCCTGAAGCCAAAAACTGCATTTATTAGGTACTGTTTTCGATCCCAAGCAAGTTGCTGATTCAATTCCACGAGAAATTAACCGACTATAGGTCTTAAGGCTTTTGTTCAAAAGCATTCCTTCAATAATTTTAGTTTTTTATTTTAAACTAAATTCTGGGTTAGCATTGATTTGCTGATGGTGTCTTTGGTTTTTCGTAGAAAAATCAAATCCAAGAAAGGGAACCAGAAGTTTTGACCAATAAAAAGGCAACATTTATCAAATTCATTATAGATCATGAGCGATCTAAATTGGTAGTTTTCAGTCTACCCATTGCCACTCAACTCGGTCGGTTTTGCTAGGTCATCATTCAATGAGCTATTGATAGTGTTGAAAACTATCCTACTAAAATTGTAGTCTCAAAACTCCAATAAAATCCTTAAAAGCAGCTTGTGTTATTGAATCCATTTCTTCTTTTATTGATCGATGATGAAAAATATTGAGAAAATTTGAAGTTCAATTTAGAGAATGCTTTTTTGATCGAATTCCAAAATTAATCAAAGGAAAACTTTGTTGATCAAACTGCTACTCACGAAAAAAATAATAGAAATTTGTGGGTTAATATTTTCGCATAGTAACTTTCTCTGCATTTCGGATTACTTTACAATGTTACTGGATGCTAATAGAATGTGGATCATGAACTGTTTCGTTGCTTGGGTTTCTATTTCACTCTTATTTTATCGATTATCGATTAAGGGGCATCCTAAGCAGTTATTTCTTGAAGCCTCAAGTTTTGCAAACCTTCCACTAGCCCTAAAGGGAATCAAAATATCGTCCTCCCTGCTTTTTTCAAATAGATGCTTAACAACTGACAAATCAGGAGTTTTAGACAAAATCACGACTCAGAATTTTATTTTATTATTTCAGCATATCCTTAATATAAAAAACAATTTTCTTTGCAAACATAGACAGACCAATAATGATACCAAAGGTATTGGATCCTGTTACCAGATCGCATGTCCATGACCACAAAATCACTGAACATAATCATCATAATCATCATGTGGGTGTAAATTCTCAGGCTCTTCTGAATTGCCATATAAAATTCTAATTTTCTAAGTTTCGAGAGGAGAAAGACACTTTTGGACTGATTAAAGTCCCAGCTGATAGATACTGGGGTGCACAGACTCAACGCTCTATTGAAAATTTTAATATTGCACGAGACTCTGACAGAATGCCTCTTCCAATTATCAGAGCCCTAGGAATTCTCAAGAAATCTGCAGCAAAGGTATATATATTTTTGCTTCTGTTGAAAGCACTAAAATTTATTGAAGGTCAACTTGAACAACGGTCTAAAGAAGGAAATTGCCGAAGCAATTATTAAAGCAGCAGATGAAGTTATCATCGGAAAGCTGGATGATCATTTTCCATTGGTCGTATGGCAAACAGGGTCTGGCACTCAAACTAATATGAATGCTAATGAAGTCATCGCGAACCGAGCATCTGAAATTCTTACTGGCAAAATTGAAGAGAAGACTGTCCATCCCAACGATCACGTGAATATGGGACAGTCCTCTAATGACACATTTCCAACAGTCATGCATATCGCTGCTGTTACTGAAGTTCATGATAGGCTACTTCCTGGATTGGAGATGCTCGCAAAAGCACTTGAGCACAAGACTGAAGAATTCAAAGATATTATTAAAATCGGACGCACTCATACCCAGGATGCGACTCCTATTACCCTCGGACAAGAATTCAGTGGTTATGCTACACAAATCAGGAATGATATTAAAAGAGTGAAACAAAAATTACCCGAGATTAGTGAACTTGCTCAAGGAGGTACTGCAGTAGGGACCGGCCTGAATCAATATATTGTATAAACCCATTTTTCAAGAGGATGTTGTTAATTTTAACACTAAAAACCTAAAAAATACTTAGGGATTTGCTGAGGAAATCGCAGAAGAAATTTCTAAAGAGACAGGTTACTCCTTCACAACAGCTCCTAATAAATTCGAAGCTCTTGCCTGTAATGATGCACTTGTGGAGTTCAGTGGAACACTAAATACAATAGCTGTCTCCCTAATGAAAGTACGGAAAATGAGTTTGTGACAGATTGATAATTGATTGTATGTAGATAGCGAATGATATACGATTCCTCGGATCTGGCCCAAGAAGTGGTTTAGGAGAACTGCTGCTCCCCGAAAACGAACCAGGATCTTCCATTATGCCTGGAAAAGTGAATCCAACTCAATGCGAATCGCTCACTATGATTGCTTGTCAGGTTTGGAATTTAATTCCAAGTCTTTGTTTACTAATTTTATCCAATCGACTCCTTGAAGGTGATGGGTAATCATGTCGCCGTTGCCGTTGGTGGGTCAAACGGCCATTTCGAGTTGAACGTCTTTCGGCCGATGATTATTCGAAATGTGCTTCATAGTATCCGTTTGATTGGAGAGGGATGCGTATCATTTACCAAGTAAAAAAAAGAGAGCACCAGGAGATATTTGATAATTTGCTAGAAATTGTGTTGTTGGAATTAAACCTGCAAAAGATCGGATCAAAGAACTTTTAGACAAATCTTTGATGCTTGTTACGGCGTTAAACCCTCATATTGGGTACGATAACGCTGCCAAAATCGCCAAACACGCGCATCATAAAGGCTTAACTTTGAAAGAATCAGCTCTTGAACTTGGATTACTTACAGAAGAGCAATTTGATAAATGGGTAAAGCCTGAGCAAATGCTTGGCCCTACTCCTAAAAAAATGCATATTTGAACTTCTGAAAAATATATCTAAATTTTCATATGATGTGATCAGAAAAAAATTTGATTTTGTCGAACCAAATTCTCCTAAAGGTCCTTCCTGAAAATCAGCTTGGATTAACTACTTGAATTGCTCTAATTTAAGAACCATTAAAAAAGCACCATCGCTTACATTTTCATGATGCTAATTCTTAACTGACAAGGAGCAATTTGAATAGCTCTCCGATTATGAATAAAATAAAAATAAAAATCATTGCTCATGTATCTTTTCAGCGGGTATGTCTTATTAGATCGGACTTTATGAAAAACCCAATTGTCATGATATAAAATTTTAGATATTTTGATTTTGAATTATTCGACGTACTTTCATTTTGAAATTCAATTTGGATAATAATATTTTCATTTTCAAAATTAAAATTCGGGATTAGAGTCTCAAATGCTAAATAATGAATGATGGCTTGTTTCGAGAGAAATTTAGATAAAAAGGCTGAGAAAATTTCAAATTTATCAGACGAGTTTTGGTAATGTCTTGGGAAAATATGTTTCAAACTTCCTTCCTTCATGAAAGCTCGAGTACTGGTAAATTTGCGAGAAAGCATAAATATTTCGAGTACACAATTGATGTAAGTTTTGCACCAACTTCTCATGGTAATGGACTTTATATTCAAATTTTTATTTTGATAATGGATTTTTTTTATATCGTAAAGGGAAATTCATTATTTTGAAAATAAATAAACTTTCCAAAATGTGATTCATCCTTATCATCAGGTTTCAATCTTTCCTTCTACGTATCGGTATGACAAGAACTGTATCATTAATCACAAATAATATATATATAAATGTGTCAATTCAGGACTTGATAGACACAAACCAACTAACTGTAATCATCTGATATTTGATCAGCACTCGGAAACAATTACATAATTGAAATATCATGAGACAGAAAAAATCGACCCCCCAAAAAAAAAAGTAAAAGAGAGTAAATTCCCATATTACATATAATTTCGAAAATCTCATCCGTTCTTCAGAATAGATAGATACACATAGTATATTTTAGAACTAAATCCTAATTACTTGTGAAATGGAATACCACTTAGATACATATTGTTTAGTAAAATGTTTATTCTCATTGACAAATAAATACTGGTAAATAGTTTAGATCACTGAAGGCTGCCTCACTTTCGATATGCAAGAGACCTCAATGCACTAATTACAAATGCTAAATTCTGGGAAAACATTTCGCGACCATTTCTATATGTGCACTTTCTCTTTTATAATAAAATCAGTAATAGATATACTTGCCGCTTGTAAATCTCTTCATTGTTTATGGAAACACATTCATTTGGTCTCTTCAAAAATTTTGGAATTGCAATCGAACTCCCTTACAGATTTTCAAACAATTCCACACAAATTAAAGGTAAGAAATAAAATATTATGACAAGACTTAAACTAGATCGAAATGTTTATTCCTCTTGCTCATTTCCTCACATATTTATTTCCAGACTTTTACTGTATGATCTCGGCTGCAACTTACAAGAATACCGTGATTTTCGATACAGACTAAATCATTAATTGTATCTTTGTGTCCAGCGTGGATGGGAATGTTCTTTTCATAACCTTCTGCATTCCCATTTTTAAACTGGTATTCTGAAAAGCCTCGATCAGGAGAGCTCCCTCCTTTAAATGGTGAACCACCTCCTGGTTCGATCTCATTTCCAACGAGCTCTTTAATCATTGTCGTTGACTTGGTCGAGGTTCGGTAAGTTCGTTTTTTGAAATCTACGTTGCTGATATGATAAAAACTGCTTGAAGAAAGGTTCCAATATCGAATATTCATGTCATTACCGCCTGACACAATAAAATTATCTGCATCACGAGAGATTGTTTGTGAGCTGAGATCTCCAGAAGAAATTATTGGGAAAGAAAGTATCTTATTCGCGTAGTTAAACTTGTTGTGGGTGCCAGTAGGCTGTGTGTACAAATTCGAATTAGAGATAAAATACTTGGATTTGACATCCGAGTATGAGGTAATAAAACTCGCTATAGATGTGCGATTGCAGAGTTGACCATAGCGCATGCGTTCTGAGAACAGCGTGCTAATATTACGAGATCCTAGATTATTCGTCACTTCTTTGATGTATAGAGGAGTAATCTCTGAAGAAAAGCTCAGCGGCAATGTGGTGAAGTAAATTTCAGGATTGTAGTATTCTTGATTCGAACTCAAAAGGTCATAAACGCCAATCTCGTGATTATCTGAGCCAAAAGATAGTGCAACCATTTTCTTCATACTGGGGAAGTATTTTGTTGGGATCTGAATATAATTGGCCATGGACAAAATTGGAACGTCTTTGTTAGGTTGATAAATGCTTGAAACGATGTTTCCCCGAATGTCATAGACTGAAACAAATCCGCTGTATGTTCCTACCAAAAGACAACTACGCAATTTTATGAATAGGTGTTACGGAAAGATAATTGTATTACTGATTGTAAGCTGAAGCGAGAAGAGAAGAAACTATTCCAGTTTCCTTCTTCATAGAATGTCTCATAGCCGGTGATTTAGATGTAAGATCTTCGATTCCAAGGTCCCCCGAATGAGTTACATAGATAAAGCATTTGTTCTTAGTTTGGTTATCAACGATGAGAGGTTGAATTGCTTTAACTTCTCCTTTAACATTGACCTGCCGTAGTAACGTTGCTTTCTTGGCTAAACCACAATCAATCTTATCGAAGAGAAAATTCGAAGAGTTAGTTGTCGATCATACTTGATGATTCACCTTATAAACTTCGATGATCCCATTGTCACCTCCTGCGACCAGTAAATCATTATCAATAAACTTCAGCGCTTTGATTTTAGGAGCGTCCTTTCCATCAAAGAAATTGAAAGTTAGCACTGAACCTGATGAAAAATCCCTAGATTCCGATTACATAAGGTATAGATAGAATGGTTATAAAATTTACCTTTCGAGTCTTGTGATTTCAAAAACTTTGATGGTTCCATCACTTGAGCCACTGGCGAAAAGCTGTCCATTAGGTGCTGCGTCCAGGCAATTCACAGAATCACTGTGCTCATAGATAGTGGTCAGCAAAAATCCATTTGGCTTCCAACCTTTCATGATAGCTGTCTTTTCAGATCTCTGAGTCCATAGAAAAAGAATACTAAGATTTTTTTACAAAATGAGAGTGTTTGTTACCAGATAGCTCACTGGTCTTGCTTCCTTTTGATGATTGAGCTGCTTGACTTTTGTAAAAACAGAATTAGCATATGTATTCATGGTCTGCAAATTCCAAGCGTAACCTACTCCAGTCGTTCCAGCTCGACTTACAAGACGAATCAATTCAGAGGCCACTTTCTCTTGGAAGTGTTTGAAAGTTTTGAGACACATATTTGAATCGAGGTTCTCCAACTTATTATCATCTCCGATCTTAACCTCTTCGACTCTTGAAGAATCAATGGATGCATCATCCATTTTCAGGCTGAGCGTATCCGAATTTTGAATATCAAATAAACGTCGTGCATAAGCTTTTCTATAGAATTCTTTTATTATTGAATCCAAATTCTTAGTATCTTTCGGATAAATTTTTTCATCCATAATTTTGAATCCATCCAGATCACTCTTTTGAGGCCGAATATAATTAAAGAGAGGCTCCTTCAGAACTTCAGTTGGACTTTTGCTACCTTCGGATGGCAAACCTTCTTTGACTCTTAATTCATTGTAGGCTTTTCGGTCCAAGGGATCGAGCACTGTTGAAGTAAATAATTTAGAGTTTAGAAGCAGCACATCCTATTGTTAACAAAAAAATAAATAAAAATCATCATTGGCTATAAAAAGAAATTACTTGATCTTCCTTCCTCAGATAGGGTAGAAGCAAAGGTTGAAGAATAAAATAAATTTCTTCCGGCTGCGTTTGCTCGAAGACTCTTTCAAAATATTCGATTGCCGAATCTCTTATCCACCTGTTTGGAGACCGTAAAAAGAGAACTAATCGGTTCAAAAGCTGCTGGCTGCCTTGAGTACTGAAATGCTTCTCTAGCTTCAAAATTTCTATGAGTCCTTGGATACTATACCAAACCACTAACTCATCACTTGAAGAAAGACAATTTTCGAAGCAAGGTTTCAAATAGTTTGTCGCAGTGGTCTCCGTAACAAGGCTTATCAGCTTTATCATGGCTTTGAGACTGCCAAGTTTATTTTGGATGGTGTTAAGGCAAGAAACGGCTAATGGAAGAACTTGAACTTCAGTAACAGACGGACCAACCACTTCAGCTAGAAAGTGGAGGTTTGAAATAAATCGGTCTTGAGTATTGGATCGGTTGGTGAATACGATTTCATTTATCAATCGTAAGAAATCGTCTCGCCATAAGGTTAATCTTCCCTCGAGCTCTCTTTCTTTTTTCTCTTGATGAGCTTTCTTCTCTTCCTTTTCATCTGGAACTTCAGCAGTAGAGTCTTTGGGTTCTTTCTCGTCTTTGAATACTGCCTGAGCACGTTCTTTGATGAAAAGATTACCAAATTGAAGAATAATGTGCATATTTTGTGCCAAAACATTGATGACGAGAGGATCAGTCTGTCGACACACCTTGACTAAATTTGGATGGAGGTAATCTTCAAATATTTTCTTTTCAGAAGCCCATTTGATTGGTTTTTCAAAAGTAGATATAATCTTGCAGAAAGTTTGAAAAGCCGAACTTAAGATTTGAGGATTTTCTTCATCAAATAGCGTGAAAAGGTAAGGAATAGTGAAATGAAGGTTTGTTGAATCACTTAAAAAAGATGAGAATTTGTCCAGCATTTCTATTAAGCAGAGTTTTGAGGCGAGAAACCTGAGTGAGCGTAGGTTCGAGCATAATATTGCTAGTACAATTCTCAGTTCCTTCACATTTTTCACAACAGTCGCTTTTCTAAGTGAGCCGAACTCTGTCTGCTCGGCGGAAGGAACACTTTCTTGCTTCTTCTTATTAAGTTCTCCAGCTACTTGTTTAAACTCTCTTTCCTCAAGATTTCCCACAAACATAAGTTTCCCTGAAGCATCAGTTTGAATATTGGTCTCACGCAGGTGCGGAGACATTTCAGACCCCAGGAGCTCATGAAACTTGGGTTTGATCAAGGAGACAAATTTCAAAAAAGTGTTTCTTGGCTGAGATTTCTGTATCGGTATTGGGAGTACTTGAACATGCGGGATTAAATGACAGTGTATTACTTCTTCATAAATACTCTCAAGCATCTCTCTAATGAAACCCACACGTTGGTCAGGGAGAGCCAGATTGCAGGAGATTATTGCAGAATTTAAATAATACAATAATCTTGGGAACGACTTTGGGGCTATTTCCTGGCAAAAGTGTTTGAGCAAAGTCTCCGCATCATTGCGAGAGTTCGGGTCTTTAGTTATGATATCTTTAAGAAGATTGCGAATCTTTTCATCTTTAATTTTATTTAAGGCTTCATGAGGGTAAAACTCATCTCGACGAAAAGCAAGCAGCTGCTCATAAGAGAACAAAGGAGTTCCACCTAACATAATTTCTGCGATGACACAACCGACAGAGAACATATCCATCTGTTGAAATGCCTTTAAAGTACTTTCTTTGAGCTGCTCGACCTCGACGGCTGCATTGACTACACTACTGTCTTTAGATTCTTTTGTGATAAATTTTTCAGGAGCAAGACAGCATCTTTTTTCGGAAGAACTGAAGAAATATTGAAATTCTCCCAACTGGTCCTCAAAAATGTAGCTGGGTTTATGCCAAGCAAAATCAGATAGCAGCACATGGTTCCAAGTTGTTAATAGAACATTGTTTGCCTTTATATCTCCATGATAAAGCCCTTCTTTATGTAGAGTGTAGACTGCTGTCAATAATTGAAAAATAATCCAATGCTTCTCAGTTGTTCTCAAGTGAGGGATCGTTTGAACTCTGTCAAGTAGAGTTTGATGAATTTTCTGTCGTATGATGGCAATAAAATCTGGTTTATCAACATAAGTAGTGTATGGGAGGAGATTTGGCAACGAGTGAATGTTGAGTTTGGTCCGCAGATATTTGTAATTGTTCCAATGAACCTTAAGATCTGAGTTATCCCTTTTTATGAAGACTTTCATCACAATATTTTTTTCATTCTCAACAGAAAAGGAATAGGTTTTGAGCATCTTCCCATCAAGTAGAAGTTCACGAGAGAGAAGCTTTGGATTTTCGAGTAAGTATGCCTCAAACTTTTTTTGTTTCTTGGCATCTTCATTGGTAAAGAGTTTATTTCCCATTTAATCAAAGCAGAAATTATTTTCTGTCTAAGTCTATATGATATCAAGTTTATTAAACATGATAGAAATCCTGATTTTATGCTGCCAATGCTAAGAACATCAACAAATCCCAAAATATTTGATGATTTCTGAATTCGGCAATTTATTTACTCCATTGTTTTCAGATGTGAAATTATCATATACAGAAGCTTCTTCGTTTATTTGCAACATTTCCATCTGCATTAACATCTTTCACATGTGATTTCAACCGAAATACCTGACGATAACTTACTATAAAATAACCCACCATGTTTTGTCTTGGTTGGACAAACGAAAATCTACGTTGTGTTAGAAGATGAATTCTTGCATTTTAGTGCATTAATAGAAGATAAAATAAAATCTATGTGCTGTTCTGATCAAGGGAGTTCATGAAAGTTGCTGTGATTATGTTGCAAAAAAATCCCTTCTCTTATCCGAGGGCTCTCCATTGCGCTTTTTCCGTATTATAGTTTAACATAATCTATGAAAAATTGAGTTCGAACTTTCAAAGATATTGATTAGATTCTAAATATTATTCTAAACTTTGAGTTTCTCGAAATGCTGTCATTTTACTCAAAAGCAATCTCTCCTCGCATTAATTTCAAGTCGATTGCAGCCTTCTCAACTCTTCAAGAGCAAGACCTGAAGTATTTTAGGTCAATACTTGAACCTCATGAAATAGTCACCGAGCCGTCTGAACTTGAGAAATTCAATACTGATTGGATGAAAAAGTATGTTGGCTATTCAAAACTGGCTCTTAAACCCAACACCTCACAGAAAGTTTCCAGCATTCTGAAGTATTGCAATTCCAAAAACTTGAAAATAGTACCACAAGGAGGGAATACTGGACTCGTTGGAGGATCAGTTCCACTAAAAGATGAAATTGTCCTCTCACTAACGAATATGAACAAAATTCTTGGATTTAGTGAGAATCTAGGTGTTGTGTCTGTGGAAGCCGGCTGCGTGCTTGATAGTATAAATCAATTTCTTTTGAAATATGGAAGCGAAGTTCCTCTAGATTTAGGAGCAAAAGGAAGCTGTTGTATTGGAGGAAATATCGCCACAAACGCTGGAGGAATCAGATTCGTTAAATTTGGTCCATTTCGAGCGAGTATCTTGGGTCTAGAGGTAGTACTTCCGAGCGGTGAAATTCTGAATCTTGAAAGTGAGATCCGGAAAGATAATACAGGTTTTGATTTGAAGCAACTTTTCATTGGTTCGGAAGGGACTCTCGGGGTGATAACAAAAGCGAACATTTTGACGAGCAAACTTGATAAATTTCGACAAGTCCTATTTATGAGAGCCGATTCTTTTGAAAAAGTGCTCAAAATCCATAATCTGATCAAACAATACGCAGGCAAAAATCTTGCAGCGCTAGAATATCTTGATGAACATGCATATTATACTGTTGCTGAGCAATTGCCTCAACTCCACAAACCATTTGCCGCCACCTCAGATAAGAATAAGTTTTATGTTCTAACAGAATTAGCAGGTAGTGAGCGATTGGAGTCAATCGTTGAAAGTCTCTATCAGGCACTAGATGAAAACAAGCTCATTGAGGATTGTGTTCTCTCGGAAAATGAAGCCCAATTAAAAGACCTTTGGGAAATTCGAGAAAATGTCAGCTTGGCTGCCACTCAAAAAGGTCTTGTTTTTAAATACGATGTGAGTCTTTCTATTGAGAAATTCAATGAAATAATAGAAAAAGTTCGACAACGAGCAGGAAGTTTGGGTGATACTTTGGGATACGGACATATAGGAGATGGAAATTTGCATATCAACGTTATCTGTTTTGACAAGAAACAAAAGAAACAAATGGAAGAAATTCTTGAGCCATATGTGCTCGAAGAAATTTCGGCAATCAAAGGAAGTATAAGCGCCGAACATGGACTTGGCTCACAGAAAGCCAAATTCATCCATTTAGCCAAAGACAAGAACACCATTGAACTTATGAGACAAGTGAAAAAAATTTTTGATCCAAATAACATTCTCAACCCTGGAAAAGTCATACCTGGGTAGAGAGAGTACTTAATTTACTATTTTAATGCTGGTTAGTTGTATTCAGATTTATTGATGAAGAAAATTTGTCTCATTCTTTATGGAATAAAAAAAAAATCAAAAATAACAAATCAAAATACTTCCCCTACATGTAAGTCACCAGAGAAAAACTGAATGCTGAGAGAATTAACAGTTGAATGTAACAGGGAAAGCGATTAGTAGCATTGAAAAATATTGAAGCTTATTTTATTTATTTAAGAGTTAGGCGATGGTGAAATTAACAAAACTTAAAATCTAACTGAATTATTTAATCAAAGAGCTGTTAATATCATTGATGGACGTGCCATTGGTGAATAGTGACATTATCCCGAAAAAAGGAAAATCATCAACGCAGAATTCACGTGTTCGAGGAGAATCTCTTGAGAGATCCCAGGGGAATTCACCTCATCATGAGTACCTGTTCAGATCTCCGCAGAAAATTCCTTCAGTGACTAACTATACTTCAAACGACACTGAAACAGAGGCATTTCGTGTGTTTGTTCGATACCGCCCTCTGAATTCTCGAGAAATGAGCAATGCAAATCCTGCGAAGAGATCGAGTATTGTGAAAAAAGAAGATCAAATGGTACGACAATTTGATTGATTAAAATCATTTGAAGCTTTTTAGATATTCGTTTTGGAGCCAGATCTATCCGGTGAGTCTTCATACAAAAAAGAGAAATCATTCGTATTTGACGAAGTTTTTGATGACCTTGATGATAATATCTCAATCTATCGTCAATCGGCAGCAGCACTGATTGATAATGTGTTAAATGGATTCAATGCTACAGTTTTTGCTTACGGAATGACGGGTGCCGGAAAAACTTATACAATGTTCGGAGATCTCACCGAGGTTACGCAAGGAAAAAATGAGCATGGAATTGTCTCAATGGTCGTAAAAGATCTCTTCTCTCAATTTGACTCTGCAAAATATTCAAAATATTCATTTGCACTGAAGTTAAGCTATCTTGAAATCTATAATGAACATACTCGAGATCTCCTCAGCTCATCAGAAGAAAATCTTATGATAGTGGAAGATCCCGTAAAAGGAGTTATTGTTCCTAGTCTCAGTGAGTACATAATTAATAGTCATGAAGAGATAGTCAGGCTGATTAAGCAAGGCAACACCAGAAGGATAATGGCTTCAACAAAAGCCAACCAGTTCTCTTCAAGATCACATGCAATTATTCAATTGTCAATAGAAAAGAGAGATCGAGCTAAAGATGTTGTAGACGCTTTCACTTTCAGTAAATTCTGCTTAGTTGATTTGGCTGGTAGCGAAAGAGCTGCTACAACAGAGAATCGAGGGCTGAGACTATTTGAAGGTGCAAATATTAATAAAAGTCTCTTAGCTCTTGGAAATTGTATAAACGTTCTCAGTGATCCTGACAAGAAAGGAGCTTTTGTTCCTTACCGTGACTCTAAGCTGACAAGGTTGCTGAAAGATTCTTTGGGTGGGAATACAAAAACAATTATGCTCGCCTGTATTTCCCCTTCTCATTTGCACTATGATGAGACCGTTAATACCTTAAAATATGCGAGTAGAGCTCGAAACATCAAACGAAATGTGAGGAAGAATCAGAAAGAAGTGGAGCTTCATGTCAGTCAGTATCGAGAAATTATCGATAGCCTTCGAACAGAGATAGATTCGCTGAGAAACCAGTTGGCTGCGAAAGACACTGTCGATGGAAAAGCTGACATTCGAGTAACTCCAGAAGAAGCTGAGAGAATGAAAGAACTATCCTCGAAACTTGAAGGACTAGAAGGAAATTTATTTCGTATTCTTGAAGAGCATTGGGAAATTAAGCAAACAGTGATGGAACTCGAACAATTACAATTAGCCAACGAAGAAATTCTCAGAAACAAAGAAGATCCAGGGGCAAGTACAGGAATGGCTGACTCCACCGAGATTCAAAAGATTAAAGAGAACATGATCAACAACGAACAAATTTTGGCCGAGGCAAGAGCTGCCTTGAAGAGAAATCTTGAAGAAAAGCAAAGGATCCAGCAAGAGATAGCCAACCTAGCAGCAAGCATCCCAAATTCAAACGGTGTCGCACCCGAAAGCGATATGACAGGTTTGTGCCACATGCTCAAGCTGGAGAAAATCGACCTTATCAACCAAAATGCTGAAATCAAGGAACAAGCAAAAAACCTTGCGAGAGAAACAGTTCGAAAGGATAGAGAGATTGAACATCTCCAAAGAGAAATGGAAAAGATTAAACAAGAGCTTGCAGAAAAGGTAAGCAAACATTCCAAACATGCCAGTAGTTATTTTTTTCCATAGGATTATTTGATTAAACAAAATCAAGAGCTCATCAAGACAATGGTAGATCTTTGATTCTTTTTGTTTTCTCTCGAAAACAATTATAATATTTCAAAACATTTAGGCAAGGGCTGAACAAGACGATAAAAAGAAGGGTGTCATTTTAGCTTCGCCTGGAGAAAGAGACCATATACGCCGAAAAAATAACGATCCGAATAGAAACACTTCCGAGGTGAAAAATATCTGTCCTTTCGAAGAGGGTAGGTTTTGTCCAGATGTACCTTTGTCCAGGAAAGATTCACGCCGTTCAGACCTCACGAAACAAAAAACGTTTCAGCAAAATACAGACAAAGGAAAGCCCAATGATAAAACACAAACAATAGCAATAGAACTGCCTTTAACAATGAATGAATCAGTTCGAAATGAAGAAAGCTTCGCTAGTATTCCTAATGAGTTTCAAGAAAAACCGAAACTGCCATCTAGTGCTTGGTGTGTTGCCCGAAATCAAAATAAAACTTCTAAAGATCAAAGTATGCCGAATCTCGATGAGCTTAAGGTTTATGCTGAAAAAATAAAAAATATGAATTTTGAGAATATTCAAATAAAATCAAAGAGGAAAAAGCCTTCAGGAAAAAAAGATCCAAATGAAAATATTTTCAGAGAAACAGGAAAATCCGTCAGAACAAAAATTTGCCAAATTAATATTAATAATGAGGACAAACAAGACGAATCACATTCTCAAAACAAATCATTGTGTTTATCAAACAATAGTGCTCGTGATATTTTTGAGAAACCTACCAATAATGGGATAACCGAATTTGCTGGCGTACTAAAAGAAAGCTCTCAGGAAAACTTGGATGACTTAATAAAAGAGCCAACTATCGGGAGTGTTAACCTTGCTTCTTCCACCATATGTGGCTTACCCCAATCTAAAGAAAATAATTCACAACAAGAAAGTGTTCTTCGCGATGAAAAGCAACAACCTGATCAAAAGGGAACTGTAAATCAAAAGTCGGAATCTATCACAAGCATTGCTAGAGAGTCGGCTACAGAAACAATTCAAAGCGCAGAGAGACAGAATTTAGAGAAAGCAAAAAAAAGTATTGATCCATAGTGACTAGAGATAATCTTAACCTTTTTGTGTACCAAATATAGATGAACGAACTAGTCCAATAAAAAAAGATAATCTCAAGAAGGCTCAAAGGCAAGCAGATCAAAATATTTATGGCCCAAATCATAAAGCTCTTACTCCTTCAAATAAAATCTTTCATCCAGAGGAAGGTTCCCAACAGAGCAAAGTCCAGGACAATTCTAACACTTGTGGACCAAAGATACTACCAGCACAGCAACCTCAACCGTTGGCCCTTCGAGAATCAAACACAAAATTGAATAAGAGCGCTCAATCATCTGCGCCACTCAAATCTATTGAAAATTCTAAGAGTAGTATCCAGGATATTAAATCGTTGGATCTGATCAGAGACATTATCAGAACCTTCAAAATCAAGCTGTACAGTTTATTGTACGTTGTCGACAACAATTTGCTCGATGAATATTATACGTCCGAAATAGTCAAGCTTCTAAAAGAATATAGTGAAAATAGATATACACTAGCGACAGGAGATGTTATTTCCTTGAAAAAACTTGAAAGCATAGTGACAAGTGCCAAAGAGACTGGATCGACGGCAATAACCGCGAATGATAATAATTCTGCCAAGACAGTTAAAGACTCAGATTCTCAAGCAAGAGGAGAAACAAACCCGTAATTGAAATCTTAGGTGTAAAATAATCATTCTGTTTTGTAGAAATATTGCGGGAAGAGAGAAAAGTAAACAAGAAACAGGTCATGGTGTAAATCCGTTCTTGCAGGAAGCTGATAATCTAGATGGTGTGAAAAGCCGACCTCATCCAGCCGTGCAGATTGTTATTGAAAGGCAAAAGCAAAAACTTAAAATGGAAATGGAAAAATCAAACAGACAACAAATATATGGTTTTGATGTATAAGCTAGATAAAACGATTTTTGTTACAAATAGTTCTTTTTAATCGATGTTGAAATTCTATCTCTAAAATGCGAGTACTCATTATATGCCTCTCTGTGAAATCCGCTATTTTGAAAGAATATACTGCTTTCGGGAGATAGAATTAAACACAAAACTTTGATCAATACACGATTCAGAGATTTATAGGATGAAATATAATTCCACTTTGTCCAAATCAAGCTTCTGTTTTTGGGCAAGTGTACGAGAAAACAGAATTTTGTACAACTTATTGCATAAAATTGTTCTCCTTCTTTGTTCAAGCTATTTTGCTTTTCTGGTTAATTTTTTTAATGAAATAACCGACAGGTGTTTTTTTATTTACAATGGTTAAACAGCGATTATATGTAAAAGAGTCTTCAAATGAAAGGAATAGTACTTCCAGCAACAATAATTTAGTAGAGCTATGACTTGCAATTGATTATCCGACAGTTGTCTCGATGTATATTCGCAACCAATTATAAGTTGTAAGAATTTAATTAGCCTGCAAAAAACAGGTGGACCATGCTGATTCTTTGTTTGAAAAATTAACAATTTAATATCACTAAATTCTGTGTATGCTTACTGCGGTCTGAAGTTTCAGCGTAATAAAGTGACTTTTCGTTTCTGAAGTCCATGAGATTTATTTTTGTGTCATTGCCTGCACTTGCAAGCAATGTTCCATCGAAACTCCATCTCGTGCAATTTACATGTTCTAACGTTCTACTAAGAGGGTGATACATACCATTCTCCCATACCTGAACCATGAATTTTTTCGAACACTTTCACTATCTTGCCTTCTCTCTTGTCGTAAATCTTTAAATCTCCGGTACATGCACATAAGAGCAGGTCACCATCCATTCTCCAATCAATCCATTTTGCATCTAAACACACATTATTATTATTTTCGAAGATCACAATACACTGAGTTACAGCTTCCTTCTAAATTAATGGCTTCTTTATGCAGAAAGGCCGTCTTTTCAAGATCAATCAAATTTAGGAAACTATACTCATATTTCAAAGCAACAATGGGACTGCCGGATATATTATTCCATTTACACCGACTTCGTTCCGCTTGAAATAATTCTCAAGTGATTTTTATTTTTGAATTAAGTACTGCTGTGGGTCTCCCTTCCAATCCTGTGATCGTATAAAACCAAATCGGTATCGATGGTTGAAACTGTAAAATTGCCTTTCATATCTAGTCCCACAATCTTTTCCCCTTCTTTATTCATATCTAAACTCACAACCAGACCTTTTCTCAAATTTATATTGATGAAATAAAAAAAAGAAGCACTACCTTTATGATTATCTTTCCATTTAGCTCTATTGATAATTTGACTCGATACCACGTCATAAAGATTATATTCAGCAACCCTCTTGGATGAAATAAGCGCAATTAATCCTCTCCTGTAATTGCAACAAAAATCTCCTCCTTCACTGTTGCCTGGATGTCCTCCTAGACTTCCTAAATAATTGTTAAAATGTTGTTTCTTCAGTAGCATTTTAAACCAGCTTCTTGATGAGAAAAAACAGGTTTCATGTGCATTGTGTCTATGATCTCGAATTTTGATGAGGCTGAAGGGTGATTATGGATCGAAAGAAGCCGGCCTGAGTACGGGACATTTTCTACATAGCACCAGCCGGCGGCATCTTGTTTTGTAAAATCGGAATTATGGATACGGATGGAATAATGCTTTACTATTTGGCAATGCTGGTCCTGTGAAGTCTGGCAGTCTCCGGTTTTGATTTATATCATAAATTCCGACTCGGTTGGTACTTATTGAGCTCCATACAAGCAATGATCCTAAAGACGGAGCTACATACGTGAGGTTCGTGCTGAGCAGTAAGATCAATTTACAAAAATCCAGTTTCGTTTCATCATTTTGAGATGTGTTCATATCAATTTCTGTCACTGAGTAGTTGATAAAATTATTTTAATCATCAAAGTCGTATGAATTTACAATTTAATTACTTTCAAAATTATAGTGCGAATTAGAGATTGTTAGAGTATCAGAGACACAACACTATTCAATTAAAAATATACTGACAAAGTAAATATTGGGAAAATTGATTTTTTCAATGGCATCTTGATAATTCTTCATTTTTAATCAGAAACAAGCACAATTTTTACACGAAAGGTGAATCCGAAAGAAAGCCTTGATATTTTGTGAACATAAAAGGTAAAGACATAATATTCAGCAGAAATATAATGAAACTGTGCGGCCTGTATGATTTTCTCAAGTTCTTTTGGAAAATAACTCAAAAGCATGATGAATGAAATGTTTAAGAAACCTCACTCGAATGTCCATTGAATACTACGAGAAAGGGAGCGCGTGTTGATATTTTATTTTTACAAGCTCAAAACGTCAATTATTGATGAGAGGACTGCTTTGAGATGAAATGATGGCATACAAACACAGAGGCTCAATACTAATTTCATACAAAGCAAGTTCGATACAGAATGAAATAGCTGCTAACATTTTTGAGGTATTAAATATATAATTGAATTAAGCAAAAGAGAAATTGTACAGAGTTACAGTCTCAACCTGGGCTGATTTCCAGTGCTAATTTCATTTATCTTATTTAAAACAGCTAATTTGGCTTTGATAGAGTCAATATATAGTTCATCAATGCTCATTTCACCCTCATTTACAGAACTAACATCGGCAGAGTGTCTCATTAGACGTGCTTGTTTGAGTTTGGCTCTGTTTTCCAAAAGGTTCGCATCTTGTAATACATATGAAATTCTTTCATTGTAACTCATGTCTTTGTCTTGCAGATATCTATCCCATTGTTTGAGCTTATTGGGTTTCCCATGTTTTCCTTCAATATTTGCTCTTCTTAGTTCTTCAAGATAATTGGGATATGATTTCCTTTGGGAGCTTGCACTTTCATCGTTAGGACTTCGCTCAGTCTTTGACTGAAAATTCAAGGGTGTTTTGTGGACGACTTTCAAAGGGGGAACAAAATTGTTGCGAACAATGTGATCATGCCTTGGGATCATTTCTGCGGAATAGGCTTTTTTCATTCCAGACTGTTTTAAAGGACCTCTCAAATTATCCAAACGATCAGACCGTCTGATTTCAAATCTTCTATAGCTTTGCTCGGGTTCCATACCTATCTCTGTTGGTGATCGTACTTTGGAAAGGTAGCGACTTCTTTCCCTCCAATAATCTTCATAACTCTTCAAGTATCTTCCTTCGACCTTTTGAATGTATTTGTTTTCATTGGGTTTTTGTATCTGCTCTCTCTCTGGTGATGATTTCGGCAGAAACATATCTCTAACAGCTTGGGAGTATTGCTTTTTGACATTGTCTCTTCTTTTTCTTTCTAACTGTTTTTGAACCTCTGCATTCTTTTGAGCGCTATCGTTTTTTAAGACACTCATCTTGAAGATTGAATTATATTTCACTGATGTAGGCACACTTATCCTGTGAATCTCTCTATTTTTCTGCTTGACCAAATCTTTGTTCACTTTGTATTCTTCATATTGAGCTTCAAATCTGCCTATATCCTGATGCTCAAGAGGCTTGTACTTCTCATGCCGAGCTAACAGCTGCCGCTTCCTCTGTTCAATTTGAGGCAATACAACTTCTTCTTGATAGCGCTTTTCCATAACTTTGACCTTCTCTCTTTTCTTCACTTTGTTGTTGAGCACCACTTTTTTGACAAGTTCCTTTGCTGCAACAACCTTTACCAACTGATTGCTAATTTCGAGAACTTGCTTGCTTGAGTTAGGTTCGCTTTGTTTTTGAGTAGCATTTTTTTGGCAGCTTCCTTTGGAGCAACAGCCTCTGCTAATATCAGATTTCTTTTCTTCTTGGCTTTCTTTTATTTCTCCTCCTGTTGCACTTATTAGCAAGATTGTATCTCTTTTATCTTGCCAATAGTTTTCTGGCAGCTCCCCTTGCTACAGCAACCTTTGCTAATAGCTGGTTGTTGTATTACTTTCTCTTGCATTTCTCTCTTTTCTGCGCCTTGGCTTTGAGCACCACTCTTTTGGCAACTTCCCTTACTGCAGCAACCCTTATCAGTCGTCGATTCTTTATTGGTGAGTTCTTGTTTGACTTGGTTTACTTCGTTCACTTTTTGAGCAACACTTTTTTGACAGCTGCCTTTACTACAGCAGCTCCTGCCAGGCATAGGTTGCTGAATTACAGGATCAAGATCTCCTTTCTTCTGTTCACTTGGTTCTTTTGCAACGCTCTTCTGGCAACCACCTTTCTGACTACAACATCCTTTGCTAGAATTTGGCTGCTCAGTTATAAGGTTTTGTTCTCCTTGCTTCATTTCGCCTTGTTCCTTAGCATTACTTTTTTGGCAACTGCCCTTACTACAGCCTTTGCTATTTGTTGATTGTTGAAACCTTCTCTTCTTGTTTTGCTTTCACCCCTCCTTCTGTTGCCGTAATTGACAAAATCGCGTCTCTATTTTCTTCGTTTTGGTTTATAGTGCCACTTTTTTTGCAAGCGTAATTGGTGCATCCACTTTTGCACTCTTTGCCTGTTCCTGAAACCATCGGAAGTGTTTCTACTGTCGAGGTGTAATGTATTTGAGGGCATTTGGGGGCTTTTTTGTTCTTTCTCTGAAAACTAACCAATCTGAGAGCGTTTGATACTAAAACAAAAGTACCACCCATATCCGCCAGCATTGCCATCCAAAGAGTCGATTTATTCGCAAAGGTCAATCCGACAAAAAAGCCTTTGATGGCTAATGAGAAGACCACGTTTTGGATGATGATGTTCACAGTGCAACGAGCATGGACGCCAGCTCGTGCTGCAGCTGTTAAGCCGGCCACGATACTGACTGGTGTGGAGATGACTAGTGAGCATGGACAAGAGATGACCAAGAGCTCCAGGCCTTTATAAACCCAAGGATACAATGCGCCACGAATAGCAAGGGGTGGAATCACAATAACTATTATAGAGGATATCATCACAAGAGGGACATAATACCGGGAAAATTTTTCGATAAATTGGTCACTTTTAGCTCGGCTTGATTGTGCCTCTTCGACTTTGCGTATAATGACTGCGAGAGTAGAGTCAGCTGCAGCTTTAGTCACCCGACATTGGATTGCACTATCTCCATTGATTGTGCCTGCAAATAGTGGGTCTCCAGTGTTTTTATCAACTGGTATTGACTCACCTGTGATTGGAGCTTGTTTAACAGTAGTCGTTCCCAGAATAAGCTCGGAATCCATTGAGATTTTCTCTCCCGGTCCACTATCGTAGCACCGATAGGAACATCTTCGACTCGTCTTTCTGAAATACTTCCATCATCACCAAGCACTTGAGCAGTAGCTGGAGCAAGATCCATTAAGAAACGAATTGCTCTTTGAGCACGCGCCATGTTCCAGTTCTCCAAAAACTCTGCGAAAGAGAATAAAAACATCGTCGAGGTTGCTTCAAACCAATGACCAATCGCTACAGCACCGGCTGTGGCTAAGACCATGAGTAAATTTGTGTCAGGACGAAGACGTTTCACAGCGCGGACTGCCTTGGGGCGAATGAACCATCCTCCTGTGATGATGGAGATACAATATAAAACCAATGTGGCGATTGGCGGGTTTTCAGGACGTTCCTCACTTCTTTGCCGACCTCACCACCAAGCGTATCCACGATTCCAGAGATTACCAGATGAATGATGAACCCTGCCACCAGGGTAATGCCACTAGCAAAATTCATGACTGCATGGCCATATCTTTTCCAAAACGATTTTTTCTTTCCTGATTGCTTGACGTGATCTGCCCATAAAATCGCTTTCATCCCTGTCTTTGCAATAGCCTTTTTAATTTCTTCTGGGCTTGGCAAATTGTTAAATTGACTATCCAGAGTGATTTTTGCATTAATAACGTCGAAGGAAAGCCTGACAGAATCTTTGCCACGAATCAAAGGATTTAATGCTCCCTTCACGGTTTCCACTTCCGAAGCACAACACATTCCTTCGATTTTAAACATCAACTTTTTGAGTGCTCCTCCTATTTGTTTTATTTCGGGAGTTTCAGCTTCTTCTTTAGCTACTGTCACTATTAATTCATTCTAAGAAAGTTGATCGCGTCGTGGCCCTCCACAATTACCTTTTTGGCAGCAACTCTCTTGCTCAGGGTTTGACATTTTTTGTTAATTATTATAGATAAGTTCTAATGTTACTGCGAGAGCAGCTGAATAACTAACACTCAACAGAAATTTTAGATATTTTAATTTCCAAATTAGTTTTGTGGTTATTAAGATCTATTTTAATTCTTATGTGATTCCTTAGTATATTCTCCTAATTAAATATTTTGGTGTGATTTCACAAACCTTTACAGAAACTATTTTGGAACCTACATCTGACTTTTGGTTCTTGTCGGGTAAGAACTCTCGCAAAATGAAATTTTTTCTCCAAGAGCATCTGCTAGAAATTTGGAGCCCTTTGCTATTCATTGTTAGTTAGAAATCTGGCGATAATGAACCTTACTGAAAGAATTCTTCAAATTCTTCAAAGTTAATTGAACGAAAGGCAAAGACCTCATTATCATCGAGCAAATTATTCCGTTTTTCATCATTCTACACCTCGATTGTTGTGCCAATAATACTATCTATTATTCAGTCAACAAAATAACCCTTAAAAGAGTCCAGTATGATTGCTTACTCAACTCCAGTAGTGAAGGTGCAATGGAAAACAAAGATCATTCTCACATTTCGCGAATTTGAGCAATTGGAATTGGGTGAATACTAGACAAAGAGAAATCTAAATTTGTCATTGTGGTGAAAAGCTTATGAGAAAGCTGCCTATTTTCGAATTAAGATTTTCAAAACACGGGATCCTCATAACAAACTTCCTCGGAAGAACAGTCTTGCTTGAATGATCTCCTTTTACTTTGTCCCTGAATGCAGAGGAAGGCAGGCGCGAATAGATCTGCAGTTTAGTGATGGTCTCGTTATTGATGATGTCAGGATATATGATAAATTTGATTTTCTTTCCAGCTTTTCTTATTTTCTCTCAGTCCTTCTAATTTCTCGAAAGGTTCCTTTACAATGCAATTTTTCTCCTTAGAATCCTCTTAATCTTGAAAGTTTCCCCTTGAATATTCACATCAATTGTGAAAATGAGGATTAGTGTTAGAAATCGATGATGTGAGACTGAAAGAAGAAAGGCATCAAAATATCATTTCCAATTCTCTAATAAAAAAATTGTATCGATTCAAAGCAATACGTGTATGCATAGAATCGCAATATTGTGCAGAGTGGTATCTTAATCCTAATGATGTTGAAATCAGTCGTTGAGATAAAAAAGCCATGTTTGCCTAATCGTAGGAGCTATTTTATTCTGAACAAATTAATCTCAAGAAATAAATTATAAAGTTGTTTCAAGAAATGAGTCATTCAGGAGAGAGTGATAAACATGTGGAAAATGTAGATTCGATTACTGAGGTAGAGCTAGCTGCGAAAAAATGGCAATAATATCATTTCATTAAAGGTTCGCAAGTGTACGGATGATCTTTTGAACAAATCCTGTGTTGCTAACGAGGAGAAAAGTAAAATTTTAGCCAATGCGATCCAATGACTTGGATAATGCTTCTAGATGGCTATCAGAGCGAAAATAAATCTGCTAAGGAGGAGAGAATAAGTACGATTTCATGCATTGAATAGCAGCATTTTCAAACGGACTTTCCACGATTAGATATGATTATAAGTAAAAAAGATGAAAATCCAAGCAATGTGGAAGAAACTGAATACAAAGAGCATAATCAGAGGAAGATTGAATTTCATGGTAGGTCTTATTCATTTTCTTTGAGTGACATTTTGTTGCATTTGTTTAGAAATTGACAATTCAAATGAGAAAACATTTATAACCAGACAACAGCCAGCTTTGGGTCAAGACTTTATGGATAATTCAATGGAAGACCAAATGGGTAAATGCATGCTACTTCAGTAAATTTTACTGTGCCGGTATGTGTAGGGGGTTTTTCATTCAAGAAAACAGCTTCAAAAATCAGCAATCCACCAAATATCCAAGGGTCAGATCAACTCGCTCATGAATATGATAAAATCGAAGTATGAGCAACAAATTCACAAAATTTAATGATTACATCTCACTTAGAAAAAATATTCTGTTCAACTTCACCAGGCCTTCAAGGCAAAAAATCAACTCGATTCAAGGTTGAAAGAAATTGAAAAAAAATTCCTTGAGCTCAAACAACACCACAAGAAGAAATCCATAGCATTGCCTCAAGCAGAAAGAGAGGGCTTAGATTTGGAATATTAAGGTTTTTCATTGGTGAGATCTTTGTAATCCCAGACCTTTAGTCCCTCGCTCTTTAAAAACTTAAGGGAAAAGTTCGGGATCCTTTCTCAAAAATAACAAAGTTATACCTTCCTTGGTAGATGGTGAAACTTTTTTCACTAGAGGTCGAGAGGATTACAATTAATCCCTCCATGCTGAGCCAAAGGCCTGAAATTTTTGTTCAACAAACTTAGCAACAATGGAAATTCGAGTCTTTTATTTTTGGTAATTTTGTTAATTTTGTCTTACCTTTGTCTTATATATTGAAAGGTTTTTGTCTTCATATATACGTTATTTGCTACACCGTTTATTTATTTGAATTTGTCACTTTTCAGATGACTTTGAGAGAAAAAATAAGCTCTTCCTCATGCAATATGAAGAAAATTTGTTGATTCATAGAAATGAGCAGCCAAAATTTCATATTCACAGTATGCTCTAAAACTAATTTAATAACGCTTTGGGTAGATTCACGAAGATCCTTGCAATCTGTGGAGTATGCAAGCATAAACTCAAAGATCTAAAATATGCAACGGATAGAATACGTCTAATATAGGTGCAACTCAACTAAACATTTTATTGTTACTGTGGGATCTTTGGTTGAATATCATACGACATATAAGAAGCAATTAAAATTAAGATCTCAATATTAATTTTCCAATATAAGGTTTTTTCACAATCGGACCTTCATCGTCATCAGTTAATGTTGAAAGTTGTTCCAAAAGTGTTGGATCTTCCAGTTGTTGAGTTCCAAGGAATATTTCTACTTTCTTTCTCCGAGTTCTTTCGCAACAT
>ENA-UOTX01000153-UOTX01000153.1-compost-metagenome-genome-assembly--contig:-NODE-153-length-75842-cov-7.555943_pt1 | contig 75842 bp, 57 predicted proteins | sample MGYA00238143_ERZ746982 | MGnify/ENA primary metagenome ERZ746982 (study PRJEB28758, sample SAMN06268862) | compost metagenome | isolation source: single cell | place: USA: California, Emeryville, Joint... | reverse complement strand
TTCTGGAGTTCCCTTTTCTGTTCAAGAGAAATCCCTAGCACCTATATTTATCAACCGTTCTCTTGTCAGAACAGGATGTTCATATGATACCAATATTGTCCCTCTTCTCCAGCTGAAATAATATCACAGTTGTAGTTCTCTTTCGATCAATTAGTACAATAGATAACGAAGAAATATTCTTTCTTTTCTGATTTCATTATTAGTTCATTCGATGAACAAAATCTTTCTAATTTCACTCCAGCCATCATATCTATAATAATGGCATTGAATTTACATTGTTATCATATTAGATCAAATATTTCAGCCAAGAAGCTCATGCATCATTCGCCAAATTAAAGAATATCGAATTTTCATTTCTTGAAAATTTCGTTGTAGCATTTCTTCAAGAGTGCCTAGTAGTAGTAGTCTTCGTCTTCAGTTGTATTAATTAGATTAATCAGACTCTAATCGTTTAATCACAAGTGATTTGCTAATCGATGTGAGAATTACTCTCACGATATTGTTTCCTAGTCGAAGGTTCTTTTTCAAGAGAGCGAGTTTATCTAAGTAGCCTCCAGTGCTATATTCGTAAATAAATTGTGAAATTTCTCCTACTATCAATTTTGCAGTTCCATATAATAATGAAATATAAATACCAATTTGCTAAGTTTTTGTCACTAAAGCTTTGTCCGCTTCATTAAATTAAAAAAAATATATTTCCATTCTCACTCTAATACACGAATAATTTGAGTGATCTTTGTATTTCATAGGTTGATGATACTTCTTTGACAGTGAATTTTACAATTTTTATGGATCATCGTACATCAACTATTTTCGAACTTTCATAAGATTCCATCTCAGAGAGAATATCAGTCTTTGATACGAAATCTTCTTAGCTTTCTCTCTTTCGAATCGCAACTCTCCTTCAGAATGCTGACAACTCATAATGATCCAAATCGCTCAAATGTGTAAATTTTTCAATAAGCAGATGAACAAGAAAATATTCGCCTGCAAATCATACTTTTCATTTCTCTAGAGACTTCTAGACCTGGTCATTCAAAAGAGTTTTATTTGGCTTAAATAGATTATAGTTCTCATAAATGACGTCAACAAACATTAGAGCTTGATGTTTGAAGTCATATTTTAAGCATCTTATTTGTTCTTGAAAACCGTAAAGGAATATCCATCAAAACCAAAGCCCTCAAAGAATACATTTTCCAATGGCGAAACCTTCTCTATTGAGCTGGAACTACCAATTTTGAACTAAAGTCCAAGGATCTATTTGGATTTTCAAAATTTTATTCCACGTTTGGCTTTAATTGATAGAGAGAGATAAGAATAATAAATAAAGATTTTTGGAGTAGCAGAAGATGCTAAACCTATTGAAATCCACTGGAAGAGTTGCAAGAGTCCTGTTCTCAAAAAATGAACAGCTCGCCAAGGCCACTGCAATAAACTTATTTTCAACTGAGGAGAAGGAAGAGGTTGCAGAAGGAGGAGAGGCCGAAGGAGAAGTCCAATCAGGTGAAGGTGTTGTTGAAGAAGCTGTGGATACCCCGATTCCCGAAACTGAAGAAGAGGCTTTACCTCAGGAATTTGTGAGAAGAAGAAGGACAGTTATCTCTCGAGAGATTGACCCTTCAGTTCTCTTATCAAGCAAGCGACCAGCTCTCATTGCAGAAGATTTGAAAAAGTACGAGAGAAGTGACAGTCTGTTCGATGAATTCAAGATCTTTACTTCCGGAGCTACTACTGGAGAATCCGCTGTAGATACTCAAGCCGACATCGCTATGGTAAATTTCTTCTTTGATTAATTTGTTAAATGTGCTCTTTTTTTTTTTCTTTCTTTAATTAGGCAGTTAGAAGGAGTGTCTCTTACTACTCGAAAAACTTCTTGTTACACGAAATATTTGCTCCAAAGCTTCGTGATCAGGCGGATACAGGGCTAACAATAGAAGGGCTAAAAAAGGAAGTGGGATCTCTTGTCGGAGAGGGAGAAAACGAAAATGAGATTAACTTGGTTAGCAAGGCAGAATGCATCAACAAAATCATTGAGCTCACAAAATACGCATTTTCCCATCGCATCTACAACATCTTTTATGAAGATGAATTCCGGTATGAAATATCTGCGACGTGAACACATATTCTTATAACTCTCAATATGAACAAAAAGGCTTTTGTTGGGTTACCCTGAGTTCGTTAAAATTTTGAAGATTTTCATGGTGCCAGAGTTTTTTGAAGCAAATCCTCATCTCATTTCCGCACAAGAACTCATTGAAGTAATGAACAGCTGTGCTGAGAACAGTAGCTATCTGGATGCTTTAGAAGTATATTTTCCTCTGCTGGCATGACATAAATCTTCTTTGAAAGCTTGCAAGATTATGGAATCACAAGCCAACCGATAGACCGATTCAGAAAGAGAGACTCATGGAAATCAATAGATTTATTGAGAATTTCCACCACCTCAATAATTTCAATTACATGGTCCTTATTTATCAGTTGTACCATGGCAGCAAGCAAACATTTTTGGTAAGTTTCTCACACATATCGTTTAATTGATATCATGAATAAAGGCCGACATTAATTTTGATCTCTTTGCTTCAAAGCTTTGCAACATTTACTGGGGAACGGAGAAGGACCATCAATCTAAGTTGAAATTCAAAAATCAGCTGACGGATTTACTTCTATACAAGTAAAGAGCCGAACTTTTTCATTTATTCTTAATTTTACCTGAAAAATCTGTAGGTACAACCTCTCAGAAAATAATGAACTTGTGTCCCTCTTCCTCGATATTTTCCTGAGCTCAAATACATTTGAGGCAGGAATGAAACAACTAGCAGTTGTTTTCACCATTCTCGCAAGGTATCGCTGATTTTTATCAATGGTGTTAATATAGATTCCTTATTTATTTTCTCTACCTAATAGAGTTCATGATGGATCTACAAACCTTTCGGATTTACTGAAATACTACAAAACCGAATTCGGGGAGAACAACTATAACATCTATCTGAAGAGAGCCCTTGTAACTATTTCCTCCAGAATTTTTATTAAAATAACAACTTATTCTTTAGCCTAGTATCCTTTTGAAGCGCCAAAAGAATATCGCGAAAAGCTACAGCACAGGCCTCAGATTCTTTGAGGAAGGAGCAACTCCATCCGTAAGAATACTCCTCTTCGGATATATGGTAACAACTCTGAATATAGGAAAACCCAGCGAGAAGCAATCTTTTCGATGAGAACTTTTCAAAGAAGAACGCTGCTGTTTATTTCAACCACTCTAACATCACTCGCTTTGACACAGAATGCTTTTTCAAAAGTAAACACGTCGTTCTAGACTCTATATAATTATAAATCTCTCTTCTCTTGTCATCTAGCTCCTCGAGAAAATCGCAAAAAAAAAGTTAACGAGGGACCTGAGAGCACCACCGATAAACTACAGAGAGCTTTCGTTGATGGGGACTTGAAAGTTTTATATCAGTTAGTGCATGATGAAGCCTTAATTTCGCAACCCCTCAAAGACACTTACGAGAAAGATCTCCATAAGATGCTCACATTTTCTACAAGCTCTGAGACTGATCTTAAATCAAGAGCGATAGCCATTGCAGAAGCTGCACAAAAGCTAAAAATATTCCACAAAAATCGAACGATTTACTGGAATCATCCACAAAAAGATAGCGACGAATCTTATCGCGGCGCACGAGGCGCTAAGGGAGGAAACGTACGACGAACCCAGACCCGAGGCTTTTCCACCAAAAAGGAGTTGTCAGAAACCAACGAAACTGACGAGACTGGTATTCTTATTTTTAGAGTCTACCCAAGCTGATCACTCTCTAGATAATTTAGCAACGAAAGAAGAAACCTTGGATAAAAATCATCCATTTAGCAATTTCAAAAAATTGCTGCAAAAACAAGTAATATTTCGAATGAATATTCAATACTAATGCGATTGGTTCTAAAGGAAGAAATCGATAAGCAGAAGGCAGACACCGAAGGAGAAGACTCATTAAATAGAGAACTTGTATTTATCTCTCTTTCTCTATTTAAATGAATAATAATATTACTTGGCATTTAAGTCACAATTGGCCAGTGAGGCATCAAAGGGCAAAGCAAAATCCAAAGACAAGGATAAATCATCAACTTTCCTCAGCAGAAAGGAGATCAAAGAGCTTAAATCAACTTTATTTGAAGGGGAAGAAAGCGAGAGAAGTGAAATTTTTAAAGAGCCTTCATATCAGTTCGAAGCAATTGGTATATAACTCCTTATTCTCTTCCAACAGCTAACTGTTTTTTATAATTGTAGAGGTGTCTAAGACTAAACGATCAGAAACTCGAACTGCTGAACCAAGAGAGGTATTTGTTACACCTGAGTTTTGGGAGAGTCTCCTCGGTTCTCACACCGAAAAGGACGATGCAATCTTGATTCTCGAATATAACTTCCTGTAATTTTAGTTCTCGCTGTTCATCTGATGAATTGGACCTCTAGGAACAATTTTGATCAAACGAAAGCTCAGATGCTCATTTCAGATTTCTTTAAGAACCATTCTCTCGAGAAGTACCACATTAGAGAACCCGAGAAAACCTTCTTTTTGATGTTCCACCAGCCATTGCTTGGAAAGAAAACTCCAAATGATCCTCAACTTGTTAAATTGGGACTCAACATCAACTACGAAAAATTCCAGTTGGCAGATAGCCCTGAGCTAGTGATTTCATTGGAGACGGCGTTTGGAACACTAGAAAAAGATTATAACAAATATTTGGGAATGTCTGTTTTCCCTTATTCAGTCGGAAATACAGGATACTACTATCTGTTTAAGATCATTTCCGAAGACTTCAGAAGAAAATGCTTCAAGAGAACCATCGCTCATTTTGCAAAATATTCGAAGAGCCTTCCTGACAACATTTGGGATCTGATAGTTGACATCTGCAGAGAGAAGAAGATTCCGATGACTCTCTACGAAATCTGCTCACTTTTCATTAGAAAGAATTTGCTCAGCTCTCAAGTAAATATTTTTTCTTCCTTCTTCTGAAAAGGATCTTAACTGATTTGTAGGAGCAATTGCTGAAGGCCATCGATGTGATGAAGAAATTTAGAGAGTTCTCCGAAAATGTTGAATACTTAGCAAAGCTCTATGTTACTCACTATGATGCCGACATCGATATTTCTCTTTATCGACCTCATTTGGAGTTGTTGATGAAGTACAGAGAAACAGATCGATTCATGTTGTTCTTTGAAAAGGTAATTATTTACTCACGATCCTTGTTGTTTATATTTTTCCACAAAAATTTCTGTCGAAAAAACTTAGGTCAAAGAATTAATATCGTCAAGAAAGCCAAGGCAGGAAGAGGGGTTGTCAGCAGAAGAGAACCTCAAGAGACAAGATGAAATGAGAATAAAAAATAAAGCCTCTCTTATTAAATTCTACAAGGATTTCACAAGCATGCTCTTGGAGTTTGAGATTTATGACTTCGTAAAGACGATACATACATCTAAACAGTACTTAACAAAAGCCATAATAGGGAAAAAGACTCTTCAAAGAATACCAAAGCATGGGGGTTCAAAATGATGCTCAAGATTACCAAAATGGATTTGCCGCTCTCAGAGATGATGAAGCTGGTCTGAGAAATCTCTTGAAGCAAATGAGATCAAATCCAAGAGTAAATAAATCGATCGAGATGGTTTTGTAATACATGATAAAAATCAACTTCAGGTCACAAACGTCTCAGAGCCGATTAAAGTGCTTATTAAAACTTATTGCGATGCCCCAGTGGCTCTCTCAGAAACTGCTCATGATTTCTTCGAAAATGAATTATTAAAGGTAACGCCCATTTCTGTTAACTACATATTAACCTTGTATACTTTAGGACAAAGTTGAACTTGATGGGCAATTAGTGAATCAATTGGTGGTCGCGCTTAACGAGGCCTCTGAATACCAACTTTACACAAAGTTCCTGAATTACCTCTTGACATCGAAAGTTTCTTTCAGAAAAAATACAAGATCAATCTGCTACAGGTTTTCTAATATTTTAACCTAAACAAATAATAACTTCTAATTTGACTAGATACCTCCAGCGAACTTCCGACAAGACTATAGAACCGCAAATTAGAAACCTCCTTGCGGCACTTTTCGATAATCCTCTGTAAAAATTATATTCTTGAAGACTCAAATCAACTCATTCTAACATTTTGTATAGACGAGAAAAGGCAAAGAAAGATCAAAAGGCTGGTTCAGAAACGAAAGAGGGAGAACAACAAGCTCAAGCTGCAAAGACAGCGGAATCCAAGATTCGAGCCAGACAGGCCGCGGATGATGAGCTCGCCAAGTTTGCACAGTCGCTGAATCAGTCAAGCAAGAAAGCTGTAAAGAATCCGAAAATCGCTGATCAACGAAAATCAATCTCGACTCCTGAAGAAGACCGAACTCTCATGGAAGATCTGCTCTCAGATATATAATCACTGGTTTGATATGTACACAATTTATATGCAGTTGTCTCGACAAAAACTACCTGTTTTTGTTTTTTAGAATGAGCTCGTAGAATTTTACTTTTTTTCAGAAACATCAACAACAAAAACTAAAATTTTTGATGATAAGAAACTTATTCACAACATCAAAGTAGTGACATTGCTTCGAACAATTAACTCAAAAAATTTAACCCTGCCCGTTAGTGTTGAAAAAGCTAAACTCACTCACCTTCTTCAGCTCCAGCAATGGATTAATGTTGATTAATGTTTTTTCAATTCTGAAAAAGAAGATGAAAAAATAAAACGAAGATTGATGAAGCTATTCATAATGTTGTCTTGTTATTTAAATTTTCAGCTTCATTGATCTCCTTCAAAACAGCCAATTTTGCTTTAATCGCACTAACAAAAAGCTCATCAATGGTTTCTTCTTCATTTGTTCCTTCATAGCTAATGTCAGCGGATCTCCTCAGTAGTCTGTCATATCTGAGTTTAGCTTTATCTTCCAAAATTTTAGCATCATTCAGAACATACGTAACTTTTTCAGCACAACTAAGATTTTGATCCTTTATATAACGATCCCAAGGTTGTTGCTTCTTCTTCTTGACAACATCTTTTTGTTTCCTTTCAATTTCTCTTCGTTCTCGCTTCAATTCTTCAAGGTAATTGGGATAGTTTCTTTTGTTCTCAGCTGAATTTTCTTGTGTAAATTCGAACTCATTCGAAAGTGGTTGAGTTTTTTTCAATGAATCAATTCCGAACTCTCGAGTTGGAGAATGTTTTCGAGCTTTGAAGCTTCTAATTTGGGACTCTTTTGTTTTCATACTATCAAAGGTACCGAACCCTGATTCGAATTGTCGATTTGACTCGATTGCTTTGATCTTGGGTTTTGGCAAGATTCTAAAATCGCTTGGGTCAGGACTATTTGAACCACTTTTCTCCTGCGGGAAGAGAGGTCTCTCACGCCCATCCGACCTGAATCTAGGTTTCTCAAACCGATAGCTGTTCCTCTCTTTCTCTATGATCTCGACATCTCTTATCTTTCTCAACCTTTCTAGAGCTTGAACGGCTTCCTGCTTTAATTTTGTTTCTTGATTTCTGACCACCATCGGAAAATAAATTTCCTTTATTGCTCTGCCATATTGGACTTTTTTTTGATACAGTTTCTTTTTTTCTTCAAGCTTGATCAAATCTTCATTTTTCTGCAGTTCGTCAAATTCAACGACTTGATGAATGGTTTTTGAATGATATCTTTTTGGTTTTGGGTGACTTAATATTTCTTCCTGTTGTTCTCGATGTTTAGGGATTTCATATTTCAACTTTTCTTGCTGATATTGTTCTTGAAATGATTGAAATGCATGGTCTCCAAGTGGTTTGAAAAGTTTATGTCTCATACTAAGGATGTGCTTCCGTCTTTCTAATTCAGGGAAAAGTATTCTTTCCTCATATCTTTTCTCCATTATTTTGTAGAGAGGTGCGATTTGAGGTTTCCTCGTGTATCTATCTGAGTCATTTTGGCTAGCTAGATTGAAACTTTGCTGCTCATTACTCAGAGAGTCAATTCGTTTCCCTAAATCTAATGATTGAAAGCGCCCTGATTTTCTAGTATTCTGTAATCTCTCAAATTCTCCCTGAAGATGCGCCTGTATCAACTTTACTTTCTGTTGATCTCTTAATTCTTTTTGTTTTCTCTGCCATTGTAATTGCCGAACAAATTTTTCAGCCTGCTGACCTAACATGGCATCCCTCTCTTTTGAAAGAGAATTATTTCGTCTCTCTCGAGGCGAAGTTTGCAGAGTTTGTTGGTTGAGTTCTTTCAAAGTACCTTCAATCCCTTTTAAATGCTCCTCAAGCTCAAATTTTGTTCTTTGTGCTTTTTGAAGATTTTCGTTGCGAATTAATTCTTCGATTTCCCACTTATCTCTGGCTGAAGGTTTCTGTTCAACTAAGTAAACTTTCTTCTTATCAAGTTAATATCCAAGTCAACGAATTTTTGTGATTTTACTTGTTTAATATGGGATTCAGGATGCAGAAGGATTTTCTGATTGAAGGATGTCTAGAAATATTAATGTTCAAATGGTCGAAGCAAACTTGAAAATTCACATCAGTCGGTTTTTCAGGTTGCATCGTTAAGTTTTCTTCAGGTTTCAAAAGTAATTGACTAGTCATTTTCTCTTTGATAAATATATGATTTTTTTAGCATAAATGTTAATTTTTGCTCTACCGTCATGTGCTTCTTTTTGATTTTGGCATTTTTTTCCCAAAATGGCCGCCGCCTGTAACTTATCGTCAGGAGTTGTCTAAGGATAAAAGATAGATAGTCTTCTTGCGTTCAAATGAGAATAGCTTACTGAATCAAGTGGGCCGTGAGCTCTCTCTATGACTTCGTTAATTTTTTGCAACCGAGAAGAAGAGTCAGCATTGTTAGACGATAGTTTCTTCTTAAGCATTTCTGAATTCTGAAGTGTAAGAAAAGCTGCACCATCAGCTTTGAAACGATATAGAAAATCGTCATTTAGTTCAATAAGAGCTAAAAAATTTATGATACCATCGTTCTGAAGACAATGAGAATCATTGTTCTCGAACTCTTGATCATGCACGCTTTTTATATCGGAATTTTTTTAAAAAGGATTGAGTTTTCAGTTCTATTATTGAGATATACTGGATCAATTTGGCTCGAAGTTTGATTTATGGGTTGGATGCTAATGAGTTTATCTTCTGGTTTAGAAAAAGCTGCAAGTAAGCTCTTAGAAATGCATATCGCAGCACAGTATTTACTTTCATTAGACTCTACGTATTCGCTGCTTTTTGCAAGCTCTAGTTATAGTTGTTATAGAAGGATGCGGAGGTATTTCGTTACCTGCCGTGGCATTCTGGTGACTTTCGGTAGGCGGATCTGAAGTGGCTTTATTATCTTCATTCACCCTCTTAGATAATTGCTAATGCTGCATTTTTTGATGGGAGATTACATGTATTGTCTCCTGGATGTTGTTCGCAGAATTTGATTCTTTGTTCTCAGTGTGAAACTCGTTCTCTAGCAGATCCATTTAGTGGTTGATGCTCGAGTACAAAATGTTGTTCTTTGCTTGAGAATTAAACAAATAAATAAAAATAATGTGTATTTGAAACAGAAATAAAGCTTCATTTCATCCACTCTGGAAATGATAAACAAATATGAACAATCAACGTTGAGGGAGACCTATCTATGAATTCCCTTCATTTAAGCACGTGAAAGACCACTCTTCTTTGGATTCAGAAATGAATAATGATGTTGTAGTAGCATTCTTCCTTTAGTTGTATTCTTGAGCATAAGCAGTAATGAGAAGATCCTTCATTATCGTCATAGGAAGATTCCATTCACAAAGATATTCGATCGCAACGATATTATTATCATCTTATTTCAGGCAGCATCAAAACAGATTCCATTAACACCCATCCGTGTGGGAAAGATGGGTAGCAGATTGGAAATTTTATCAAAGTTCTGAAGTTAAAGCATTTCAACCAACGAACATGAACTGTTACAAAGCATATTTATTTTCATTTAAAAAAGTATTTTGATTATCCGATCTTTACTGAGACTAGTTTTTGAACTCTATTCCTTACAATTGGATGATGATGATATTGTCGGTTCAAGATGATGTTTTGATGATTATAGTTAATGAAACACCTAAAGACGCTAAATGACATTACTGTAGGCGCAGAATCTGAGCTTGCTTTGATATACAAAAATTTGTAATAATGAAAATATACAGCAATTTCGATCCCGAAATTGGCAATAAAAACTTAATTGTCAGAAAGTAATGATCTCTTCAAGGTTGAACAACTCTCATTTCGATTATTTCTAGCAAATTCTGAGCTCATCAAATCCTCCATCTTGACAAGGCTTGCAAAAGAGTTGTTATTTGTTGAAACATCTTCGTTCTTCATTTCATTCATATCAACTGAAGATTTCTTGGTTTTAACAAATCTGCCTTGAACTCTTTCTCGCTTATCTGCCAAGTCTTTACGAACGTTATATCGTACTTGCTGCCAGCATCGATTCCTCTTTTTTTCAAGATAATTGTTTATTTTTTTCATTCTTTCTTCTCTCGTGAGAGGACCAATGTATTCTTCTTCTGTATTGAAATTTTTCTTCGCAGAGTTTCCCAAAAATGCATATGACTTGCTGATTTCCTTCTTGGGTTCATCAGCCGAAGGGAGTAAAAGCGTAGAAAATGCGGAACAAAATGGAGAGTTAAAAAAATTGGTGATAGCAGTCAGAGAAGCTTTCTTTTCTGGGCTTCTGGTTGTTTTTTCGATCGTCTGTATTTTAGAGTTTAGATCTAAGTCCAAGTACTTTGAAATGCCAGCAACATCAGTTTGACTTAAATTTATAAGATTTTGTAAAAATTCCTCTTTCTTGTATTGATGATTGGGCAAATTTTCTCGTGTTTGATAGAGTGGAATCTCTGCCATTATATTACCAAATTTGAGTGTTTTTGGCATTCCAACGTTATTTTCTCCCTCTGTAGAGTTTGAACTCGGTTCCGAGCATAGTGTGTTTTTCTTTCCGCTCAGCGTAAGAGCAGAAAAGCTTTCATGAAGCGAGTCTTTTCTCTCTGATGGTAAAGTCTCACATTCTGAGCCATCCAGTGACTGCTTTCTCTTTTTCACGAATCCAGGACTCTCATGGCGCTGCTGCTCTCTGAACCCGAAGGTGGAACGAGTTGGTGAGGTCGCTTGAGTGAAAATTGAGGCCATTTCACAATGTTTCGTTGAACTAACTTTAAAATGATTTTAAATCTTGAAGCTGAGGTCGGTATTTAAGTTAGCCTGTGATAGCTGCGATACTTAATTACGATATGAAAAAAATTGATACAGAAATTTACCTGACACACTTGTAAATATCGCATTGCTCTGGCATCCTGTTTGGAGTTGGCTTGCAGTTGTTAGATGCTCTTAAGCGCTCTTCCTTCATCCACAAAGAGTAGAGAGCGTTTTTCTTCACAGTTTCTGATCTTTCCATGACGGTACTACAACTAATTTTCGATCGGTTTTTGATTGATACCGTATTGGGAATAGAGATAACTTTTTTAGTTTCCTGATTGATTTCAGACATTCAGTAGATTCCATGGTAATTACAGCTTCAGAAGAGTGCTATCCGAATGCCTAAGACGCTCCCAGATTTTGCTTCCTAAATACCTTTCTAGAAGCGAAACTGCAATCAAATTGATAGAGATTTTACAAAAACGGATGATAATTATCTCCCAAGAACACAGGATTCTGAAGAAGATTTTCTTAACGCATAGAACTCCTTGAAATTGGCGATTGATTGAGCAAGTTAGCTTATTATTATAAAATTAACCAAGATTACAGTTGGTTTCGGTTTAAGGTTGCAAATTATCAAGGGAGATTAGAAATAGATTCTTCGACCCATTGAAGAGGAAAATTGGATGGAAGTTTTGAGTCTTCATTCTGGTGCAAAGATAGTGGACAAAATCAAAAAAATTCAATAAGCACTCTTCGAAGATAGAGGAAATAGCTACCATCTTTGAGGTTTAATATTTCTACAAAAGGAAATAATAGTAAAGAAGCATTGTTTACTATGAAATGACCAACAAAAATTTCAACTGACTCAGAGAAGAAAATGCAACGTATTCATATACTCAAATTTAGAATTGCTGTTGCGAGTTTCATAACAAATCCGGATTATGAATCTTGCAAAAAAAATTTCCTGTACTTTAATAATTCACTTTGAGCACGAATATTTTTGATTCTTCTTATTATTAAACGCAAATGTAAGGCATGTTACAACAAGAATAGGTGAAAAGACTCATTGCTACAGAGTGATGAATATATTGAGAGCTCAGCATTCCAGCATCATCGCTACTTATTTGCCTTTTTTCTTAGCTTCAAGCTCTGAAACAAGAGAGTCTAGATGCAAAAATTTGTAGCTGATAGAATTGATGATTTCATTATATGCTAGTAGAAGAGTTTCCAGTTTCTCATCCTGTTGAGCAAATTGGATGCAGTTTTCTTGAAGTTTCAATTCAAGAGGAGCCAAATCTTGTATCTTTTTTGAAGCCTCCAGTATAGGTGGAAAATCTAGGTAGTTCGTTAATTGCTTGAGTTTCTGCAAGGATTCAGTCAGTTCTTCGATTTGATCTTCACAAAACAGAAGATAGCGAATTTTTTCTTCAGCAGAAAGGAGATAACTTGGATTTTCATAAACTTTATCAATGAATTCTTGGCTCTCTTCAGCTAACAAATAGATAAATTAAGCGGCTGATCCAGAAGGTAACAATTTGGATACATTTTGTGAGATAGTTATTAACAAGCTGAGATCCTTCACGCTGATATTTCACAAACCTTTCTATCTCCCTGATTCTGTCATGGATACTCTTATTGCCTTCTAAAACAAGTCCTTCATTCATTTCGTTAATCCCCACTTTCTCCTCCAATCGCTTTACTCGTTGCTCAAGTGAAGTCAAGCTCTCTTCGTTCATATCTATCAATTAGAATTTATTTAACAAAAACAATATTGTCGAAATTTTACACAGCTTACCTTTAAAATCATGCTTTCAAGCAACAAAATTGGAACAAATGGCTGCTCTATAAATGAAATAATCTGATCATGTGTGCTGCTGAGATGAAGTGAATTCATCAGCTACCAAGATTCTTCTCGTAAACTTGTTACTGAAGAAATCATCGAGTGATTATTTAAAGTTCATATAAAAGCATTAGCTCGTGTCAGTAGCCTCTGAGAAGACAAATTTTGCATTTCTCATCTCTTAATTCACGAGTAAAATTGAATTTTTATATTTCGTACTCCTTTCAAAGTTTTCATGTTTGTTTTCAGAGACTGCTTTTCAAGAGCCTTAAAAAGCAGATTGAAAGCAAAAACCAAATGACTTTGAGAATTCCTTGAAACCAGAACATGTTCTTAATTTATCTGCAAATATATTTTTCTCTCAGTCTTCTATGTTTGAAGTATTTTATTTTTTTTTGGTTGTTTGTTTTCTAAGTTCTCCTTTAAAATCAGTACATGGAAACAACCATGGAGTTTACATAAATCACACAGATTGATATTAGCTACTCGATGCTCACAACAAGCCGATCCGAGTTAAGATTTATCATTTTTATATTGCTTTCTCTCCTAATTACCTTCTACACTTCATAAATGCTTTAATAATAGACTCTACAATGAAGAAATCGAAGCAACTCAATTGAAGAAAGTTAGCCTACCTATTTGCTAGATAAATACTTCCCATTTAAATTGTCTAAAAAATTACATCCTTCCAAGAAAATTCGCTTTTGCTGAAAAAGTTCAGAAGCCAACAATCATATTTTTGTAACGATAACTGCATCACATTGAGCTCTTCTTCATTTTTTCAAAATTAATCCCCAATATGTTTATCACATTGCTGAACGCTTGATGGAATTATGCATAGATAGATCAAGATATGAATGCGATTCAGATCAAATTACTTTTTATACAAACATTTCTGCAGTGCTACCGCTTATTGAGTTGGGAGCTTCAAGAATTTCTTTTCGATTTTATCAACTTTCGTTTGCAGTTTCTCCATTTTCGAGTTTATTGTGGCAAGTCTCTTTTTGTGACTTTGGAGCTTATCAAGGTATTCAAACAACTGTTTATCTTTTTCAGCATAGTTCATTCTCTGGATTTCTTCGAGTTCTAAGGTGAGATGGGTGAGAGTGTCAAGATTATTCTATAGTAAAGGTACCTGCTGTTATTTTACTGAGCACGGTACTTAATTTCTCTTGGTTTCCCATTATCTCTTCGAGGTTCAAGTTGCACCCCTTGATAATTGGATCAAAGATTTCCCTTAAGCCCTCTTGCATTTTGTTTGTTTATTTACTTTATTTAATTTTGCTATTTCCTCTATCCAAAAGGATTTCTGTCGGAAAATTATTGTTTTGCATTGAATGAGCGGCAAGATTAGAAAGGTGCAGAGCGAAATTATCAAAATTTGAGAACAGCAGTTCATTGGCATTTTCAGAATATTTCAATAAATGCAGAGCTGCACATGAAATCTTGTTAGAGAAGGAAGAAACACAGATACTAGTTTTCATTTGTTTGCTTTCTCCACGGTCTCTTTTTCTTTTGCAAAAAATTTCGAGTTATACCTATCTCACTCTCTAAACGAACAACAACAAGTTTCTAGATCTCTGGCTATGGTCTGAAGGAGTATGCTCATTTTCATTCGAGTGTTCCAAGAAATGTGCTCCATGCAAACGAAATTCTTGATGAAATTCACTTACTGAAAAATAGTAAAATATTAGCATTTATTTGGTGACACTAAATAATAAGACAGAAAGGATAGATCCTTATCAAAGATTTTCATAAACACTTTTAGTCATTATTTATATGAGGGTAGTTTTCTGCTGTGAATTCTTAGTCAAGCCAAATTATAAATTGGGTTAAATCGAAAATAATCGAAAGATAAAGCTTCATCCAGAAAATCTGGTTATTTTAGTTTTTGTTAAGTAAAAGTGTGCTAAATTTGAAGATTATTTTTCATCTCGTTCCCTCCACACTCTTAATCAAAATTATTTTTTATCGCAAGCTAAGCCCTCGATCAGTTGCATATATGCTTGGCAATAGTTTCATTATTTAGAGCAAAAATTAGTTGCAATAAGACAACCAATATCTATCAGACCCAAAAACTTGGATACTAATAAGCAGCTCCTACTTTGTCCTCTCAAAGTTGACTTGAGATCTCACACTAATTTTTATTTCAAAGAAAACCGAGAATCAGAGGAACCATTGAGCTAATCCGTTAACACCTGCGTGCTAGCCTAGTTCTGAGAGGAGTATCACATACTGATTTGAGTTTCGAAATTAGCTGTTTTATCTGAAGAATGCTTACAGGAAAAAATTCGCTTTTTCTATTTCTATACTTAGTCTGCACTTAAAATCTTTCTGTACCAATCTCTTTAATGATCCTGGTAGGTTCTGCTTTCGACTCTGAATCAGATTCCAATAAACAACAAAATAATAAGAATGTTGTCATTCTGATTAGCTTACAATTGAGCTTCAGTAAGTGTAGAGGCATCCACATCTGATAATTCGAGCTGAAATTGGGCTCGTCGTTGTGTGGAATGAAACAATCAGTCAAAATAACTCAGGCTTGTGATTTTGGATTGCTTTCGTTCACAAAGCCGTTATTCGTTGTAAACTCAAAATGAGATAAAAACACATATCTTAGTTAATTAATTATGCTGAATGAGAGAAGCGATAATTATTTCGAGTTTTTAAAATTTTTGTCCGAAACGACTAAATTAAACGCAGCTCAATAAGATCTTAGAAGCGAGAATTATAAACCTTATCTCTATTTCAGAGCAAAATCCATAACTATGAGAGCATCATCAATTCCTATTTTCCTTATTTTCCTAATTTTTGGAGCGACTGCGATTCGAGTCCAACGTTCAGCCCAAATTCTTGAGGGGGCTCTTGCTACGCAACTTTCTAATGACACAACAACGTCCTCAGTGACTGTTGGAAATGCAACTTCAGAAGGATTGAATTCAACAATTGTAACCAATGTTGTTGCAGAAAATACCACTGAATCTGCCACCGAAGCTGAAATTGCAACAGAGTCTTTGACTTCCGACTTTGTTGAAGAGGCTTCAGAACTTAGTGGCTTAACTGTGACATCCTCTTCATACGAAGGTGAATCAGTTATAACTTTCCTTCCAAGTCCTACAACTTACGTCGACAGTGCTCCCTTTTATCCTTTCACTGATACATCCGGAGAAACTTATGTCGCTCAGATTTTAGAGAGCTATGAATCTAGTGAAGGGACTGACCTGGTCACATTTAATTTGGCCGGCGAAGCCACAACTGTAGAAGCCACTCTTGGTTCTTCTCCGTACGCCCTTGCTATCGATTCAACTGGTGAAGTCGTCGTTGCTGAAGTTGTTGAAAAATGCACCGTTGTTTCAGAAGAAACAAATTTGGAGTTTCCAGAAGTCATTACTGAGACTGAAGTCGAAACTTCAGTTGAGCTCACTACAACTGTTATTGAAGGAGAATCAACCGTTGTTCTGCTACCAAACACTGGAGATATCATTCCAAACGCTCCTTTTGAACCTATCTCTGGTGGAGAAACGACATATGTGGCTCAGGTACTTGAGTCATATGAGAGCAGCACTGGAGAGCAGATTGTTACCATTAACGTTGGAGAAGGTGAATCAATCACAATAGAAGGAGAAGTCGTAATAACCGAATATCCATTCGTGCCAGTCGTAACTTCTCAAGGAGAAGTCGAAGTCGTTGAAGTTATTGAAACGACTGTCAATGAATTCGGAGAAACCATTCTTGTCGTCCCCACTGAGAATGGGGAAGTCACAGAAATATTCGCTGAACCTCTCGTTGAGCCATCAGTCGAGGCTCCTGATCAAATTATCTGCTTGGAGCCAGCACATGCTGAAGTGGCGACTTCAACAACGACAACGGAAGTTGCGCCTCCATCTATCTGTGAAGCTCCTGCAACAACCACACTCTCCTCGGAGCCAACGCCAACTGAGACACTTCCAACAATTCCAGCAACAGAGATAGTTCCAACTGAGACGATCCCAACGGCAACTTTCCCAGTTGAGACCGTTTCAACCGAGACCGTCCCAACAGAATCGATTCCTACTGAATCAACTCCAACATGGACCTTCTCAACGGAGTCGGTCGCAACTGAGACTATCCTGCTTCCAACTCAAACCATTCCAACTGAGACTTTCCCAACAGAATCTCTCCCAACTGAAACCGTTCCAACTGAGACAATTCCAACGACAACATCCATACCGACATCAAGCACAGAGGAAAATTGTGAAGCAAGCGCTTCCATCGATTATTCTACTCTAGACCTCCAAGTTCCTGAAGTGATTGCTGAAACTGGAGTAGAAACTTCTATTGAGCTCACTGCCACTACTGTAGAAAGTGAAGTAGCAGTTGTTCTGCTACCAAGCACTGGAGATATCATTCCAAACGCTCCTTTTGAACCCATTTCTAGTGGAGAAACGACATATGTGGCTCAGGTACTTGAGTCATATGAGAGCAGCACTGCGGAGCAGATTGTAACTATCAATGTTGGAGAGGGTGAATCAATCACAGTTGCTGGAGAAGTTCTAGGCACTGAGTATCCCTATGTCCCAGTTGCAACTAATAATGGCGAGATTGAGATCGTCGAAGTAGTTGAAGGGAGGGTTGATGAAATAGGACAAACAGTTGTGACTATTCCTGGAAACTGTGATAACACAACTGAAATAATTGCCGAACCTATTGTTGAGCCAACAGTCGAAGCTCCTGATCAAATTATCTGCTTGGAACCAGCGCATGCTGAAGAGGAAAACGTTGAATCAATAACCTCATCTGGAACCTCTGGATACGAACCTCCAGAAAGCTGTGAAGCTGCAGCTAGTACGACGACAACACCAACTACACCGACAGCCGTCACTGAGGAACAGACCACTGCAGTCTACGAGATACCAGAGACCATCGTCGAAATGGGCGAAATCACTGAGAATGTGGTCATAACTTCAGCGAATGTCGGTGGAGAGGAAATGACTGCTCTGGTACCATCCCCTTCAACCATTGTTCCTTACGCTCCATTCGTCCCGATCACAGATACTGAAGGAAGCACATACGTAGCACAAGTTCTCGAGAGCTATGAGACTGAAAATGGAGAGAATGTTGTCTCTATAAATGTAGGAGGAGAAATTAGTACATTCGAGGCTGAAATTGTACCCACCGAATCTCCACTCGCTCCTGTTATTACCGAAAATGGAGAAATTGTCGTTGCTGAAACAGTCTCAATCTGCACAGCTGTGGGAGCTTCTGATTCAAACACTGAAGATGATTAGGGTGATAGTTTTTGAGAGATAAAAACCAGATGCTTTTCGATCCATCTGCATATAAATTTTACAGATGTCAATCTTTCCCGAACACACCGTTTACTCTTTAAATTGTTGTTGGAGTAGGAAGATACGTATTCATTTAGAGTTTGGATCGAGTCTGGTTGGTTAATTTGGAATATCTTTGCTCAAAAACCATTTTCAAAGTATTACCATTTACAGTTATTTCGTATGAAAATATACAAAGCATCACAACATGATCTATTGAAAACATATTTTTCTTTTTTGTCTCGATTATTACTGATATTTCGTCTCGATTATTACTGATATTTCGTCTCAAATCGGTCTCTGAACAAAGAGCACATTAAAAATAGTTTTGGAAATTTGACACTCCGTTTCTCCCAAAATACTCTCGCCTCCATTATCTTCGATGTAAGGTGAATTGCTCGAGGTATTATCTCAATGATATTGAAATAGCTTTCGATATTTGGAATGAATGTTATCTAATGATGTGCTTTTAATTTTCAATGATGTAAGTTATCCTATGATAAAGTCTCGAGTCTGTGGAGTGGAAAATTCTATCAATTCAGAAATTTCGCGAGGAAGCATTTAGAAGTCCTTTGAGCTTGAGAATTTCCAATTTCGACAGAAAAGAAGGCTTTAAGAATTTTGGATTTTCTCAGTACAATTCTTGAACTAGATACTCTATGTTCTTCGATGTCTGTTCATTTGAGTAAATGCGGTTAAGCAGAGTTCAATTCGAAGATTTCCGATCAACATGTTTTGCCAGAGGGTTTAAGAAGTAAATTTTTTTGCGCGATAACCGATCTGATTGATTTACCGGGAAAATTCAATTTTTCAAAATTAGTAACTTGCTGAAGACATAGTAGATTCGCTGCCTAGGAAGATTGCCATTTTTTTTTAAAAAGCATACACGCATCGATTGCAAGACGTACAACTGTGGAATATAATTATTGAGTACAAGTTAATTCCATGTGTATGACAAAAAGTTGTAATTTGAGAAGGAAATGGTGCTAAAGAGATGTGAGCGATAAAGCAACATCATCCAAAATACTTTCCGCTCATTGTTGAAATGCGAAGATGTTCGCTCCTTTTCAACGTGTTAAACATTATTCTGCCATTTTCCTATGATATCTAAGAAAGCCTGCAATTTGTGGTAGCGTCAAGTTCATTGCCCTCGTAGCGGACAGTGAGAGAAAAGATCCCGTTTGCTAGTGATGGAGATATATAAGTTCAAAAAAACCTCTCAAATGAAATGTAATGAAAACATAGATGGCGGGAATATTCAATCATTTAAGTAGTATTTTCGATAGAATTTGAATATATATAATTTAATTTCGCACCTTTTTTCATTTTTTGAAATGGACATAGAAGACGAAGGACAAGCAGCTTATGTCGAGCCTGATGACATTGAGGACGAAGCACAAGAAGTTATCGTCCAAGAAAAAGATCTCAAGGAGATTGAACAAATTCAAAAGAAATACGCACATTTGTGCCGACCACCAGTTGACCCCTCATTTAGCTCAAAGGACTCCCTGATCTTCATGCAAACAGATGTTGACTATTACATGGGGAAAAGGTTGGGACAAACCAGTAAGTCCTTTCCTGTCTCTCTTTGTTGACTTTCATCATTTAAAAAAATAGGTGGAGTCAATCAAGCTATTTTACGTCTTTTCGGCGTGAATGACAAACAAAACAGTATTATGGTTCATGCTCATGGCTATATTTCATACTTTTGGGTTGAATGCCCCAAAAATTTCGTTCCATCAGAAGAAAATCTTGAGGATTTACGAGATTTCCTGAATGTACCCAACTTCGCTCTCATCATTATGTGTTACCTACAATTAAATTTCACAATTTTAGTCTAAAACAAGAGACAAGAATCCCGTTACTCGTATTGAGGTCCATAAAAAAGAATCAATTCGATATTTTAAGACGTTAGACGAAAATACGAAATCGACATTTCTCAAGATATACACTCGAGAGCCTCCAAGTGTTCCAAGCTTGAGAAGTAAATCTATTTTCTACAAAAAGAATTATTCTAATTTCTACTACAGAGGAATTTGAGAGAGGTGTAAACTTCAAAGGCACACTTTTCCCGCTTCAAACATATGAATCGAACGTTCCCTTTGCTCTCAGATTCATGGTTGATAAAGACATCGTTGGAATGAGCTGGATTGAAATTCCAGGTGGAAAATACACTATTCGTAAGCCATCTCAGAAAGTTTCAAACTGCCAGATCGAAATTGACGTTGAATATCATGAAATTATTGCCAAACCAGCTGACGAGTGGTCACATATCGCCCCTCTGAGAATTCTATCCTTTGATATTGAGTGCTCTGCACAAGGTTTCCCTCATGCTGAGAAGGATCCTGTGATTCAGATCGCTAACGTGTGCAAAGTGCAGACTGAAAAAGAACCGTTTATCAAGATGATCTTTGTTCTTAAAGGTTGTTCAAGCATTCCTGAAGCCGAAATTAGAGATCATAAGAGCGAGAAAGAGATGCTGCAAGATTGGCAAGATTTTATGACTGCTGTTGATCCCGACATCATCACAGGATACAATATAATCAACTTTGATTTGCCCTACCTGATTACTCGAGCTCAAAACTACTTCAAGATCCCCGGCTACGGAAAGTTCGGAAGAGTCATAGGTTCAACTTCAAAAATTAAAAATGCTGTGTACCAATCCAAAGCCATGGGAATGAGAGATACGAAAGATATCAATATGGAAGGTCGAATCCAACTTGACATGTTGATGATTATGCACGTCGAACATAAACTTTCTTCGTATAGTTTGAACAATGTCTCCTACCACTTCCTTAAAGAGCAGAAAGAAGATGTTCATCATAGTATTATTACGAAGCTCCATGAGTCCAACCCTGATACTAGAAAACGTATTGCTGTCTACTGTCTCAAAGATGCTATCCTTCCTCTCAGGCTCATGGATAAGCTGATGAGTCTTTATAATTACACAGAAATGGCGAGAGTCACAGGCGTTCCCATTCGATTCTTATTTACGAGAGGTCAACAGATTAAAGTTGCATCCCAATTATATCGAAAGGCTAGAACCGTTGACGTTGTGATTCCTGTTGAAAGAGCACAGAAAGGAGACAAATTCGCTGGAGCTTTCGTCCTTGAACCCAACACAGGATTTTATCCAATGCCCATTGCGACGCTGGATTTTGCATCTCTATATCCATCAATTATGATGGCTCATAACCTCTGCTATACCACTCTGGTGAAAAAGGAGCTTGCAATGAAAATGAAGCCTGAAGATGTCACACTAACTCCAGAAGGAGTCTATTTTGTCAAGCCACATATTCGCAAAGGCCTTTTGCCACAAATTCTGGATGAATTATTGAGTGCTAGAAAACGAGCCAAAGAAGACCTAAAGAAGGCTACTGATCCTTTCGTGAAAGCAGTGTTGGATGGTAGACAGCTTGCTTTAAAAATTAGTGCAAACTCGGTCTACGGTTTCACTGGTGCCCAAGTAGGTCAACTTCCCTGCCTGGAGATATCATCCAGCGTTACTGGCTTTGGTAGAGAAATGATTGAAAAAACCAAAAGTCTTGTGGAAGAGCAATATTCCAGGAAAAATGGCTATGAACATGACGCAAAAGTCATCTATGGTGATACGGATTCCGTCATGATTAGATTCGGAACAACTGACAGAAAAAAAGCTATGGAACTGGGAAAAGAAGCCAGCAAAATTATCTCGGATAGCTTTATAAAACCTATAAAATTGGAGTTCGAAAAAGTCTATCATCCCTATTTGCTTCTCAGCAAGAAGAGATATGCAGGTCTCTTATGGACGAATCCAGAGAAGTATGATAAGCTTGACAAGAAAGGACTAGAGAGTGTTCGAAGAGATAATTGTTTGCTCGTGAGACAAGTTATTGATAATGTGCTCAATAAGATTCTCATTGATTGCAACATTAACGCTGCCATTGACTATTGCAAACATGTGATTTCGGAGCTGCTTCAGAACAAAATTGATCTTTCTTACTTGGTCATTACCAGAGCTATCAGTAAGAAGATGGACGAAAGTGAAGACGACCCCAAGAAAAAAGAACCTGCAAAAAAAGGCAAAGAAAATACCAAGTCCAGTGATAACACCTACAAGTCAAAAATGGCACACGTTGAACTCGCTCAAAGGATGAAGCAGAGAGATGGAAGCAACGCTCCAAGCATTGGAGATCGTGTTGCTTACGTTATGGTCTGTGGAACAAAAGGAACAAAGAACTACGAGAATGCTGAAGATCCTTTGTATGTGCTGGAAAACGATCTCCCAATTGATTTCGATTATTATCTTCATCGACAACTTAAAAAGCCGCTATTGAGGGTGTTCGAGCCTATTATTCCGAATCCAGGTGCATTGTTTGAAGGAGAGCATACGAAAAATGTTTACATTCCCAAGATTTCACAAAAAGCAAGCGGACTTGCAAAGTTCGTAACAGTAAAATTGCAGTGCCTTGGATGCAGAGTCGCCATTGAAAAAGGAGCTCTTTGCCAAAACTGCAAAAAAAAGACCAGTGAAGTCTTCCTCATGAAGAATTTAGAACTACAAAGTCTGCAAAGAGATTATAGTGACATGTGGACTGAATGCCAACGATGTCAGGGGAGTCTCATCCAAGATGTCATTTGCAGTAATACAGACTGTCAAATCTTCTACAAAAGAAAGAAAATTCAAAAAGATCTTGACAAAATCCAGGAGCAGATCAATCGCTTCGATAACATTTGGTAGTTTATGACTTGAGCAGAATTTTCTAGATATTATATTCATTGTAGTCAGTAAGAGTTTGGAATCTATTATTTCAACTCCGCAAAGCTATTAAGAGTTTGAATAATCATGCTTCATAATCTTCATCACCATAACTTTTAGTTAGAGCAATTGAAAAAATGAATGGAATTTGGCTCGCTTTGAAGATAAAAACAGTTTTCTTCGTAAACTATGTGAGAAGAATTTTTCAAAAGAACGAATTTGGATACCTTTCTAATGAGAGAGTTAAGTCTTTTTCAATGGCTTTGGACTTGAAAAAGCAACTTGGTAAGCCACCCACAAGTTGACTTTTACTTTTAAGTGGCTAATTATCATTGGTACAAAGTCTCACATTCACAGTCTGAAAAATGAGAAATAATTATTACTGCTCAGACCATTGATTGATAGGCTGAAGTGTTAAAAGGAAAAAGTTTATTGGTTACATAAAGATGCTGAATTTCTGCTCGAAGATGTCAGCCACGGAATTCCCATATATTGATATTTACAAGAGAATAAACAAGAGAGCAAGGAGAAAATATTCCCAGTATGTATAAAAGAAATTCACAACTGCTCTGTACAGAGCGTATAGAATATAATTATAATAATTTCTCACAACTGTCGAGAAAAACTTCATCATGATATCAATATCAGATTCTTCTTTCTTAGGGGGTTCCTCTTTTTGCTAACAATGTATTATACAAATGGCACATAGATTAGTAATGTACTTCTTCTTTTTTTCCAAAGACAGGCATTTCTCCCATCCCTGTGAACTTCGCAGAGCTTGGATTATCATTCCCGGGAGCAGAAAATTGGAAATTACTCTCTTTTGTGCTAAAACTACCCATATTTGTCTTAAAATTGGGGTTTCCTTGAAAACTCTCGCTTTGATAGAATCTTGCTGTGTAGAAGAGACTCTTCGAAAGGCTGCTCTTTGTAGAAAGCCGGAAAAAAGTTTTTGCGATCATTGCTCAAATCAATAAATTATTTATTCGAATCTGTTGGACGAATGAATTCTCCGGATAGCCTCATATTTAAAATCGAAAGGAAACGCACAATTAAATCCATAGTTCAGGAAAGTTAACTTTTCGAATTGCTAAGATCATGCTTTGATCGAAATACAACCCAAGTTGCTTCTAAATAAAAATAGTGGCTTCCGCATATACCTTTCTTAAAGAATCATAACATTTGTCAGCCTATCAAAAAATTCTAACAAAACTCTTCAATAAAGATGTTCTCATTTTGTTTATGGTCATAAAGAAGCAGCATCTCAGCAAAAAAGCTCTTTCAGCACAAATATCAGCACCCATTCCTTTGAATTGAGTCAAAAAGAGATATTCCTCTAATAATTGTGCGTCTATAGCTTTACATATCGAGTAATTTTCTTCTGTGCGAATGTTTTTATTCTCGATATGTCTGGAAATAATGCAAAATTTAATCCTTGTCGTTTCTCTCATGTAACAAAACCAAATCAATTCAGAGAACAATCATTAATTAGTTCATGTAATGAAAACATGATATTCAACAAGTTCTTTCACAATATATAATGATTATACATATATATAATTGAGACTATTTTCAACAATTCTAATTAAATATATATTTTCTATAATCTAGAACGAAAATAATATTGAGACTGAAGAGAATTCTTCTTAGATTACTGCCTTTAATGATTCGTTCTTCGACCTGAGACTTTCACATGTCTCTGAGCAATTTGAATCTAAAAAAGAAAAAAAATTTAGTTTTTGTCCATATAGTGGTATCTAACTTTATTTTTTTCAGCGCCTCTTTCATATGTTCGATTTTTTCTTGAACAGTTTCTGAATCTTTTGTGTCTGGGGACAAGTCAGTTGAACTTCGCTTTTCGAGTTGTTTCCTTAGATTTAATAGCGGTTCTGCCAAAACTCTAAACTCTATGCGTTGAGTAAAAATATCCCCTTTGCTCTCTGGGAGATTGCTTTTCAGAATCACTGTCTCTCCGTCCATGAAGTAGCTATCCTCAAATGATTTCTCTTGAACGATACTCAAAGCGTGTGATTGATCTAATATTCATTATCATGCATACTTTAACGAAAAAGATGTTGAATCATACGGGTATCCATGTGGGTCACACCTTTATTCATGCTTCCAACTGGTTTCCCAGAAATTTTCGATCGATAAGCTGGTAGTTGAGTTAACTTATCCAGTTAGGCATAATATAACGGCAGAACCCTTACCCAGTCAAATTTGAGGCCTTTGAGATTTTGTTTCTTGGGGTATTTCAGCAGCATTGACTTAAATAATTTATTCAGCTCAGAATAGTTTGGTTCAGCGTCAAACTTCAGCGCTCTAACAGCGACGAAATATTCATATATTTCAGCTAGCGTCAAAATAACCTAATCCACCATGTGTTTGAACATTTCTGCTTACTTGGATAGTCTTTGCAAAGCTTCTCTAAAGGCGTTGAGGTTACGCTTCTCGTGGAATCTTCTTTGAATAATCGACCTGTAGAGGAGAGAACATCATAGAAATCATGTAATGATTTAACCTAACTATGTGCTACCTTCTGACAAAAAATACAGAATAATTAGTCCAAGAGATTCCATGTCGTCTCGCCGGCTGGGTGCTTTGAGAGTTGTTATTTCTTTTGTGTAGAATTACTTTTACTCAAGCCAAATTGCCGATTTAGGCTGGAAAATTGTGTTTTTGCACATATTTTGTCATCTATACCATCGACATTGATGTGCTTTCCTTCTTTATTCAAATATGGCATTGCGTCTTTTAATCCGCAGATGAAAATCTGGTCACGCTTGTCCTGATCTCCAATCAAAAATTTCTCTGGTCTCAAATTTGCATGAATATAACCAAAACTATGTAGTTCCTTTAAAGCATTGATCTGATTCGAAAAAATTGAAATGAGTCAAAGATGAATGAATAGTTTGTACTGCTTGGCATGCAAAATTAGCAATGGTAGTGTAAGTAAAGCTCTTTTTATGAGTTACAAATAGTTCCTGGAGATTTGCTCCAAGATATGTCATGACTATGATGTCTATATCTGAAATTGATTCAAAGTGAAGTAGTTTTGCTGCGAATCCTTGAGAGATATTAAACTTGCCCATGAAAATTCGTGATTTACTTCCTTTGATGAGATGAAGCAATTTTGTTTCTGTTTCAGTCTTTTTTCCTGTAGATGTTTTGTCTTGCTTAAAGAGTAATGACATTTGCTTTTGATTATGAACTCCAGGTGTTACCAATTTCACTGCGCACCTGTCATTGCTTCGTGTATCAATACCTATACAGATTGAGTTCATCCAAATGGAAATCAATGTTATGATTACAGCCATGCATTTCGCAATACACACACGTATGAATTTTGTCTCCAGTTGGCAAAAATCGATTCCCAAACTCAATATGTGATGCATGCTTCATTCTGTATTTTTTGAGATATAATCTTGGCTCTTATTTAGTGAGTGTTCTCTCAATTGATAAATTAATTTTAATGAGATTTTATCCCGACTATTATATGGTTCGTCGCAATTTAAGTAATTTATGGCTAAATGAGTTGTGTATCAGTAATTTCTTTCCAATATTCGATATGCAGTTTTTTCTAGCTGCCATTGGCTTCGAGGAAAACTGCCAGTCATTGTAAAAATTTTATAGTTCTTGATAGGGTTCCATTCAAAAACAAAGATAGCACGTTCAATAATTTATGAAACGAAAATTTGATTGTAGATTGTCTCAAAAGAACTTGTAATTGAGCATTTAATACTCTACTGTGCATGAGTGAGGGAATGTTGTAGTATTACGAATTGTGCGTATTATCTCCTCTTTCTAACTCGTGTTGATGCCCTCAGCGGGAAATACGATCTCTTTCAAAATCTCACAAAGCACATCAAACAACAAAAAAAATTAAGTCTCACCTTTGATTCTCAATGTACATCATTTTCGCGTAGGTTTTGTGGAACTGATGTTATTTTTATAAATTTTTTTTTTCATAGACAAGGACCTGACCAACTTAATTAAATAGGGTTTATTCACTCTTTAAGTTATGGAGAAGTATTTTCTACTCCATATAGTCATCCATTTCACCTTCTCTTTCTGGATTTCAGTTTGAAACCAATAATTATTTAGGAATCCATCTATTCCATTACAAAATGACAGAATAGCATGCAAGAGAATTAGAAATGACGAAGGCTATAAAATCTTCTTCAAATTTTGGCAACGGAATAGGACGTCCGCAAAGTTTTTAAAAGATACAGAATCTATGTTTTGGCATATAGTAAGTATTTTTATTTTATTCAATATACGAGTTTAGATAAATGAATGTATAAGTTGAAACAGTTGAAACTAACAATTTTAATAGACACATTGACTAAGTATTGAAGTTATCAAACAAAGTTACAGTTTATTGCTATTAACACGGACTTTCTGTTCATCAAGCAATTGGCATTCACTTTCAGACTAATTGAGAGGTTTCTGTAGTAAATTGGACAGCTCTCCAGTTGATAAGGGATTTCTTAGAATATTTTTGAAAAAGCATAAGCCATTTTATGTTTTAGAGAGAGCTTCTTTTGATAGTTTTCCAATTGCTTTAGGAATCCTCGATTTGGAAGAATTATTCCTCTCTTTGCCCTCACATAATCGCAAGCACCTTTGAGACTATAGCCTTTCTTCTTCATGACATAAGCAATTACTATCGCGGCACTCCTTGAAATTCCAGCGCGACAATGGACAAACACTGATCCCGTTTTTCTCTTTTCAGCAATAAAATCTGCGCAGTCATCGAAAAATTGAGAGATATTTTCATCGATCTCATCTCTGACGTCCACAGTTAAGTGGCAAATCCCGTCTTCAAACTCGTAGTGAACCTTGGCTCCTTCAGCGACAGTGATAACTGCTTTCACATCAAGAGCCTTTAGTAGACTCTTGTTGAGAGCCCCATGGATATTTCCCATATATAATCCTCCTTTGTGCTTTTTCGGCTTGACAATGCAATCAACGTCGGCTGGGATATAGCCTTTTCTGGGATAGTTGTAGACGTCAAAGTATCTTTTTAGAATTTTTGGGGACACTTCCATTGAAAGGTAGGAGTAGTTTTGAAATTTGTTTTGATTATATAAGAATATGATAAAAAAATTTCAGAATTGATTAAAGTTCCCGAAGAAAAGTTTTTAAATTTTTGAAACTCACATCAGAAAAATCTGGTCTCTATTTGAATTGAGACTGAAAATGTCAGAGTATGTTCTGTGACGTAAATGAAATCATCATTGGCTTTAGTTTGTGAGAAAGCAGAGAAAATTTCCATGAAATTTAATTTTGCAAAAGAGATCCATCTTAGTTACGTGAATTTTAATTTTTTTCGAATTCTATCCAACAATTCATAAACTAGGAGAAAGTTAGAAGAAGTTAATTAGAATTACGGCAAATGTTGAAAAATGAGATCCTTTCTGTTAACTCTTACAAAAATAAAGAGTCAACGGCACATACTTAAAAATGGCTTCCAAGAAACAGATAGCCTATCATATCAGCCAGTAAAGGATCTGATCCATTCATTTAGGGGATGTTACCTTTCTTTTTCTTTATCGAATCTCGTCAGCAAAAGATATAGAAAATCAAACAAACTACCAGAAAAATCAAAAATCTGAAAAATTAACTTGGATTCCATTTTTTCACTCATGAAGTAAATACCGGTGCATTTTTCCAAGAATAGCTAAAATATTTGGCTCTATTATATTTGCAACCTAAGTTAATCATTAATCCAATTCGGAAATATGGCATTTTTGTACAAAAGAGGCTACATGCGAACTGTATTGAGCGACAGAAAGATAATTGTCATTGACAGTGTAGAGTAGTTTTCATCCCCTTAGCTTGCAAAAAGACTTCATACTAATTTAAAAATTGCTTGCACTCGGTATGTTATTTTTCTTCATTGCGTTGCTATTGAGAGGGTAATTGTCGAATTTAAATTGATATCGAAGAATTATATATATTTGATTACTACTACTGGTTTTTCATGGAGTCTAACCAAAAGAATGAACATGAGCGCATCATCGCTGTATTTTGCGAACCTCTCTCAAAACAACTACTGACCTAATTTTTTTCAGGTACGCGGACCTGAAGTAGAAGGAGCTTCGGAACTTCCGGCATTCAAACAAGAAACTCCTTCTTATAACAAAATGGCTTCGGTGTCACTGTCTTTCCAATCTGAAGTAATATTCGAAAAAAATAAGGACTAAACTGTTGGACGCTTTAGAATTCATTTGATGGAGATATCAGTCAAGGAGATTTGGGCAAGTAAAAGAACAAATAATTGCAAAGTTGTCATTTTAGTACAATAGAAGTAAAAAGTCAGAAGCACGTCCTGTATTCAGACAGAACGTTTCACTGATGTTGACCTCTCATCAAATAGAAGAGATATTCGATCGAGTTTGTGAAAGAAGGTGTGCATTTCTTCATTGTTCCTATTCTGACTCAATTTTTTTTGAAAAATACAGGTTATTTCAGATCATCGACTCTGAAAATGGACAAAGAACTGCAGTCAGCAAAAGGATACCTTCCCTTAAAGATCTGTTTATGCAATGCCTTCATTTCACCTCTTCATCCAAAACCCTAGTCGCATTAAGACTAACACTCCAAACTGATTCTCAAAAAATGCGCCGGACCGTCATAGTTAAAGGGTTATATGGTGTAAGATGACTCAACTATCAAGCTTTATTATATGATCTCTCTTCCTCCTCCTCTTCAGGACTCACTTCAAATTCGATTATTCTTTGCAGATTTTCAAAAAGAGTTAGAACTCGCTGACTCAAAAAGTATTGTTAAACATATCAATTGTAGACTTACGACTCTTTTTTCCCCTCCATCTTAGAACCCTCTGCAACTACAAAGGCAACCACCTCGGAGAACGGCTTAAACAACTCTATTAATATTACAAACAGAAAATTCCAAGAAATGGTCGAAGAACCGGAAAGGTTGATATCGTGTTGATTTGCATTATTTTTCATGCGTATATATCTCCCAATATAATAGTGATGAAGATGAAGGCATGATCTCCCAACAAAATTTGGAGAGCCACTCATTTTATGAGTTCAACAAAATACTTTCCTCCAATAATTATGGCCTCGGGAAAAAGCTTCAAGAATTCATTACAGATTTCAATTCTCATTATAAGAATGTTGAAGAGTCTGCTGCAACACTTCCACAACCTGTAATTTAATGCTTTTTTCGATTGGATTTAGTAATTATCATAGATGGAAAGCATCGTTTCTTTGATAAATCAAACAGTTGATACTCTATTCTGCGAGTTTAACTATGGGAAGCTAGAAACACTAAAAATGATGCCCTACTGTCGCTCCTCTGTGGAGAAATTTATATTTGACAAGGTAGAAATTAACACACACACACTCTTTGTAATTCTTCTCATACTTAAAAAAAACCAGGTTGACACGCTTCTTTATGGAATGTACAAAACCAAATATGGAGACAAAAATCAAAAGCTCTTGAAAAAAATAGAAGCAATTCAGAATCACTATAAAAGTGCTTCGAAGATTCTGAAGTTCTTAGATGTATATATATTTGTCTCTAGCTACCCAAATATGATTATCGTCTGGCTTAGGTCGACAAAAATTTTTGGCTCATTGATAAAGAAAATCTTGATGAGAATGACGAGCCAAAAGAAGGAAATGCTGCACTCATTCGGCCATATCAGAAGGCCATCTGGGAAATAGAGAAGCTCAGCAAAACCTGCACACCTCGGGAGAAGCTTAATTGCTTCTTGATGCTTCACAGCCAAATGAAATCTTCCGTTGTTGATTTTCATAAAGGAAAACAAGAATTAGTTTCGATGGATGATGAACTTCCTCTGATAATTTTTATCCTCGTGCACACAACACCAGAATTTTTATATTCTGATATCCATTTTGTGGAAGATTTCATCAAGCTTGAAACATCATTGGAGTCTGAAAAAAGATTGATGGTCAACATAAAGGTAATTTTACCGTTTTTTGTTTTCAACATTTTTGCTGATTCTCGAATTAACATGTATAGGTTTCAGCTCAATATATTGTAGATGAATGGAATCTAGAATAATTCTCTCAAGCCCAGGAAGGAACGCACTATCTATAAACTAAAACATAATAATATGTGCCCAAATCAATGTTTATTCGAGAGAAAACGTTTTTTTATTTATTATCCTCTCATACTCTCCTCTTACTCTCGTTAAAATGACATGTAAAACAAGTTAGCACTCTCGCTCATGATTATTCGATTCCTACTCACAATGCTTCTCATAAATTTAATCATGGCTCTCTCTTTTTTTGAGATCATAAAATTTTTCAGATAGGAAACTCACATGTTTTTCTTTAAGGATGAACCTCACTTTCGCTACGATTTTGTTTATCTTTCACTGTTTATCTATCAGTTTTATGAATAACCTGAAGTTTTTTACTACGAGCATGGAGAGACAGTCATCACTATGCTAGACTCAGTCTCTAAAGTTTTGGATCAAGATAAAGACTTTCAATCTCTTTTGAATAGAGTTTTAGAATAACATTTCTCTTGAGTTTCATGGTGGGGGTAAATTCTCCTCCGTTTATTGAGAAATCTCCTTTGAGAACGGTCCACTTTCGAAGATGAGCCGCTCTGGAAACAGATTTTTTATTTGCTCTGTCGATACCCCCTTGAACAAGTTCGATGAATTTTTTGTTGACAAACAATTCATCAAGATTCTCGGGATTTTCTATTCCCTGACTTTTGAAAAAATTCACAACATCATTGGTAAGTCTATTTCCTGGCTGTCCGTCGACGTCAACATGTTTCAAAGTCAGTAGTACAACCAGATATTTTCTTTTGTCACCAATTACAACAGCATTGCTTACAAAAGGGAGCTCCTGTTTAACTTGATCTTCAATCGGAACTGGTGCAACATTTTCACCTCCAGCAGTTATCAAGAGCTCTTTAATTCGGCCCGTTATAAACAAATTCCCGTATTTGTCAACCTTTCCGAGATCTCCAGAGTGGACATATCGATTGCTGTCGATGGTTTTAATTGTTTCCTCCTCATTTTTGAAATATCCTGAGAAACAATTTCTTCCCCTGAAGCAAATCTCTCCTTCACCATCTTTGTCAGGAGAGTAAATTAGTAAGTCAGTTCCTCGAAGTCCTGGGCCCGCAGACTTCATATTCGCTTTGTAACCTTTATCCCATGTCTGCCAAGTGGCAGGCCCTGAATTTTCAGACATCCCATATGTATTGATGAGGAATAGATTCAGTGACAAAAAGTACTCACGTATTTCGTTTGAGAGAGGAGCTGCACCATACACTAAGAATTTTGCTTCATCGAGTCCCAGTGCTTTTTTGATGTTTTTGAAAACTATTTTCTTAGCAAGTTTGTAACCTTTTGATGTTCGCTCTCCTTCCAGCTCTTTAACCGTCCATTTTAACCCTTGCTTTTTGGCCCAAGTCGCTGTTAAATAAGTGAGAACAGATTAATATACCCTTAATATAAACTCAATCATTACCTAATGCTCTTTTTGCTGGACCATTCGCAGCTGCGATCTTTTTCATTTGTTCCTCAATTTTCTCCCATACTCTTGGGACGCTGAAGAAGATGGTCGGCCTAACTTCTTTTAGATAGTTCACTAAACTTCCTTGGAGTGCAGAAGAATCCGCAAAAGTGATTTCTGCTCCCACTCCGACTGTACAGAAAAGATCGACAATCTGACCAGCAACGTGGCTGAGAGGCAAGTACGAAACCACCCTTTGTGGTCTCCCATCTAAGTTGGCTTCTGCAATAAGCCTGCGAGCAGTCCAAATATAGTTATCATGGCTCAAAATAACGCCTTTTGGGTTGCCAGTCGTTCCACTTGTATAAACCAAGGTACAGCATTTACCAGGCTGTTGTAAGGCCTTTCGAGCTTCTAAAGAGTCATCACTCGCTTTGGGTTTGTACTCATCACCACGCTTTAGCACCTCATCAAAAGTCAAGACTCTATCCTTATATTCTGGTGGGAGGTTTGTGGGAACAGTGCCTGTATACATGATGATGTATTTGAGTTCAGGAAGTTTTTTCCAGTTGGGTAGATATTTCTTGAGATGTGTTTCATTCTCGACAATAATCACTTCTGCTTCCGAATGCTCTGCAATGTAGAAGCAGGCGTCAGGGCCATTAGTTGTATAGACACCAATTGGAATGATGGCTGAGTAGAACCCTGCATAGAAAGCAATTACCCATTCTGGAGCGTTGAATCCGATAATATTCATGGCTTTATGCTTATTAATCCCGAGAGCAATAAGGCCTTTAGCAAATCTGAGAGTATCACGGTGGAATTCTGCATAGGTCCATCTGACCCATTTGCCATCTCGTTTGACTCGAAGAGCAGGTTGTTTACCAAAGCTCTTGATTGACTCTTCAAAAAAGTATGTAATTACCATTGGAGGCTCAGAACCTATTAAAGTGTGACTCTCTGACAACTAAGACGAAATTACCTGCTCCAGATTTCTTCATAAGTATTGGGAGTTCACGAGTATATTCTGTGGTGTAAAGCAAGTTTTTATTTGGATTTGATGGATCATAACTTTCTTGAAAAGCTTTGAGTCCTTCTGGAGAAAGATACAGCTTTTCATTGCTCTTCAGGAATGGTGCTGATAGTGAGCTTTCCATTGTAAATTTTTAACTTTCTTTATTTATCTTTTTATTAACTCATTTCATCCGAATTCAGAATGTAGCAGTTCCTTTGAAAAAGGCTTTCATTGAAAATAATATAAAGTTGTAATTTTTTGCAAACTGTGTCAGCATGCTATGTTGAGAGTTGCTTTTAAGAATCCTCTTTCAAAATAACCATTTGAAGATAACTTCTACTTCATCAGAGCATCATTGAGAAAGTGACTCTAAAACAGGATCTCAAAGTCAAAGGAAAAAGGGAAAAGGAGAAAAAACAAATCATCTTTTTTAATTGGAGAATATCCTAACAAAACAAAAAGCATTGAAATGTTGCGAAATTGAAAGCAACCGGATGCTGCTGGGAGTACTGGACTGTATTTCCCTTTGTTTTATTTATTGAGGGCGATATATCTGTGTTCCGAAATAAATATTTCAATTCTTAATCGTTTTTCCAGGTCGTGCTTATTTAGTTTAAGTCAAATTTTACTCTATGCTCGTGAGTTTTAACAGGTAAAACTCAGCTCTGCTGGTATATTCAATAGATAAGTTTATACTAGATTTGTTGATCTCTATATTTCATTTTCTCAAGATTCATGCAGGCCAAATATTGTAAGTTCAAATTTTTTATAGCCATGAAAATCATCATCCTCTTTAGAGGGAATTATTGTTAACGTTCTCAGAACTGCGCATTTTTCATCATTGTGCTTCGAGAAGAATGGTTGGATATCACTGAAGGACGTCGAGAATTATCTGCTGCAGCCATACCACCTACAGTAGCTCGGACCTCTCTGGCTTTCTAATGCGATAAAAATAATTTCCAGCCAAGTTTTTTATTGCAAGTTACCTTTTCTTTTTCATTCTTAATGTTCTCTTTTTTATTTCTGCTGGGGGTGATGACACTTATCACTTGATTATGGAACTCTTCAGGTTCGAGGTCCAACGCAGCCTCTTCAAGCTTTTGACCAGCTTGTGTCAGAATGACCTCGATGTACTGATTCAACTAAAACAATTGATTATTCTCGAAATAAAATTTCAAAGCTCAAACCATTATTCTCAGTTCAATGTTATCTTCGAAAGCTTCCAAAATGCATTTGTTAAAGTCGTAGAGAGGGTCGTCAGTTTTTTTGCGGAATCTTTCTATCTCTTTTTTGAAACTGCAAAAAGATTCAATGAGTGGAAGAAAAAATTGAAATTGTGATATACATTCTTAGCTGCGAGTTGCTCTTTTCAATAATTCCTTTTAGTCCCAAATAATCTTGCATTTCTTGGGCCAATGCACTGAAATACGTACGCTAATATATCCGAGTTAAGAGATCGACAATATCAAATTTGATAGACTTTGAGTTGCTGATGAATTTTAGAAAGGTTGTTCACAGTTTCCAAAGCTTGTCCTCCAACGTCTTCATTGAACGATTTGCTTAAAATCGCTTGTGCTAAAATTTTTCGTCTTTCGCTGATAATCTCGTTGAAGATTTTGTCTCTATCTTCTTCTTCCTTAAGCTATTCCACATTTTTTCGTAATCAGTTTATTAGCAACAAAAAAATACGTGGTGCTCCAGTATATCTTTCTCTTTTGTAAGTCTATCCACTTTGTCTTGACAGTCATTCATCTTAAATTGAAGTTGATTTTTATACTCTTCAGAGATTCTTGGGAGTGGTGAAGATAGTGCAATCAAATAATATGTAGAGCTATGTTCAGGTTACTTTTTTTGTTCTTTTTTCGTTTTCAGTTCTCGATCTAAGTCATCTCCTTTGGCATCCCCACTTCTCGCTTTTTTCTTTTCCAAATCGTCAATAATAGCCGTGAGTACTTTGTCTTTCTTTTTCACGTCCTCTGATAAGCAAAATTTGAGCTTCCAATGAGCAGTAGAACCAAAAAAATTACCAAGCCTTTTGTCCAAGTCGACTAATTCTTGTCCTATTCCTGACAGTTGTTTTTCTATTTCGTCTTTTTGCAGTTTCTGTGCGAGGATATAGTTTTTCATGACAGTATGATGAATGAAATTTACTAAGTAATGTCGGTTCGCTACAATCTTGGTTTTTGCAAGGTTCAACTCCTTGATAATTTTATCCGACGCATAATCTTTCTGAAAATTTGTAAGTTCAGATCTCGACACAAATGTTAGGAAAAAGAAATTACAGCATGCTCTTCCCGAGCGTTCTCTCCTAAGAATTTTGGTTGTAAATCACGGTTCTTCTTTTCTAATGCTCTATTTTTTTGTATTAGTTCCTCGACCTGAGACTGAAGCTTCCGAATATCCGTGTTCTCAGCAATTTTGCTGGTGGAATCAATGTTTGGCAGCAAGCTTGCTGGAGAGTTTGAAAATTAAAAACTTTGGTGAATTATCAAATTGAATACTTTCATAAACCCATCCCAAGTTCGTTTTAGATGTTACAATTGCTTTGTTTTTGCCTTCATTCCAAGGAGCATTTTCAATGGCGACAGGGACGTATAAATCTGCAGCTAGAGTACCAGTCTGACCGTGTGTATTCTATTAGACCGTTTCAATTTGAGTTCACGAAAAGTATGGGAAGAAAAGTTGGTTACTTCTCCCCATGAGTAGACTTTGCCGTTTCTGTCGACTGCATAAGAAATGTTGTTTCCAGCGTAGATTTGAATGATCTTGACGTGCGGTGTAAATTCCTATCAACAAAAATCATTGATGCTCAAGATAATGAAAGTTTTATGAGAGCCTACCAATTTTTTTGGCGTTGATGTGGAAGAGTGATTCTCCCCAAGACCGAGCTAGTACAGAAATGAATTCATTTATGGAACTTGATGATAAGTGCTGCTACTTGTCCATGGTCGTTTTTTCCCCATACAAACACAACGCCATTATAGTCCAAAGCAAGAACATGGTTGTCGCCGGTAGCAATTTTTACAATATTTGTCAGATTTGGAATAATTTCAGGCTTTTTGGCAGTCTACATGGAGAAATATAAATGAGCTAGCAGGTAAGTTTGATCACTGAAGTCGTCTTCCTCCCGAGACATTCTGTTGGAGCACCCCATGAATAAACGAATCCTTTGGCTGATAGTAGATAGTATCGGGATGATTTAACTACAATATAGAACAATCATACTTGAAACCAAGAATGTGTTCGCGTTGGAGCAAGCCATGCACAGAATATTAACACCTTTGGGCAACTCTTCAAAGGTTGCGATGCTTGTGGAAAAATAATGAGATTTATATTCCCAGACAACTAATGGATTACATTTGTGGTGATCTGATTTCTAATAGGTTGGTAGGCTCAAAAAGTCTTTTCTCTTCTTCAGTTAATCCATGAGTGTCCTCTGTGAAAAGCGATGAAATGAGAATCTCGGTCTGCCGACCAAATTATCATTATTTTACTTCTTGAATTTTGAACTATGGATTTAGCACTTTGCCTGAAACTTAATGGGGTATTGGATCCCTTTATCTCACTTCCGCGATTATCTTCCGTCCCTCTACCCAAGTCAAATGAAGGTCTCATTTTTTCTCTTAATCTAATGATAAACAAACTTTGATGCGATTATCTCTCTTAATTAATTAGTTGCGCTAAAATAACAGGCTCACTTGGTATCTCAGACAATATTTTCCAAAAAATTATTTATCTCATTCTGAGTAAGAGACACGACAACACCTTCTAAGCAGAATCAACCAATTACTGTTATGAACAAAAAAACTTTTAGGACAATATTATAATGGGAAAATACAATCTGAGCTCGTTCTCATCGAATGTAAAAACAACGCCTTAGCAATCGTTCCCGAAAGTAAAATATTAATCAAGCGCAAACGTGTGAATTTATCGTTTTCACTTTTTGTAAGTAAGAATGCTGAAATTGTTTTATCAATATCCGTATCCAAGAACCAAAGGCGCAGCTTGATTGGCTTGGTCTAATAACGACTTGCAGCTTGATCCTGCTCGTGATACACAACTAGATACATAACAAAATATTGTAGCTCTGTTTTCTGAATCTATATTCTAAATGTTAACAGAATGCGTTTTGTTTTTTGTTTGTTTGTTTTTTTGCCTGAAGCGTTGAATTGCACAAAATACAAAATTTTAAGTGATCTCCTTAATTAAGGCTTAGATTCAATTTTTCTCCTGGATATAATCGTGTTGGCTCCTGTGTATCCAGCGACTTCATAGTTTCACGCTTCAGACACATTTCAGAGTTTATCTAATCCAAATTGAATGATGCCTAACCAGTTCTTCTGTGCGAAAATACACATTGATGAAAAGTCGTTTTATGAGAGTCTGACATTGTTCTAATACAATTAGGGTTAGCCAACTTCAAAGAATTCAATTTTTTTTGGGTTACGAACAATATGTACTGGTTTTTATGGCTGATTATCTTATTATCGTCTGAGCAGAATAAAACAATTAAAACGGCAAAATTGTGAATTTAACAACCCAAAAAAAAAAGTCATAACCAAAAAGCGAGCAGAGAAGAAAATGGGGTGCCCTTTCTTGACCACTATGAAACTTTTAACGATGTCGATCATCATTATTTTTACTTTCCTAAAGCTTTACCGTTGGAGAATGACAGAAAAAGGATTTCAAAATAGCAAAAATGAAGAGCGAAAAGATCAGAATTGTGACTGTACTCTGTCCGAGAAAGAGCTTGATAACTTACAACAAGACGAAGAGAAGCAAATCGCTCATGATTGCAATTGATTAGTGAATTCCACACTTTGAAAATTGGAAAAGTTTATCTAAATTTTATTATTTACTCTCAGTTCATACCAAACGATAAAAGAATCATTCCATAAGCTTTGAGATACCGACTGCATTTTTTTTCTTCTTCTTCTGTTGCTGAAGGGTATCCTTGTTTCGCATGATCTTTCAAACGTTTTTTGTCAACTGTATCTGAGAAAATTTTTGCATCTTGAATACCCGTTTCGAATTAAGACAGGGATCTGTTGAATCCAAACCAAACGATTTGTGTGATCGCCTCAACACAACTACTCGAACTTTAAAATACAAAAGATATTTATAAGTTCATTGATTGTATATGAATCATGGAGAAAAATACGAGTGAAATGGTCCTGGTGTATTAAATTCTGATTGACTTAAAAACAGTCTAAGTTGAATGCGCCGAATACCAGTAACCACGTAGATGTTTCTTGTTGCATTGCCTTTCATTCTCTTTCTCTTGAATTCGAGCTGTGAGTAGTCCTCGCTCGAAACTGAGGCACATCAATCGGTATTGACGACGATAATGGAGAAAAAAACGCTAGTCCGTTGGGAAAATTAGCATAATTCTGCTGCTCATCCACAAATGAAGACTCTTCTCATCATCGAAAAAATTCTAACTTTTTATCTCTTTAAGAGCCGTTTTCAAAATTACACTGCCAATTTATTTGTTGGCTCACAACCATGCCTAAAGATAATTATTTAATCATTGAAATCTCATCAAGAGAGAGGAACGTTTAACCAATTGCCACTTGCACAAGCAGCAGAAGCAGATGGAAATATATCTTTTTTCAACTATCTGTTTGAACCTCAAAAATATGCGTTTTACACAATTAATTAGTTGGCTTTACGAATAACTTTGCGTAGTAATTATTTTTAAATTTTTCTCTTGAGTGAGCGTCCAGCCATGCAAGACCGGCGACGGAATTTTGAATCAACATCCAATACTATTCGTCATGGACCTAATATCATCAAGCATTCATTAGCAAAGCACGAAGGGCAGGACCAGGACGTACTCTTACTGGATGTGCCTTGTATGAACTGTCAAGAGCTTATCCCGATAGAAGACATTGGTATTTTACAAGAAAATTTACGAACGTTAATTGTACAAATATAAAAACTCAAGATCGGCACTCGGAGATATGTACTAATGTGAGCGAGACCGTCTTTCGCATTGAGAACAATGTCACACTGAAGGAATTAGACTTCAAACTTGGGAAAATTAGAGACGCCTTAAGCTCACATTACAACAAAGTCAAAAGAGATTTAAAATACGCAGGTGAACGAGATTCAAAGGTGTTGAAGGTAGACTGTGAAATTTGCGAGAAAGCTATTGACTATGTGGGGAAAATTCTTGGTAATCATCCTTATATATTGGGCCTTTTTGAAAATTACATTATTTTGTCGATTTTTCTCAGCTTTTGATGAGAAGGTTGAAGTAAGGCAGCTGAGATATTTGAGAAATATTCTTGAAGAAGTGCAAGTAGAAAAAAATTTTTTGGTTTTTCAAATTTCCTAATTCAAACAATAAAGCTGCTCGTTGCAAGATATACAGGCACGCCGCAAATTATAATTTACCTTGAACGAGTGAAAAACTTGGGAAAAGAAAAGTATAAAGAATTAATGGAAATGGACCACCAAAAAGTATTGATTTGCCCAATCATCGAGTTCGTTAACAAAATTATTAGCTTTCTGCTTTACAAAGTCAGTTCATTCAAGAATCCATTCACGTTAAGAGCCCTGTTCAAACTCAAAAAACCACTGCGCATTCGAATCAGAGGTATATGAATGCTGCGCCAGAGGAAAATAATTCAACAACTTATTCCATTCCACCTCAAAACTTGTATACGGAAAACCCACGAAACACTTACTCTGCAAATACTTTGGTTACTGCCAGTCCACTAGATATGAAAAAATCCCAGCCAAGTTCCAGCAAGAGTTCCTACTATTCCAACAACTCGTATCAGACACAGCAAGGAAGCGCAGAAAAAAGTGGGTATTCGCAATTTCAATCTCCACCTCAGCAGCAACAAACGCAATTCCAACCTTATCAACCGCAAAATACTTACCAATCGCCACAAACATATCCCAAACAGCAATATCAACAACCTTGGCAATCCTACCAACCTCAGCAGCTTTACCAGCAAGCTTCCCAACCACAGCAGAAGCCATACCAGCAGCTGTCTCAATCACAGTCAGCTCAGAAATTCAATCAGGCTTCTGAAATATCAAACCCGATTCATCGAAAAATAACTCCAAGCGGAGATCCTGACAGTTCAGATCCTTATGGTGCCCAACACCATCAGAGAGGGTTTGGAACTGCAAATACGAGTTCTGCTAAAACCTTGTATCGCCCATATTCTAATGAAAAAGCAGCCTATCCTATCTACTCCGCTCAGCCAGATCAAAAATCCACGGGTACGGATAGTAGCAAAGACAGAAAGACAGATAGCTCACGTTCAAAAAATAATAGAAACGTCGTTGTCATTGTGGAGAAAGAAGATGCCGATGCTGAGGATGAACTGAAACTTCAAGAGAAACTCGAAAATAAGAAAAAAGAGCTCGAGAATCTTGATAAACTTCTCACAACTTTCAAACAAAAAACTGACCAGCTACAAAGTACCACTCTAATAGGAAGTCCCGTTGGCAGCACAAACATACTCAGTCCTTCTTTTAAGGGGACTAATTATCTCTCTTCAAATCCCCGTAGCTATGCTTCTCCCCCATCGTTGAGACAGTCTCAAGGCTCGGAATTAACAAAACAAAACGTCGATCAGATTCGAAATTATGGAACAGAGTTACCTTTAGAAAACGCCAAGATAATATGTACTCAATGATATTTCATTCATCTCTCATCGCTCTTATTCCCTTAAGATCACAAGAACTATCTCCTTGATGAGGTGTCTAGTGAAGTAGATAGAAAAAGTGAAGGGTTCGGGTATAATATCCATTCTCAAAGTCATCCTAATTATGTTAAAAGTGACCAGCAATCTGAATCAGCAGAAACGGACTCCAATATCGGCAGCGTTTATAAAGGCCCACATGAAAACTTCAAAGATATTGACGATTTAATCAATAAGCAAAGGAAAGAAAGAGAAGACGACAGATTCAAAGAAATGCAAAGGTGAGAATTGTTTATTCTTTCTCTTCAAAACTAATGCCCACAAAAGGTTATTTTATTCAAAATGTTTGGCCCACAAAATGAAACTGAACGAGCGTGATCTTGCCCATCTCATTCCAGTTGCAATCTTGTTCCAGGTAAGAAAATCGAGTTTGAAGGATATACATTCAGAATCAAATTGATATTTAGAAAGCCCAAGTCGATAAGGTCCCTGAACAAGAATGGGATAAATTTATTTTGGAAGCCTTTTTGAAACCAGATGCATATATCGACCCCAAGAAACTGAAGAAAAAGCGAGATAAAGGCTTCAAGAATCGACTTGCCGAAAAAGCGAGACAGCAACAGTAAATGCCTCATTTGAACTCTCTCATTAATATTCGTCATAATCATCTAATAAGGGCTCTGGCAAAAAAGAAGCAGCTATACGAAAGTAAAATTGAAATAATTCACGAGTAGAGATGACGCTTCAAACATTTTTTGTATATTAATCATCATATCACTGTTACATAAATATAGCTTCACTGAATAAGTTTAGAGAGTTGATATTTTTCTCCGAGTTTGGTATTGTCTTCCAACGAAGACATGGCGTGATTTCTCAGTTTATTCAATTCAATAGTGTTTCAAATTGTCAACTTTTCTTTTTAATGAATAAGTATGGAAACCAAAATCAAATAAATTTCAACTCAATAAAAGGAGAAAAAAATTTATATATATGTATATAAACATCCTTACATATACACCCACTGAAAGATATAACCTAATTTCTTCTAAAACACCTCAACATTTTGGATACCATGCGTAATCATCAAATGAAAAATGTATTCCTTATGACTAGAAAAAGGAAAAGCAAATTTTAATTTATTCTGTGGAACTTTTTTGTAATTGGATCAGAAAGCAAACTCAGAAGACCAGTCATTGAAACTTTGATTAGAAATACTGAGGTTAAGAAAACTATAATTTCCAGAAAGATCGACTTGGAAAACCTATCTGCTTTGAGTAGAAGCATGATTAATAATTGATTATAAGCTACCAGAGGTCAGTTCCAAGTTACTCAACATTTTATTTTGGCTGAAACTACATCAGGAATGCTCGAATTGAGTCTAAATATTGGATGTTAAGCTCTTATGAAAAATCAATATAAACCTTCAGTGCATTGTTTTTCTAACATTTCCTTAGGTGGTTCTCGAGGAAACTCATCGTTTCTGACTGTTAGAAGAGATGTTTCTTTTTCAGATCCACTCCAAAAATTCGAAATATCTCACGCATTGTGTTGAGCGCGTTCTCATTGGAGAGATGTATGTAAAACAAAATCCAATCTCAATTGATTTTCTTTCGATTTTTCAAATAAAATATTTGGCATCTAAATTCTGTAAAAAAAATGTCTTGGAATTACATTAGCTCCGTTTACAAAGGGTATGCTGTGTCAAATTCATTGATGGTCAATATTGAATCTGATGGCAAGATTCTCCCACGGCTCCTCATCTCTCGTTCAAATATACTTGAATTTTTCACGGTGAGCTCAAATAGCATCGAGCTTGATTTTCAAATTGAAATTTTCGCAAACATTACCAAGATAGAAAAGATAGCAACTGATATCAAAGACGCTCCTTCTTTTTTATTTATTCTCTCTAACAATCTCGAATATGGGTTCGTTACTGTGAAAAATGGGCAGTTAATTACCAAATATGCTGACTCCGTGCCGATTGGCTCTCACATAGGCAACGATGCAGAAGAAATCAAGGTGATACAAGAGTTCACACGAACAGGAAGCACAGTTTCTAACTTTTACCTTGGTCTCTATGCACTTTCTGGAATCGTCAATATTTTCGTCTTGAAGCTTCTCAACAACAATGATATCGCTATTGACAAAATGTTCAACATTCGACTACCTTTCCAGAAAATAATGGATCTAGGCACGCTTCCTAATTGTAATTTCAAAACCAGCAATCCTCTTCTTGCAATTCTTTGTGAAGAGGATCACAGAGACAGAAAAAAGTGCTTCAAAGTTATGGAGCTTAATCTGATAAATGCGGAACTTCTTGCTCGAGCAACCGTTTGGGAGATAAATTTCAGTGCCGATCTTACCGTCAACAAATTTCAAAGCGCAGCGGATGGCTCTGTTTTATTTTTTTCTGAAATGAGCATCAGGTAACAAAACTTTCAGCTGAAAAATTGTTTGAAAGCCTAATTAATGATAGTTTATTTGAACAAGGGTCGAATAAACCCATTTCAGAATTACAACTTGCAGCTCGAATCGACCTGGTGAAGGAAGCAGTTCCCGGTTTGGACATGTTTTTTGCGCTAGAGAACAAAGAAGATGGAGAAATCTTTTTAGTTTCAAAAACGAAAGATCCCAAAGTACAAGATATTGGAATTGATAAAAGGGCACCTTCACAACAACTAAAAATTAAATTTTTAGGGAAGGTCCCTTTAGCAAGGACTTTGACCTATTTGGGATCGTCAACCATTTTTGTCGGTAAATCTTTCAGAAGGAGCCATAATACTTAAGTATTCTCTCAAATTTTATAAATTATTAGGGTCTGAAAGAGACAACTCACATCTATTTCTGGTGACTGACGAACACACTGGAAACAAAGATTTGCCTTATCTGGTTGTTCTCGAGAGCTTTCTGAATTTAGGGTTCATTTCAGATCTGAAACTAATGAAGAAAGAATCAAATTCTAACGCGTCGCTCTTAACTGCAAGTTATCAGAAAAAAGCTCAACAAGTTAATATCCTCAGGACGGGAATTAGCTTTAAGATCCAAAGGACATTAGAACTGAACTCGGTTAAAGACTTTTGGCTAATTAAAGATGATGAAGAGACACTCTTTTTTGTGTCGACCAGTAATGCAACTCTTTCATTCAGAATAGATCATCAAAAGTTCAAATTCCATAAAAATGCAATCCATAATTTTGAAGAGAAGACAAACACGATAAATATCCATGAACTTGGAGGAGGTTCTTTCGTGCAAGTGACCTCAAAACGAATTGGACTCTTCCAAATTCAAGAAATGAAGACTGAAAGTCTCATTTCCAGTGAACCAGGATTCTTTGATCAGTATGGCGGTCCTTTGGTGCTGTCAACTTCTTTCGAACAAGTCTTATATTTGATAACCAAAAACAAGACCCTGATCACTGTGAATTGCGCCCAAAAATCTCTCGAGATTAAAGCCGTGAAAAAACTCGAGAGACAAGTGAGTGCTCTATTTGCAAGCAAATATTTCCTCTTTGTCTCATTTTGGAGAGAGCAACAAGTACTAATCCTTGATAGAGAAACTCTAACTGAAGTCCATTCCATCGACTGCGGAAAGAATGGCATTGTATCATTACACTCTTCAAATTTGAGCACAGAACACAGTCTCTACTTGTTTGTTGGATTTTTCGATGGCTTACTTCAGGTCTATCAGTATACATTCATGAGGGATGGCAAAGACAACAATTTTGAAGTCGTTGACAAAAAATCCTATAAAATCGGATCCCAGCCCATTTTGCTCCAAGAGCACATAACCAAAGAGAAGAGCCATGTACTCGCATCCTGTGATAACTCAGCATCATTTTTCATTAAGGAGCAAAATCAGATCTCCTACTCGAATATTCTGAATGACAGCATAAAAAAAATAATTCCTTGGACCCCTTATCGAGCAGATGGGTACTTACTTCTCATGGATCGTCAAATCGTCGTGGGTTACGCCGAGTTTAACGATAAGCTCCAGGCAAAAACGTTACCCTTTGAGTCACAATACGAGATCAATTTCATTCTACCGTTACTTGAGCATAATTTGTACGCCGCAGGCATCAACAACATACGAGATGAGATGAGCTTTGTTAAGTTTTACGATTCAAACTGCTATGTAGAGGTTGATTCCATCAGATATGAGGATATAGAAGTGTCAAATCTCCTTTCCTTTGAGTACGAAGAGTTTAAAGGGGTTTTAGTGTCTCTCATTACTAAATTGGGTGGCAGAATCGATGTTTATGAAGTTTCAAATTACAAGGTTCATCGTAAACACAGCTTGAATTTTGACAAAGAAGTCCTTTTGCTCTCGAAATTGTTGGATTGTTATGTAGTAGCAGCGCTTCCAAACGCACTGGTCGTTTTACAAATGGAAAAATATAGCAAAGATTCATTGGATAATTTTGGCCAAGAGATCTACAATTTTACTGAGGTATTGTCAAGACCTGGACATTCTCAGATCTGGCAAATGCAAGCTTACAATAATTACTTACTGGTCATGGATAGCATAAAGGGATTACACTTGTACTGGTTTAACACAGAAGACAAAAAATTAATTTTGGTCTCCAGATCAGCAATAAGCTCTCCAGGAAGCGAAATAGGGTGTATCATCAATGAAAACTGGTTTTTCCTCGTCTCTGAAAATACTCTTCAAGTGCTGAAAAAGAATCTTTCTGCAGATTCTGATTTTGAAAAAATGATACTTCAGGTATAAATTCCATTATGAAAACTTGTTGTAACTCAAACTCTTCCTAAAACAGCAAAAAGCAAGCATTCGCTTGACAGAAGAAGCCACTTGCATCGTAAAGGATAAGAAGATTTTAATTGATAGGCGCTCTGCTTTAAAATTTGACGTGGACTATGCAGTATTTGCTGGAATAAAAGGCTCAATTAACCTCATGGCTGTAATTCCTGAGAAATTGTTTGCTTTCTTAAACGAATTGCAACAAATCATTCTTCAGAGGCTACCAAAAGGTTTTGGAAATGACTACCGTCACTGGAGAAGTTCTAAGGTAACTAACTTCTTATCATTATTAGTTGTTGAAATTAAATTAATTGTTGGATAGGATTTTCGAACACAGGAACTGATCGAACCGAAAGGATTCATTGACGGCGATGTACTGAAACGCTTGCTAACAATGCCCAAACCTGAAATTGAAGAAATAAATGCTGCACTGCCCAAACTCGAAAGGCCCTCTCTTCATGATATTATTCTAATGATTGAAGACCTCGATAAAGTTGTCTAAATCTACTAAATGCTTCGCTGGGAAGGAAATTTTAAGTAGCTGAGTTTGATTTTAAGTGTTTAAGAGCACACATACCAATAAAACTCATCAATCGAGAATTTCTATGATTCCAACAATTCAATCAGACAGGTCACATTCTGTAATTGATTTTGAAAAAAAAAACCAGTAGAGTAGCGAATTGAATACATACTCATCAGTATGCCTTGGATTTTTGAAATTTTTCTTTTAACGAAAATACAACTGAAGAGCAGAATCCAACCTCCACCATTCAATCAAATTTGGAAATGAAATTAAGAAAGGAGATTTGTTTATCTCAACATTTAACATGCTCTGCTAAAAGCTAAGCTATCCTGTGAAAAAGTATTCAAAGAAAATCAGGAGAAGCGAGTTAAGAATCTACAATTCAAATTGATGTGAAGCTATTACTCTTCGTCCACTTCTTCCACATCTTCTTCTTCCTCCTCATCCTCAAATTTCTGCTCAATATCAATATGGACTTTCGGTCTCTCCTTTTTGGTGCTAATTTCTGACATACCTTCTTCCATTTCGCTTAATTCATTACCTCCGAAATGTGTGAAAAAACTGCTTCCTCTCAACAACTGGAACTCTTTTTTATTGAACTTGTGCTTCTTAATAAAATTGTCGACGACCCAGAACTAGCAGTAGCATTAATAAAAATAAGTTATTTCAAAGGACTACTCATTGAAAATACCTGTATAGCTGTGCACAGTACCGGAGTGATTAATATAACAATTATCAGCTTAACCGTTGGTTTATCGTCTAACCTAAAGTAACCTTTAGATTTTCTTTTTAGAACGTTTGCTTACTTTTTAAACAAGCCTGATGCACCTTCACTGAGTGGCCTGTGAAGCTCTATCTGAGCCAAGAATTGCAGCGATTTGGACTGGACGTAAAGGTTCAAGGCTTTATCAAGAAAAAAGTTTACTATCAGAACAATGATAATCCAGAGGATCAGCTGCAAAAACCATGCTCCATAATCCAATGTTAATATCTCCTTGCCATCTGTTTCATCCATACCTGCGTGTTCCTCCTTAAAGTAATTCCCTGATTTCAGTTTCTTGATGAAGATAATTGTGAAGCAGAGAGAAAATTCTTTTGTATGTACTTCGCATTCTCTTTTTTCAAGCTGCCAATCCAACAAAGAAAGCAACAAACAGCAAATCGTCACACCAATCACAGTATCAAACACTATCGTTACAAAATACCTACATATTGATGGTAAATTCTGCAATATTTTATATAATGTTTACCATGAGCAGGTATCTGACCCTTCGTCAGTTAGTAAGAACGCCGTTAATAAGTTAAGAAAATGTAGAATGACATTTCCGATGCCTTGCTTTGAAACGTCCTATTGAAATTCGAATTAGAGATCCTCGTTTTAACCAGATAAACTGACCAAAAACCAAATTTTCCACGCACGTTGAGGTTTTTCTTGACATCTCTTATCTGGAAGAAAAATTTAGGGTTTTATTCTTAAAGTATCAACTTACATATTAGTGTCAAGAATGCCACGAAGCCGAGTATCATTTGCAAAGCGAGCCCCGCTGTACCCATGAGATTACACGCATTTTCTGGAGGGATGAGGGGAGCTAGGGAAGTCATGGACTGGCCAATTTTCTTGAGAGAGGATTATTAATAATTTTTTAATTTTCAAATAAATTAACTGCGAGGATTTATCTCGACAGAATGGAAAAACTGACAAAAACCTAAAAGCAAATTGAGAGAGAGAGAACAACACCATATATGGAAACTTGTATGAAGTGTTTCTCAGCAATATTTCTTTATGCTTGATCCCAATTGAACGAACAGCAGCTAGCTCTTTATTTTTATCATTCAAAGAATCTCTGTTGTTAGAGGTTTAATTAAATGGAAAAACCTCTATAGGAAAATTCTTTCTTCTCTCTCTCTGTCATAAGAGGAACTTTTCTCATAAAAATCCAGAATGCATCACTATCAAAAGAGAGTAACGTGATTTCTACTGCTTCCTAGGATAAAGATTTAAATGTTATTAAAATGATTGCTGTCAAACAATTTAGTTCTAATTACTTTTCTCAAAAGCAAGCTACCAACGATTGGCATGACTAGATCTCAGTTATTTGTGGACCTTGGGGAAGTGCAACAAAATATTCAGCAATAATCTCAGATGAGCATTTCTAAAGTATCTTTGCAGATATTTAGTCAATTAGTATTTATTTAACATAAAGAAGACTCGTGATGAAAAAAGTTGTCATTGTTTTAATTTTGTGCTTAATCTTCAGTTTCTCGTTGGCTGAGGAGTCTGTGGGTAAGGTCACCATTAAATGTTAGCAGACCCTAACTATATTCAACAATTAGACAAGGCTGCCATTTTGGAGAATGAAAAAGGAGTACAAGGCTCTGATACAGTGAATCCGGAAGTTTCTGGAAAATCTGACAATCCGGATGAGAAAGGTATTCATGCAGGTAATATCTTTCTCAGGCTATTTCACTTTACTCGCTCATTTTACAAAGAAAATCAAGGAACTTTGGAGGAAAATGTCAAATCTCATGCAGCCAGTACTGAGGAGCAAGGTTCTACCTCCACGCATGATGCCGAAGAGAGACAGCCAGACCCCGCTTCAGGAACTGAACACAATATCAATGAGTAACACAGTCACAAATCCTATTATATATTCTTATCGAATTTGTTGCAATTAAGAGAAGCTGAGTTTGAAAAGGCATTCCGGGAGCAGTTCGAGTCGATTGATACAGACAAAGTAATGATAGAAAATCTGGTTGCCAGCATTCAATCCAAGTTTAAAAATTAGGACGGCTACATTACTAAAGAAGAAATTGTAGCTTTTCTCGGAGATCAGTTCGAGGGAGGACAAGAAGATCATGAAGTAATAGCGCTTATTATAAGTACTTAAGGTATGATTCATGCTTGTTAGGCTCTGGAGGCAGTTTTCATGGCTAGTGATATGGATAAAGATGGAAAAGTAAGTGTCCAAGAATTTGTTGAAGTTGGCATGGCAGAATACAAAGCGCACGCTGAAAATTACGATTTCACCCAAGATTTCGAAGTTGGATTAGAAGGGCATGAAGATTTGAGTCATGGACACGATGGACATGATGAACACGTAAGTCAAGAGCTCTAAAGTAAAATGATCAATAAGCAAGACTTGAATAAATTTATGTATTGCTGTGCACCTATATAATAATAAGCTTAGGAGAAAGGCCTCAAAACAACAAAAGTGATTGAAACGTTCCTAATAAAAAAAATCATAATAATTTTCTACCTTGGTGTCTCTCGGGAGCTAGGGGAAGACATCGAACGCTTATTCAGAGATTAACAACAACACTTAGTGTTTTTCTCGTCATCTCCTTGACTTTCATCAAATAGAATTGAAAAGTTATTCTTAAAGCCATTCGAATTGATTTTTTTGTAAGAGTTTGTGAAACCTGGATTAGCGGTTCCTCCTTTTTCGCCGACTCAAGGAGGAGAAAATTGTAACAAACGGCTTTTAAGTTACTCAACATTACCAAACATTGCCTCGCACTCGACCAATCACTATGAATATTCTGGAAATATAAAAAAAAAAATTTTAAAAATTCAGCAAATTAACTTTATCAAATTTAGGAAGCACTAGTCCGAAAATAAATATTTTTTTCCATTGATACTGAGCATCATAAAGTGAATGGCATGAAGATATTCACGATCACACGTTTAGTAATATGACTGACTGGCAAACAAAAACACCCTGAAATTTTGAAGCTCATTTTCCTGTCTAAAGAATTACGATCGTCTTTTTTGTAGATATTTGAGTATTTTGAAGATTTTGCGTATTTTCACTAAAATCAACAAGCTCAAGTGCTTCTATCACATCTTCAATAGAAGGTCTCGCCATTTGATCTTTCTGTATACACTTGCCAAAGAGGAGTGAGAGTTGTGTTTGAGCCACATCGTTGATCTTCCACCGTTTCTCAAATTGCACCCATAACTCCTTCAAAATACATCCGATCGAGTAGATGTCGCAGTCGAGGGTCGGAGCGTCTAGATTAAAAAGTAAATTAAGTGAAACATCAAAAAATCAAATTTACATTTCGGATCACGATATTTCTTTGAAAATTCTAGCATTTCGGGCCTCAGATATGGTTCAAAGTCCAGAAGTTCTAATCCAAAAAGCTTCAGAGTAGTGCTCTGTGTATACATTGCTCCTGTGCTCAAGAAAACATTTAAACTCAAATGCCCGTGTGAGATTCCTAAGCTATGAAGACTCTCAACGCATTTGCAGATTAGTTTCATGAGGTCTACAAGCTCTTGTGGTTTTGATGGCTGGCTGTTCTCCAAGTCAGTTGTTAATGGTTTCCAATTATCACCTAGTGGTTCAACTAGAAGCGACACAGTGCTGTTATCTACTTCCATGCTGTAATACTGCAAAAGATTGCCCATATATAAATTTCTTAATTTCGTATACGTTTGATTGACGAATTGATTTTGAATCTTATCTTTCGTTCCAGAAACAGAATTGCTATATGGATATTGGATGATTGTCCCTACTCTCAGATTTTGAATGAAATCCAAGAATTCAGGAACAGGTTTTGATACTGAACGCTTCTTCTTGGCATAGCAAAAACCGCTATTGAGCAATTTAAACATCAGTTTCGTACTGTATTGACTGCTAAGAAAAAGTGGAGTGTTGGGGTTTAAATCGTAGTAATGGTATTCCCCTGAGCCATTTAGTATGTCGGGTTGGTTAAGATAATCCGCGAGATCCTCTATATTTTTTTCTCGTTGACACAGGCAAAGAAATGGATTCCCACTGAATCTCTTCAAATCAACCATCAAGCAGTTTTTTCGGCACTTTGAGCAGGGAAAATTGTAAACCATATGCTCCTTTTCTTTGGTTAAATGCTTGATAATAGCCAGCAAGCTGCCTGCTTTGTTATATTTTGGTTCCAGCGAAAAATAGGGTCTGTCTATTCTCACGAATGGGCATTCAAGGGGTAATTCCTTGGAATGCGTTGGATCCCTCCCTAATGTACGAAAACAGGACGAGCAAACACACTTACTTTGATTGGAAGTACTGAATCTGACTTCGGAAAAGTCTTTCTTCTTACAAACTGCACAAGCAAAACCTTTATGGTTCGTATAATCTTCCAAATGCTTTAGAAATTACATTTTTATAAGTATTGTTAGCTTTGAATGAAGCATTTACCTCGAATGTCAGAGCAAGTTGCTTCTGGGAATTTAATTCGTCATAAATTCTACAATTCTCTCTGATGAACTTCTCCACAGCCTTAACTTGATCTTCTGTGACAGTTGAGTGTTCTCCAAATCTCAGCAGTACTTTAAGGATTTCCTGATATGAAGGGCTCAAATCCTTAATCATGTCTTCGAAGACAGCTTGCTCTGGTAGTTGAGGGTATCCTTCACCATGAACACCACTGTCTCCCCAAGGCAGTGTTTTTAGAAGCATCTCGAAGAAAATTACACCTAAGTTCCACAACATCCTGTGTAAACCTTTTTCTTTATTTCCGGACTCTTCATCTAAGTTGACATAAGAGCGAATTTTTGGTCCTTTTTCCTTCAGCGGCACAACTGGAGACAATTTGACCTTTCCTTGGCGGTCAAAAAATATGAATCCTGGATGAAGCTGCATCAATTTTTCATTTTCACCAGCTAATTGTTTCAATGCGTTGAATAATTGAGCAAAAATTAGAGTTGCTTCCTCAACACCGAGAGGTTCTTGGTTGTTGTCAATCTTTTTTCTAAGACTCATATCTTGTATCCCTTCTGCAATGACTCGAAGCTTATTCTCTCCTGATCGAGTGCCTGGCAACTTGTAAATATCATAGATGACGAGGAGATGGTTTCCATCGGCAGGCTCGAAATTTTTGAAATAGAATAACTGAGTTTCGTAGCGCTTAAAGACCTCCTCGATCGATAATTTTACTTCTAAGAGTTCTGTGCTTGAAAACTCGATACAGATACGATTGCCATCAGGATCTGAAGGATCTATGCAGTGGATCACTTTCGCTCTCAGTAGACTGGTTATCTCAACTCCTTTATATTGAAAATCGTTCTGAAGGAGATAGCTTCCGTACAAACTCCAATCAAACGGATTGTCGTCTTTTCTTTCTTCCATTTCTGATTAAGATTATCAAATCATCTACACTCGAAAGGATATACTCAAATTTAATCTAATTAAGGAGCTAGAGATTACAACGAAATGTCTAGCCTGCTAATTCTCAAGTAGACATTTATCAAGCCTTTCTTGATTTGAAAAGTTTGCACAAATCTTCTTTGAAAATCGCTGAATGTGTCTCTGCGGCAGACAGAGTCATTTCGTTGATACTTTAGATCACCAGGTTATAACATGTAAGTATGCAAGAGTTTTTCGTTTTTGGTATTTTCATAAGAGATTATCATGCAATATAATTCAAAGAGAACATCGGTAGAAAGCCAAGTAATATGTCAGAAAAATACAGGAAAAAAGGGAGGAATGGTAAATGACTAGACTTTATTTTTCGAGAAGAAAGCAGAAGCGTTATGTAAAACGTGTAGCTTTTTAATCATTCGATGGAAATTATTTGCAGTGAAAGCGGAACATTCAACTTGAAAAAAAACCAAAGCTCTAGCTTCAATGCATTTTAAACAGTTAGACATTTTCTATGAAGTTGAAGATGAAATTCATTGAGTATTATCAAGCAAATGCATTAGAAAAAAATGTTCTAGTGTGCTAAGCGAGATGTAAATTGATAGAGATCGGCAATATTCGAAAAATCGTAAACTTCTTCGATACAATACTAGAACAGCAGTGCGTTCAAAGTTAATGAGATTCATATTGATTTCTCCAGCTTTAAATAATCTCTCTGTTCTAATAAGTTCTTCGTGAGTCACATTTGACTTTATTTTACGAAAATACAAACTGGTTTCCTAATAGAGAGTTCATTATTAATAGAGAGTTCATTATTTTTAGAGAACCCGCATGAAAAAGATTTTGATTCAACTAACAGCACAGGTTACAAAATGAATGGGGATGTGAACAACATCTTATTTGTTTTATTTAGGTGGATTGATTCTTCCCATAATTGGATACTTTTTCTTCATGAAGATGAACCATCCTTCCAATTTTTCTTCCTCACTCTTCTCAAGTGTTGTCGAGTGATACACATTCATATACTTTTCATCCAATGATGATTTCGCAAGCGCAACAGAGCAATCTCTTCCAGCGAGTACAGCATAAGAGCCTCCAGGTTTGTAAGCACCTTGAAAAAGTCGTTTCAATCAAAAGCTGCTTAGTGGTGATTGCTTTATACCTGAAGTTGACACATCAAAAACGATATTCTTAACAGCGATGTAGACTTTGCTTTCTTTAGAGGCATTTTTTCCATCGTACTGTGCTAGCTCTTCAAGAGTGTATTCTGAAAGGAAATTTTGAAAAGAGAGGAAGAAAATGATTGAAAATACCATTGTGATGTATCTTAGGAGGTATGCGGATCGACGATTTAATATTCGAGAGATAAAAGAGGACTAGTAGAAATCCGACTCCGAAAAAGAGGTACCAAAACATAGCTTCGAATGTTAACAATCTTGCCAAATAATACAATAATTTTATCTGAGATTCAAAAGCCGATGTCACAAATAATTTTTCTAATAGTAGAATTTACCTTGGTTGCTAATTTGTATTCTGGAGCTCAATGCAGCAATATTGTCTGGAAACAAACAAGCATTTCTTTTTTCTGAACTGCAATCATGAGACAGCTTTATTCTGAAAAAAACTCAACTTTCACAGGATGGAGTTATCAATATTATAATTCACTAATTATAAGCTTTTTATTAGAGGTTTATGAGCTGACCATGAGAAGAAATTACACAGGGAAGCAAACACACAATTTTGAGTAAATGCATTTTGAGTTTATTAGTCAGAGAAAGCTGCTTTGTATCAAACATGGATTTTCCAGATCCTCTGAGCTGATACGAATTCTCAAACATCTTTTTGAATTCATTGAAAACAGAGTCTTCAGATTCAATGGAAATTCCAAATTTATTAATGTACTAATTTTGAGGGTTGTTTGATTATTTATTTTTCTAATAAAAATTGAGATATATTCCACAGCCCCAACTTTAACAATCGTGCTAAACCTATAAGAGTTCAGTGCGAATGGAGAATATAGTTTCCATTTCAAGGAATACAGTACAAATTAACATCGGATTTAGCTGGCAACTTATGATACAGAGGCTTTTCATTTGTTATGAAAAAAAATTTTAAAAAAAAATAAAGTTAGTTAAATTTGCATCCGAAATTGATCCTGTACACACTTTGAGATAAGCGGAAAGCGAACTATTTTTCAAAGTTTTTGTTTCTCTGCCATTCTATTTAAATTCAATAAAATTTAATATCAAAAACCCAGAGAAGAAATATTTCATGAAATTATTTAAAACACGACTGAATTTTACGAAAGTTATGATTGTAAACCCAAGTCTATGCAGGAGTTTGAATATTTGAAAAAATAGTGATCATCTCAAATGGAAAGATCCCTCTAGGGCTAAAAAAGAGACCAATAAGGTTCTTCTTTTTTTAACATAGCGCTGTCAGTCCTTCCAAAATCTGGAAATTCAATCTCATGGTTCTGGAAAAACCTGTGTTCAGCTCCATCGACTCGGGTATCTTGAATATTTGAAGATACACAGGTCCCTCCGCGATATAAATCAGTCATTGGATCTTCTTTGTACAAATATTGGTTGAGCATCGCAGTTTTTTGAGTAAAATCAAGAAATCTTTCGATGCCATACTCATCATAACCTTGGCTCTGAGTGAAATCTTCGATGCATATGTTGTTCATTGTTGGAGCCGGTTGTTGGATGAAATTGTAAAAGTGTAAATTTGCGAGGTACCCTTGATGGAAGAGATCTGAAGTGATAGGGGGATTCACTTTGTCTTTTTCAGTAGAAGAAGAATCTGTTTCGTCCTTCTCATCAATTATATTTTTGGACGTTTCTTCCTGTTTTGTACGTTTATTATTAATTTTTGATTTTGTTTTGTCTTGACTTTCTTCAATTTTTAATTTTCTTAATTGGGAAAGGGCTCTGTTTTTGATAGCGAACTCTCCTCTTCCAGGGAGAAATTTCGCTATCTCAGTCCATTTTCTTCCCAATACCTTGTACTTTTCGAAAAGTATTTTGTCTTCTTCAGGCGTCCAAGCTGTTTTTTTAATATTTGGGTCTAGCTCGTTGAGATACCTTCTTCGGATCTGTCTATGAGTACGTATTCCTCCCATATTCCTCGCTATTTCCGACCAGCACTGACCAAGTTTCTTGACATACTCAATCAGTAACGAATCCTCTTCGCTGGTCCATGGCTGACGTGAAAAGCTACCACCTTTTGATCTTTTGGAGGACTTCTTGTCACTGGGTTTCTTCTTTGAAATCTTCTTTGAGGCAGGAGCCAAATCTACTTTATAAGATATATTTTTTTTATTTCTTTGTGATCGCATTTCTGTCTTCACAGCAAGATTTGAAGTATCCTCCTCTTGCTTGATGGAACTCCTCAGGTTTCTTGTAGGTTGAGATCGCTCTTCTTGCATGTGCATGTGTTGCATTTTATAAAAAAAATTTTTTTTATTAATTTTAAATAAATAGAATTGGTTGAGGTATTTATAACCAAGTGCGTAAAAATGCAATTGACACCTGCCAAGTGAAAATCGAAAATAAGTTGCTGATATTTCGGCAGTCGGGTTTGCGTGATTATATGATGGTGAAGTGATAAGAATTTCTTCTTTCTTGATGAAGTTGCTATTTTGGAAAACAGATGCTGTACATTAAACGGTCGCAATTAATTTTATAAAATTCATGCGTATTAGATAACAAAAAAAATATTTGATAATAGAAGCAGAGATTTAATCTTATATATGACGTAATTACTTAAGCCCCAGTTTTTAATAAATTTTCAATGTAGTTTAATCAATTCATGACTGCTATTTATTTATTCTTAGAAGCACTCTAATAGCACGCACCAATTTCTGAATCAGGAAAAATATTAAAATGATAAGAAGTATAATTCAAAAATAATTAAAGTAAAAGATCCCTTTGGTGCTCTTTGTCTCCAGAGAAATGAGATTCATGAAATAAAAAGTTAGTTATTTCCCAATCTCCCAATAAATTGAACTGCACTACATATTTCCACATTCCACAATAATATAAAGAAATCTACAAACCTTATTCATCATGAGAGAATTATTTCATTGTGAACCAGCTCAGAGTCATCGGTTTTATAAAAAATTCACATCGTAAGGATTCTTCTACTAAGAAAAAAGGTGTTTTATACGGTACTGGCTGAATTTGACTGACAATTTGAATAGCCTCTATGAAGGAATTCACATTAGTCTTCAAAGTCATTTTGATTATTATTTCTCGACGCTTGCAACCTTTAATTTGCAGATTTAGTAGAAGTTATATAAGCTGATGGAACTGGAAACTTAACTTTTCTCAGAACCAAATACTCTCTTTAAAAATAATTAAATTTTTTTTATTATTGAGAATAATTGTATCGGACTGGACAGCTTTTATTATTGATCTTAATAAATACGTGATCTGAAGTTATTAATACATCCTGGCATTTTTTCCTTAATAAGTTCAAAATGATAAGATTTATCAAGTATGAGATTTTAAGAGCTGAGATAAGGTAACAAATTGAGTATCCTCTTAATGGATTGTCACTTTCCTGACTTGAGAATCAGCCAGAGCTCTAAAACTTTTTGAAGGTTTATTTATTTTCTATGAGAAATCAGAAATTAAATGAAAAAACCCTGATAAAGAGATCTTCAACCGAAGATGATGGCAAATTGAAATATTTGCCACCTGCTGTTAGCCATGATAGAATTATATGCCCAATTCGATGCATTTGTAACAATATTTCAGCTATTACACGGATAATTTTAACGTAGTTCTTATCAGGTCCTCTGTTTGGAACCACTGATCGAATCTGTCTGTTTCAAAATTGTGGAATTATCTGATAATGACAGCTTCTTTTCAGACCAAAAGTTGGAAAGAATTTGAAACCTTCCTCGTAGATCCAAGCATTTTTTATTTTCTCTATTTGAGTTATCCTATTTCCTCGCTGTTGAAAGCTTAATGATGCTACTGAATTCTAAACCTCTGATAGTAGAATTTTATAATTTTTTGATAACCATAATAGAATCGTATCGTAGCTAAGCGACCAATGTTCCAACTTAGGATCATTTGCAGTCAAATCTTCTTCCTTCATGACGTATCAACTAGCAGGTTGATACTGTTTAATTCGAAGTAAGCGATGCAACTTCATGCGACGATTCGTTGACGGGACGAGCGATGATATTTTGAAAAACTGAAGAAGCGCTCTATTGCACATTATTGGCAGCTTCAGTGTCATTGTGAGCAATGTGACAGTCAAATTTTCAGTCAAGGCAAGAATAAACAATAGGAAGCCAAAAAAGTTTACCATCTAACTCGCGTGATATTCGTATTCATGATTGAGGGTGATACAAACTGCCAACATTTCAACAATTTTGACAGATTAACTTGATATCCAAACTTAAGACAAATATTGCTGAAGTAGCCAGCCATATTCTGTTCGACTTTGGATGATTCTTTGGATCCTACAGGCAGACACATTCAATTTAAAGTGAATGATTGCTGAATTTTCCACTAACCCCAATTCTTTTTATTTCTGTAATCCAATTTTAGTCATGTAGTTTTAAATTCATCCGAACACAATGCTGCATATATTTATCCAGCGAAGTGTAATTGACTGTTCAACCCATACGCTCTTGATAAACCATACGAGTAGAGTCTTACGCTCCGAAATAGCACAGCATGCAATTATGCAAAATATTGATTTAATCGACAAAGGATTGAGATTAAGGTTACAGGATTTGAAGAATGCACAAGAGCTGGATATATTAAAACTTAAGAAACTATTTCAGAATATGAGAAAAGAAATGAACGAGTAGAGAACATACTTATTTTCTATATTCCTTTATCAATAATAGCTCTCTCATTTGTGCATTTTCTTACCAAAGATAGATCTATTTTACTTCTTTTTATTTTGTAAAATCCAACAATTGAAATTTGGAAATGCTCAAACTTGCTCGAATTCCAAAGTTGGCATTGTTTCAAATGCAGTCGGTTGCCTCTGCATTTGAAAGCAGCCAGTCTTTTCGTTTAGGAGATATTTATTCCCAGCAACTCTTCGACAAGATGGCCTACAATTTCGCCGGCAGACCTCGTCAGCCAAAAACTGCTACGACTACAGGAAAAGAACCCAAGAGAGGTCTTTCGGATGAAGCAATTGACAAGATGGAGGAAGAAGAGAAGAAGCGGAAAGCTGCACTAGAAAAAGAATTGCAGGCTCGAAGAGCAAAGGAGACACCAGTGCATATCAAAACCCAAGTGCAAAAATTCGACGTGCAACTGACTCCACAAAAGATAGCCCAGCTGATCCAAGGCAGAACGAAGATGAAAGAGAGAGTGTTTTATACGAAGGAGCAGCAACTCGAAGGACAGAAGGAAGACCAAATTATTGAAGAAATTACTCAACAAACACTCGGAGTGAACACATTGGCTCAAAAGGCAGTTGAGTTCCTTAGGAAAAGTGCACAGGCTCAAACCATTGTGCCAGTTCAGTACAACCTTAACAATATGCCTCGCAAAGAAACCCCTTCACTCAAGAAGAAAGTGGGTAAGTAGCAAATATATCTTTTCATAATCGTGATTTCGTTCCTAGTAACCCAATATTACAATACTGAGAACGAAGTCAACAAGAAATTTTATTCCCAGCTCAAACCAATAGAACCTGATCTCAATTCTAAAAGAACTGGTTGCAATTCCTTTTTTGAAATGATCTCATTTGATAACCTATCATAGGTTTGCTCGCAATCAAGGTGGGTATGACTGGAGTCTGGGATAAATGGGGAGTTAGGCACGCTGTGACAGTCCTACAAGTAAAGAACCCAACTTTTACAGCATTATCAAGTATGAGTGACTTTAGGTTGATAGATGCCAGGTTGTGAGCGTGAGAAAGAATGTTAAGAAAGGTTTGTCAGGCCTCCAGATTGGTATTGGAACGAAAAGCCTCAAGAAGCTGAAAAAGCCAGAAATCGGACACTACTTGAAAGCTGGCGTTCCTCCAAAACTAAGGCTTGTTCAATTCAATGTTACACCTGAGAATGAACTCCCAGTTGGTGAGCGTTCTTAGTTGAAAAAACATGCCCTGAAAGTTTGATTAGGATTCCAATTGAGTGTTAGACATTTCACTCCAGGTCAATACATCGATGTGTTGGGAAAATCCAGAGGCAAAGGCTTCCAAGGAGTCATGAAACGTTGGGGATTTAGTGGTGGAACTGCTTCCCATGGTACTTCCCTTTCTTACAGAACCCACGGTTCGACCGGTCAAAGACAGGATCCTGGAAGAGTGTTCAAAAATAAGAAAATGGCTGGAAGAATGGGTGGCCGCGAAACAATTCAAAGATCCTTACGCGTAATTTCAAACTTGAGGGTTTTAAGCTAAAACAGTATATTAGGTTTATAAGATCGATGTCCCAAGGTCTTTGATTTATATCAAAGGATCAGTTCAAGGTCCTGTGGGCTCTATTGTACGAATTCGAGACGCAGAGTATGAGGCTGAAAAGAATGAAGAGTTCCTGAACTACCCGACTTTCATCCCTAATCCAAATATTGCTTATGCGCAAGAAATTGTTATGGACGCAGGTGAAGAAGATCCAAATGAACAATACTACCACGAGAATGACGCTATTGAAGGTGATGATGAAAGTGGTGCTGCGTAATCTGTCTGTATAGCTTCCATATTTTCAAACAAATTGTTCCTCTGTTGACAAAACTAACAGATTGTGAATCTTTCAACATTAAGAATCTTCTCTATTGAATTGAATCAACAGGAAAGTTGAGTGAGCTACAATATTATAAGCCAACCAATTATCCCTAAACTGAAACCAACACAATTATAATAATTCCAAAACAGAGTTGAATTTTTATGACCCTCGACTCACATATCCCTTCTCTTTTTCCAAACTAGTTCATAATTATACCAGCAATTTTATTTTGAGAGACAACAGTTCTCCTCAATCTGAAAGTGCTACATGAATGCTTCTTTATGTTTTAATTGCATTGAACAAAATAATACATTGTGCACATAACTGAAATATTATTATTTCGACTTAATAATTTAGCCACTATTTTCAGAAGCCTCCCGAAGTTGCTTGTATTTTTGCTCTAACTCTTCAATTGTTAGAATTGGACTTTGCTTTTTTATTGGATTATTTGATTCAGACTTTGCCCGTTTTGCAGCTTCAATTTGCTGTTCGATGATTTCCTTAGGAATAAAATCTAAATCTTCTTCGGAACTTTGGAATTCTGTTTTCATTTCTGCATTGGGCTGCTTTCTTTGAAGAATCGCTATCTCTTCTATGGATGGTGCGCATTTCTTGGAACAAAACCAGGCTCCATCTCTAAGAAGGCCAGAGTCTTTTAAGAAGTCTTTGCCGCATTCTTCTTTAGAGCACCGAACCTATATGCCAAAAGATGAACACTTACTTTTGTCTCACGAATTAATGTTTACCGTGTTTGCCTTTCGGAACCTATCTACACATTCAGAGCTACAAAATAACCTTTTTTCATCTATTCTTTGTGCTGTTTGTTCAAGAAATACTTTGTAGCATTGCCAACAGCTAGTCTTCTGGCCAATCTGAGGTGCTTTCATACTAATTATTGAGGTCACATGACGAAAGTTTTGGTCGGGATATTACTCTAAGGTCATATCAGTCGCTGCTTCGGATTGACGAGAATTTTTTCCCTTCGAAGACATTTCCTTTGAGTTCCGAGACTCCATTTGGCTTTGAGAACCATTTCCTGAGGTGACACCCTCAGATGTCAATTTAGTTTTTGCGATTGTACCTGTACTGTTAGTGGCACTAATTTTTTTCGTAAGTTTTTTTGTTGTTATATTCTTCACTCCTATAGGGGGCTTCTCTGTTTGCTTTTTAGTTTCTTCTTCATTGAATCGAACCGTTTTTGATTTACTGTCAGGTCGATCGGTGGAGGCATTTTTAATTATTCCAGAACTTTGAGTTGAGACTGTACTTTGACTTTTGCCTTGTCGCCATTCATTGAGTGCTTCTAGGAAGGATTGATGGCTTTCCTTCTCGTTAAAATTCCCGTCTTTAAATCCGCCTAAATCATCATCTGTTCCCACAGCAACTCCGTTGCTTTTTGAAACCTGATCTTCCAACTTAGTCTCTCTATGAAAAGCTGAACTATTATAAATTTCGTTGCCTTTTTCGCTTCTCGTGGTATGCTGTTCGTCATTTTGAGCTCCTAACTCTTCGATTCGATTCATTATTTTGATTTGATCCTCGGTAGCAACTTTCATGTCGTCCAAAAATTTAGTATTCACATCTGTTATTTGGTTGTAATAAAAATCAAACAAATGCTCTGGAACAAATAAGTACGAAGTATTGTCTCGAGGTCATCAAATCCATTCTCCTTAAAGACTGAAATATATTGAGGCATTTTGAGTTCGTCAAAAAATCTGCTAACTTCATCCGCAGCTAAAATCAAAATCAACTTAGAGCCTCATTCATTATTCATCTCTGATTACCATCTTGATCCTGAATTAGTTTCATGCTATTTACTTCAGTCAAAGAATTTCCTGTTTTATGAGTGGGAGTCAACTGTCGAATTTGGTGAGTTGGAGTGAGCTTTCGTGTTATTTGCGTTGGAGTCAGCTGACGAGCAGGTTGAATTTGAATTTTTGTACGCCCGTTTTCAGAAATTTTTGATTTAAAACCTGTTTCGGTTGAACCTGCTTTGCCTTTTATTGTTGATTGCTTTGTTTGTGAAACTTTCATAACAATGTCATTCAAAATCGGTCTATTGCATTTGGGTTACGAGGATTTGGAGTTGTATTTGAAAGGTTCTCTTTGTCTGTACGTCCAGCAGTAGATTTTATTTTTCCCTCAAGAACAGCCTTACCATAATCTAGTTACCGGTATTCGTTAATTGCGTTCGTGTAGAAATTTCTCTTACTTTTAATGGGTAGATTGTCCGATGCTGTTCTCCAACGGCTTCCTGCTGACCTTTTCAAATTAACAATATTCGATGAGTGAGAATTTGTTAATCCAATACCCAAGTGTTTCTCGCTGAGCTTCTCGCTTTGCTTGTTCAATAGCCATAAGCTCTTTCAAGTCTTTTAGTTTTGCTTCCTTATAATGAGAAATAGAACCGTGAAAAACTCGACAAAAATCAAAACATTGTACCATAGCTTTAGTTTCTTCCTCAAGGACGGACGATGGAGGATTGTTATTTTTCCTATTTTGATAGATACATGTTAAACACTTCTTTGAAAGTTGGTCAAAAAACTTCGGAGGGTTTGATCTTCCTCGGTTTGGTATATTAACTTTAGGTTTCATCCTCTTGACCCTCTAAATTTGAATACAAATAAAACTGATTCTATTTCGAAGACTACATTTTAATTTTCACGACAGAAATAATTTTGATTGCAAACTGCTGCTGAGTTTTTTAGTCATACCTTGTGTCTTTATCATTGTTTCTCATATATTAGGTTTAAATGTTGTTGTCTTATTTTTGTCTTATTGACCATAATAATGAAATATGTATAATGATAGAAATATACTTAAATCTTATTAAATTTATTTCTTTTCTGGGATGCCTTCCTTGTACATCTCGTCGATAAGGGCTTGATAGTATTTCTTGGCTTCATGTCTCTTGATTTTGAATGCTGGAGTGAGGAGCTCTCTTTCTCCAAACGACGCAGTTTCAAGGTGCAGTTTCTTAATCTGTTCGAACGAATATAATTTGGAAGCCTTTCCTTTCTCAGTGACTTCATCCAACACCTTTTGAACAATTTTAGGGTTCTTGACAAGCTCCTCAAAGCTGCCTGATATACCGAGCTCTTTAGCAAATCTCTCGATTGTGGGCTTATCAGGGAAAATTATTCCAATCAAGAAATGTTGAAGAGAGTCACCATAGACAAAGACTTCGGTGACAGAAGGGCAGGTCACATAAATATTTTCAATCTTTTCTGGCGCAATATATTCACCGATAGCGAGCTTGAAAATATTCTTCTTTCTGTCGACAATCTTGAGAGAGCCATTAGGATTTATTTGACCGATGTCACCCGTGTGAAGCCAGCCATTTTTGTCGATAGCTTCGTCAGTTTTCTCTTGGTCTTTATAGTAGCCAGCAAAGATTGAAGCTCCTTTGAGGCAGATCTCTCCACGAGGTCTGAGAGCACCAGTTTCGTCTTTATCGGTTGATAGATAATCCATTTCTGGAACATCAACAAGCTTGAATTCGGTGCTATAGGTGGGCCCTCCAACGTGGCCGGCGAAGGGTTCTCCCAAATAAGTGATGAAAGAGGCTGCGCAACTCTCTGTTTGACCATATCCTTCGTAAATTGGGCAGCACACAGCAATCTTCAAGAAATCGAGTACTTCAGCGGAAATAGGAGCAGACCCAGTGAGCATGTATCGAACTCGCCCACCTAGAGCTTTCTTGGTCTTTTTGAAGACTAACTTATCGTAGAGGGAGTGTGTAACGGTTCCAGTTCGGTGGAGATTTTCAAGCTTGGTGGCAATTGCCTTTTCGGCAAGAGATTTCTTGGTTCCTGTCAGTTTTCGAATTCCTTCTTTCATCGTGTCATAGAATTTGTTGAAGAGTCTGGGCACCGAGACGAAAACTGTGGGTCTAAGCGCTTGAAGATCGTCCTTTAACTTGAGGACATCTCCGTTGTAGTACCCAATTTTAGCGCCACACTGAATGAGCAGGCAATACACCACACGTTCAAGCACATGTGCTAGTGGTAGATAGGAGAGATACACATCAGTAGAGAATAATTTATATCCATGATATTCACGTAAACCACCGATAGTTCCTACGAAATTTCCATGTGTAAGCATTGCTGCTTTGGGGGTTCCAGTAGTTCCACTCGTATAAGAAAAAGTGTAGATGGTTTCAGGAGTAACTTTTTCATACTCTACCTTCTTCTTCTTGCCGGATTCAATCACCTCAGCTAGAGTCAAAACCTTCAAACCACACTTCTCAGCCTTCGTTTTTTGCTCCGAGGTCACTTGATCGAAAGTGACAATGTGTGTTAATTTGCTCGTATTTCCGGCTTCTTTATCTTTGATGACGCTATCCAAGTGATTATTTGCGAGGAATATCGTAGTGACGCCTGTTTGTTCGAACACGAACTGCACGGCTTCGGGCCCAAGAGTGTCATAAATTGGAAGAACGGTATAGCCATACAAGATTGAAGCCCAATCAACGAAAGCCCACTCTTCTCGATTTTTGGAGTAAACGGCAAGAAACCTAAGAGTCATATCTTTATACTCCTTTCTCGGAGGAGCGAGGTCTAAGTTGTTGATTCCAGACCCAAGATGAGTTGCAATATCAAGAACTTCATTGTAGGTTTTCCATCTGTAGCTACCGAAAGTACCATTCGGATTCACAACTCTGGTTCCAAGGAACTCTTTGTTGCCGTAAAGTCGAGCAGAACGAAGAATTAAATCTTGGTAAGTCTTTACTTCGGGTGCATCCAAGAAACTTGATATCAAACCTGGCTTTGTCCTCAATGCTCTGTAGACAGCAGACTCTCCTTTAGCTTCTTCTATTGGAGTGGTGGGAACAGAGTAAATAATATCGCTATGATGTGAAGGACCGCAACCCATTTTGGAAAAGTTAATTAAATTTTTATATGCTGAGTGAGATTTTAAGCAAATAAATTCAACTAAATTCGTGATTCGTTCCTTTTTATTTTAATTTGCTTCTTTTTAGGAGGCAACTAAAATATTCAGTGAAAACTTGGTTTTTTGAGTTTGTGAGCTCCAAAGATGATGGAACATGTTCCTGTCTTGTTTTCTCTCATTAGAAATTGATTTGGACAGAATTATTTTTTTCATCTTTATGTAATACTCTATTTAAAGATTCAGAAGTTATATGGTCTATAAATACTAACGATTAAGAAGTAGGAGGCAAAAAATATCTCAAAACATTGACTCTCCCTTTTCAAGCTTTGTTCTGATCCTCGAAGAATCACTATTTAAATTCAAATAATATCATAGCGGGAGATTTTCTTTGGAATTGTTGTCCTTCTCTTTTTTCAAGAGATGCTAACTCTCAAACGTTCTATTTACTAATAAACCAAACTTTATTTCCTTATTCTCGACGTCAATGTTCAACTCCTCTTGATTTTTGCCTCAATTGTTTCTGTCAACTACTTTTTTTTTTAGTCGCGCTCATAACCATTGACATTTGAAAAATGAGTTTCTCAATTCCTGAAATTAGGATAAAAAATTCAAATTTTCCCAATTTTAGCATATACACCAACAATAATTCAAATTTTGAATCAGTTCCTCGAACACCTATGAAAGCTACTTATGATCTTGTCTTTACTTGAAACTTCATGGATTTCTTCTTCTTGTTCTCTCAAATGAGACCAGGTGTAGTTCAAAAACAAAAAGTTCATCCTATGAACTCATAGAACGCTGCGAGAAGACAGCGTATCGTGGCAAAACTTTGGAAAACGAAAAGGCCTAATTGTTTCGTAGTGTATTTAAAAAAGAAAGTTCCCTCACCTTATCGTGTTAGACATAAGTTTAATAACAAAGGAATAAAAATTAACATCAGAAAGAAAGCGTTGTATTTTTCCTAAAGTTTTTGAAATTGCCTTGAAAAATTGGTTTACAAATAAACTACAAACGCAATGGCAACACTAACACTAAAATCCTCTAACTTTCGAAAATCTCATTATCACGAGAAACTTTATTTTTCATTCCTATTTTTTTAATGAATACTAAACTCCACTCAAGAAGAAATGTTGTAGTTTACCTTTTTTCCACAATCTTTATTTTCGTAAAAAAAATAATATATATCGCTCAATTTCTTTTGGGAACCTTTCTGCTCTTCGTCGCAACAAGAGTATGCATGAATCCAAGTCCAACATCAGTGATGTATAAATCTTGCTCCTCCAAAAGATCATTTATCCTGGAGATTCCTTTGGGAAATTCTAATCGAGTATCAGTTTAACAATGCTAGTTAGTCTACTTACTTTCAATATCCCAATCTTCGCCACCCCACAAATAAGCGTTTCCTCTATCTACGTTTGGCAAATCAATGTCCTAAACACACATTGCATCAAACTTTACCCGTAATAACAACACTTTTATCAAATCCTCCTTTAATTTTGACCGGTTTCTCTCCAGCCTTGAGTGGTAATTCCATTTGCTGAGGTGAACAGATATCCATTGCGCTCTCTAATTCAACGATCAATTTTTAAAGCATAGATTAAGAAAAATGCCGACCTATTTTTCTTCCCATCTGGCCATGAAAACTTGCTCCGAAGCAAAAAACGTTCCCTTGATCTGATTAATTTAATCGAATTAGAATTACTCGCCAGTAGTAAGACTATCTGATAATCTTGTACCTGTCAATAATAGGTTGTGACTTTTTCCAGTGCTTATATCAATTATTTTTTCGCCAGGTTGTAATTCGACATAGATTGGCTCATATGTGGAAACCTAAATAAAAAGATTGAGTTAGAGTTGGCTAATAAACTTTTATTATGAACTTTTTCATAGATTAGGTTTGATTTCCCACATTGTCCATGATTATTCAAGCCAACTGCGTATATATTTCCGCTCTTTGTTAAAAATAGAGAATGGCTAAACCCCGCGGCAACTTTGAGAACAGATTCGCCACCCACTGTAAATTTTTGTGGATTCTGATAATAATCCGCTGAAAAAATTGAAAATTTGGATAACGTAACTGAGAATCGGCACTTCTTATTACTAACTGTAGTCTTCTTTGAAAGTTGATCTGGAATGTATTGTTGCCAGTTTGTTCTTCCAAATCCATAGCATTCACCTTGCTCTATCAACAAATAAGAAAAGACTACACGTCTCCTTTACCGGTGATGATAATAGAATGCTGATATCCTGCAGCCACATCGATTATTTTACTCTTAAAGTGTTTTGGGAAAAGAGTGAATTTGTGTTTAAATTTGATGTCTCCTAATCCTAACTGCCCCTGTAACAGAGAATCTTTGAGTTTCGTGTATGATAGCAGTTGTAGGTACCTTGTAATTTTCACCAACTCCATAGAGATCTCCAAGGTCTAAGAGAGATTGTTTAGTTATCGAGTATCAAGGAGAAAACCAAACCTGTGAGTGCCAATACAAAAGCTCCTCCAACACTTATTTTTCGAAACCGATGCTCAAATACGAGATCTTTATTTATTAACTCAGGCGCATCGTTTCCCAACCTCATCCCTAAAGTGCTTCCGACAGGTGCATAATCCTAAGAGTAATCGCAAATTAGCCTTTCCATTTTCGTCAATTCCAATTGGAGAACCTGCCAATATCGAGCTAGTTTTGGAAATCTTTTAAAATAAGAAAGAGTTCTTGCTGTAGTGAGAGTATCCATAACGTATCCCCAATAAAGGATTTGATTATCATCTATTATTGTTAATTGCTTTCGTTTGGTCTTGAAGTTACCCAACAAGCATGCTGACTGAGAAAAATGGCCTTCGATTTGTTTAATACCTCTATTTCGAAGAGAAGGAACTTCAACGAATTGCGACAAATCTTGCCTTTTATTCTGAATACCAAGTTGCCCTAGAAGAGCGTAAATTACCACTGAATTCAGAGTCAGTTTGTACCCATTCGGTTCAATCCCCGAGCAAAAACTTTTGTAGTCATCTGTTCTCCAAAATATCTTCTTTAAAATTTAATTTAGCAGTGTATTCCTTGAAAGAAAATAAATCCTAACAAATTTGATCTCATTGCAAAGCCTTACGATTGGTTTGCATCATAATAGCGTGTGCCATTGTTCGAGAAATCCATCTGAAGAAGAGAACTATTACTCATTCTTTTGGAGAACGTTGCTCAAGATTAAAATGAGTAAAGATTTAATTTTTCACCGATTTTCAAAAACAGAGCTGCTATTATTATGACTACAGTATTCTCAGGAGAACTCTATATGTGACTTGGTTTAGTTCAGTTCTCAGGATTAAATTATAACAAAAAAACAAGAGTGGGAGACGCCTATGTTATTCGTTTGATGATCTTCACCATTTCAATCAGAGAATCATTGTGCAAAAACTCACTCCTATTATTAACCGAATTCCATAGCAGCGTGTGTTATATCAGATTACTACATCACCTTACAGTTGAGCTAAATTTGATTCACCAAACTTTTTTTGATAATGCCCGAAATTAAGCTCGAAATAGAGGAGAGATATCAGAAAGAAAATAAATGAAAAATGGATAAAGAGATTTGTATTTACAACCTAGGAAATGTCCAATAACACCATTATTATACAGTTGATTTCGCCATTCCACTCACACTCGTAGTAGGTCTTTCTAATTGCTTAGGAGCATCTTCAAATATTTTCTTTTGTACTTTCGGATGGTTAAGCGTCTGTTTTACAAAAAATATTAGACCATTAGTAATAACTCTATTCAGAACCTTTTTTTCATTGTGGAATATTGTGTCCTGAGGTCCTCCTTCTTCAGTATAGAATCGAGGATCTATCTTTTCTAACAGCGTTTCTGAATGAGTAAAAACTATTGTGGTATGCAAATCTTTTCCAGCATAAAATTCTTGCTCATCTGGAGCCTTTCTCAAAGAGCCCTAGAAATGATCCAAAAATTCAAATTCAAAAAAAAGCACATTATTTTTGATAGATTACCCTGTAAATGATATTGTCATCGAGGCATAATTCAATTTCCTTCACACCTCTTTGAGGTGTTTTCGCATAGTTCCAGAAATTGATTGCTGAGAGAATGGTAGGTGTGTCAAACATGACCCAAATAGTAGTCAGATCAGTCTTCCAACTGTAGTCATCTTGGAGATGGGGAGCAAGATAAGGTGCCAGCCACATATTTCTATCGTCGAGAGTAGCGTTTATCCCATTGAATAGCTTATCCAGAGTTCTAACGTCGTGCCCATCCTTAATGACTGCGTTAATTGAAGCTGGTTCTGCTGAATATTGATATCTCAGGAGACCCCGCGATAGAATTGGTTCTCCTTCTTGATCATAAAGTTCGATTCCATTCAAACCAACATAATATGAGTCTCCCCAATTTGAAAAAATCGTGATTTTCAGAGTAAATCCTGCAGGCATCGTTGGAGTATCGTATTCCTATGAGTATTATTTTTCAGTTACTAACTCTAAAAAAAAAAGAATGCAGCTACTTGGGTAACATATTTATTTTTTCGGGATCGTATCGATTTATAAAGGATTATTTTTTTTTCATCCCAACCAGATAAGAAAGGTAAACCGATGAACTGGCCGTAATTCATAATGTCGGTGCCAGGCGCCCTCCGTACGAGAATTCCTTCTGGTGGAGTGAGTAAGACTCCATCAGCAGTCACAGTTAAGAGTTTTACTCCGCGAGAAGCATCCTCGATGTTTTTATTATAATTCCAAATTTTCATACCAGAGACAATCGTTTCTCTCTCAAAATTAACATAGAGAAGATGGGTCTGACCATCTGCAAAAGGAATTAACCACATATTTTGGTCGTCGCAAGTCTGATTAATTCCATTTAAGATGTTATCAAGGAGTCTATGATCTCCAGAATATCCTGGAATACAGTTCATATCTCTTGGCTTCGCATCTAGGTTGGCTAGCTTTAACGGAATAGGTTTCCATTCTTCATCGTAAAATTCAATGCCTGTGAGTCCAATATAAAAATTGTCGCCCCATGTTTGTATCAAATTTATCACCAGCCGCTTGCACTTTACCTTTTTCACAGAAAAGAGTGTTAATCGCTTGCTCATACATTTTTGGAAAAAAAAAAAATACCTGATGACTGCTACCTCCTAAGGCAAGAAGTGCAGCTTCATTGGACTCTCTTTGTGGAGAGAAAATTTGAGATCCACTATATCGTTCTTCGACATTTCTGCTATTTTTGCTTTCAATTTCTGCTTCGTGGGATATTCTTTCTCTAAGCATAATTTTAGCAAAATCATCAAACGGTTAAATTTTGTTACTCCTCATTTTTCGCTGATGTAAGGGGCCGGCCGTCAGGACCTATTACTGCTATGCCTTTGGTATCGAGGGGACGAGGTTTAATAAGTGCTATAGGATCTCCTTGATCTACTTTTTTGTCCCCAGTCATGGGTCGTTCCAGATGATGAGTCTCAGATTCTGTGTTTTCCGTTCGTATTATTCGATTTAGCCAATCCCCTTTTTCGATGGTGGCAATAGTGCTCTCGTTTGCAGTAAACATTAAATACTCGCATTGATTATGAGCATCATGTATTGAGCCTGGAGCCATAGAAATTTCACCCTCAAAGATCCTGATATCATCAAGCTTAATTACAATATCTCTAGCGCCTCGAAAAGAATGGGCTCTTGACTTATTATAGTTCCATATCCGAAGCATAGAAAGTGTATGAACCTCTCCTAAATCTATAGTGATATTGTTAGGTTTTCCTTGAGTGTATGGAGCGAGCCAAAGATGTAAATCATCAGTCGTTAGATATGTCCCATCTACAAGCTTATCCACTGTTCTCGGATCTTTTCCGTAGCCAGGAAGGATATTGATATCCGGTGGCTCTGCTCGAATTTGCTTCTGAGCATCTTTGACTTTAATACCTTTGCCATTACCATCAAACATTTCTATTCCACAAAGACCCACGTAATACATGTCTCCCCAAGTCGAATAAATCGTGATTGTAAGGATTCTTCCTTTGGGAAGCTCCGGAATGATAAACTGCTCATCTTCAAACCGGCTTTCTAAATCATTTTTGTTTTCTATTAATGGAATTTCTAGTATTGGATTTTCGCCACGCTCTTTATCCAAAATGCCTGCAATTTTTTTATGACTGGTGGCTTCTTCGCCAGTCTTCTTAGTTTTCAAAATTTGGTCGCCAGCATTTTCCTTTTTATTGGTTTTATCCAAAGTCGGATGTGGAGAATCCTCTTTCTTTTCAACTTGGGGCAGATTTGATCGCTTTAGCTTGGAATAGAAGAGCTTTTCTGAGACTGGGAGCTGGTTACTTTTTTTGCTAAAATCAAGGTTTTTATTGACGTTCTTCACCATTTCTTGAATATCATTCTTCAAGTTTAGAACATCTGCAAGAGACTCACGTTTCGCGGGTTTTAATCTTCCTAAATTTGTTAGATTGAAATATTCAATCGATTCTATTTTTTCCTCCTTTTTGAATTCAGAAACTTCTTCGTCATCATCAGCAGGCTTTAGATTTGGGTTTAAGTAAGGGCTTGGAGAATTATCGTTTTGTCTTGATGCACGATCTGAGTGAGATTCGTTGAGGAATTCTGAAAAAGGACTATTTATTCTTGGATGATGCTTGATCTTGAAGACTTCCGGCTTATTTTGTGACTCTGGAAGTCCTTCATGATCCTTCTTCGATTTCTGTTGTACTTGGCTTTGTGGCGGCTTATTATTTTCAGAGTTGTCCACTGATCTGATTTTTTCCTGAAGCAACAATTTTGAGCCCTCTGGCTGAATCACTTGTACATTACCTCCCTCTTTTTGCTGTGTTTGGGAATTTGATTGCTTTAAATTTTTTTCTGAGATGATTTTCTTCGATGGTGATTTTTGGTTTTCTTGTTTCACTTCTTTCGATTGCTGAGATGTTAAGATCTTGTCCGAAGAAGTTTCTCTCGTTTGCAAAGGATGATCCTTTTCTTCAGACTCTGCTTGAACTGATTCATTTCCCAACGTTATTTGAGTTATTTTCTGACTTTCATCGTTTTTGATATTTGGATGCGATACCAAAAGTGGAAGAGAAATATTGGAGATAAACTTTATTTCAGTAACATATTCTTCATTCTCATTTCCAGGTCCTTTCTGGATCATTCCACTCCAAACTAACTGATTGTTAAGCATAATTTCAAGCTCTTTGATGCCTTTGGTAGACTCAATCAGTGACTTATTATAATTCCAAATCCTCAATGCACCAATACCTTTCTGACCATCAAGATTCAGACCTATTTCAGCGCATTTTGGAGGAGGAGGTAGAGTGCAAACCCACATATTTTGCTCATCAGTAGTGTACACTTGTTGATTGATAATGTGATCAATAGTTTTTATTGACGAAAGCCCACAATTGCGTATAAGGAAGCTTGAAGGTTTCAGCTGATATGGATTGCCCAAGCGATCAAAGAGCTGCAACTCTGTTAACCCCACCAAATTTGTGCTTCCCCATGTTGAAAGAATCCGAAGCAACAGAAATTGCTCTGATAATTGCGTATTAATATCAACAACTTTGCTTTTTTGAATTGTTGATGAATCTTTGCTGGATTCTGGTGATCTTTCGACCTTGAAAGATTTAGTCTGATCAATAGGATCGTTTTTATTGTCTTCAGCATCATCCCTAATTGGTTTTAAATAATTTCTCTCGAGGTCAGTGGCCGAGGTTTGTTGGGAATTAGTTGATAGATCAGGGTGGGATGTATAGTTTCGGTCACTAACTTCCCCAGACTGAGGAAGAATTTTTTCTTGAGCGCTCGCCGCTTTACTTAAAGATGCTCCTTTTTCCTGATATTGTGAGGCAAATTATACTTGCTAATGAAACAATTTATCTTACTGCTTTCGGTCCCTTTTTAATAATCAAGAAGTTCAAATCCAACAGAGCTTGATTATCGACAACTCCGGCTTCTATTTGTGCCAAGAGTCTCTCTATTTGTGTTTTTTTCTCATCGTCAAGCATCATAATTCGCTTTAATAAAGCATTTCTGTCTTTCTTTCGATTTATCTTTCTGCCTTCTTTGTTGAGCTCAGTTGAAACATCTTTCTAAATAAAAAAAAAGCTTTAAGGTATTTATCAATTTGTTGAAAGTACTTTTGTGCTGCTTTCATGTTCAATAATTTTTGAACTTTGCTCGGTAATGCTACTATCAGTTTTCTTTTCGTGAGGAGTTGTGACTAATGGCTTCTTAAAAGGATTGGAAGCAAGCTTCTTTGTGTGTGGGTTTTCCTGCAACACTTTTCCGGTTTCATTTGCATCAAACAAATGCTGAGGCAACTCTGCAGGGCTATTTGCGAACGTTTGTTGCTTACCTCCCTTTGAAGTAGCAGAGATCCCTGAAATAGGTCTTGCTTTTATCACTTTTCTTCGTTTGTCGGCGGTTTCCACACTTGTCACCGTATATTCTTTCTCTGGGCTGTCCATATCATCAAATTGCTCAGGTATTTCATCAGGAGCAATTTTTCTTTCTCCCCCATTTCCTTCTAATGTGATACTTTTTCTCAAAATGTTAATGTCCTGAGAATCCATCCTTCCTAAATATCTTTCAATTCTTTCCTCTTCTTCTTCGATCTCTCTCTCGTTCATTGCTATGTTTTTTTTAATTTTATTTGAAGACTGACGCCTGAGATATTCTTCTTCACTTGGAACATCGTTGTCGTCTTGGTTGCGAAATCTTTCGGTTTCATCCTCAATGTCACGCTGTTTTGATATGGAACATCTTGAGAATATAAATCTCAAAAAGTTACTTCCTTTTCAATTTTTTGGGAATGCTTATTCTGTGGAAAATTATCCCATTTCCGCCGCTCCGTATTTTTATTGTCTTCTTCATTACTGCTAGGGCTTTCTCTTGATCTTGATGATCGAGTCTTCATGGGCAAAATTCGAAGTTTTAGTGAGTGAATGAAAAAAAAGATCTCACAACTTTCTCATCTCTTCCATGCACTTCCTCTCCATCCATTTGAAACCTTGTATTGTCACTGCGACTTTTATTAATATCTAAACTTGCAATCTTTGAATATGAATTTGTCTTTTCTTCCGGTTTTCCTATGAAGTTGTTATTGACGTGAAAAAATTTAGGTGGGAGCAAAGTAACACGGAGGTTACCTTTCTCATATTCTGTCAATGGGAGATTGCCGGGATGTTTATGTGCTGCTGAGTTAATTGATGCTTGTTTCATTGATCCCAAATAATATTTTCAATTTAAATTCTTGGAGTAGTCAAAAAACTTAGAAAAACTGAAGGTATTATTTCATATTTTGGCTTTGGTAATGTAATGATCTCGCGCAAATTCAGTTTCGATTTTGAATGATCATGCGCATCCGCAGCCATATGATAGAAAGTGGCATGACATGGATTTACGTTACTGGTGCAACAACGTAGCAACAGACAATCAATTACTAATATAGCTTAGCATGCTACGTTTGAAAATTGTCTCTCGTACAAAAATAAAAAGAAGAGTCAGATGTGAACTGAGGGGATTAGTATAAATGTATAATTGTTACTTTTCACTTGGTATTTGTAGTGTAGAATAATAAATTTTATTATTTTTTTTTCTCTCATCAGAATTTCATGATGATATGAATCCTCGTTAGCATATAGAGAGTTATAAATGCACATACTTAGCACATCAAAAATCCATATAGACTATGACTAAAAACGAATATTTCCAAACAATACACATCTATCAGCCCTAAATTTTACATATCACAAGGAAATTCAGTATTTCAATGCGATTAGGTTTTTATGCTGCCTCTTGTTTCTTATGATTCTTTTGGAACTCTTGAACAATATTCAGAAGTTTGACGACTGGACAAGTTTTCATCAACACTTATATGATAAATTAAAGATACCTCCTTTTATTGCTATTCCTTTCAATTGAAGCTCTTTTTCACGATCCAACTCGTAACGAGGAATATAGTGTCCTTGATTTTTTTTCGCAAGTTGAATTTTCCTTTTCTCGTTTGCTTCTTTTCTTTCTTTAAGTTCCTTCTTTATCTTTTTGAACGGCAATTTGAAATCGGCAAGGATGGGATTCTAGAAAATCCAAAGGTTTGAGATCGACGGAGAAATAAAAATGAAATTACTTCGTCTTTGGTCGTTTTGGAAAGAACCTCCGAGATAGCATTCGCCATATATACTTTTTTAGCTATTTATCATGAAATGAGTTTAAATTCCGCGATATATATTTTCACTTTTGCTCTTCTTCTTAAGAGGGACGATTTTGTCGTCGTCGTCTTCTTCTCCTTGGCTATCAGAATCAGCATCTGCTTCTTCTACTTCATTCTTTTTGAGCTTCTTTTGAGGTTTAGGTCTCGTTGCTACTTCTTCTTGAGATTCGTATCTAGATTTACATCAAACACTTTATATTAGGTTATATGAATACTGATCGTCGTGGTCTGAGTCCATTATGAGCCGCTCTTTCAAAAAGTTTTATTTGGAATTTTATCCCTTTATTTGACTACAGTAGTGAAACCTGCGAATAAATACTGGTATATGTAATTATGAAATTTAATTGATCATCGGTACTAGGATTGCTCTATCAATACAAAATGCTCGGCCTAACAATGCTGTAACTTTGCT
>ENA-UOTX01000152-UOTX01000152.1-compost-metagenome-genome-assembly--contig:-NODE-152-length-76851-cov-14.887775_pt1 | contig 76851 bp, 38 predicted proteins | sample MGYA00238143_ERZ746982 | MGnify/ENA primary metagenome ERZ746982 (study PRJEB28758, sample SAMN06268862) | compost metagenome | isolation source: single cell | place: USA: California, Emeryville, Joint... | reverse complement strand
TTCTTGGAGGAACGCTCCTTCTTGGTAGAGAGCGGTTGCTCTATTTAATGGATAAATGATTAAAGACTTGATAAGAGGGGAATTGGCTGGTACCTTTTTCCGAAGTCTCTAAAATGACTTGAGAAAAAGAGTTTACGAATAAACTCGATGCTTTCTCGCTGAACGTGACATCGCAAATATTTTTAGGAGTATCATCCATAGTGTCCTCTCTTGTAAAGTCAAGGAGGTTCTTAAAGACTTGAGAATGCTTGACTACGACTTTTTCTTTCTTTACTAGTTTGAATAAGCACATTGTGGGAGACAATGAGAGGCTTTACAGTCTGGAATGCCTGATGAAGGAGTCGAGTCAATCTCGGTAAGAAATGAAGGTTTCAACAACGTTGCAAATTTAACTTGGCTCACAGGGGTGCCTTCTTGACTAGAAGAGTCTTGGACGAAGCTGAGAGTAGGTTTCATGGAAGGGAAAAGGTGGGTCCTTCGGTTGTTTTGTTCTTAGTCTAAATTTTTTTAAATTATTACTCAAGTGCCTCGATTTATAGGTACAAGCTGGTTAGATAATAAATTTCATCAGCAAACAATTATGGACAGAATTAATTGCTCCGAATTATTGCTTTGATAAATAGAGTTTTTATCCGAAATTAAAAACAATCAATGTTTGCCTTTTGTTACGCTAACAATGATTCAGGAAGAGAAAGCTAAATTTCATCATCAGTGAAGTATTTTCACAAAACCCGAAACTTGGTGGATTAGCTAAGGAGGGTATAGAACTCCCAACGGACCATGGAATCTCAATATAGTGAAAGGGCTCCACAATAAAAGGAAGGGGAATTTATTATGGAGGTCTGTTGCTTCCCAATGAGCTCGCATCGGCAAAACCATTCGCTTCGCTTAAGCAGATAATTTGAAGGATTCTTTCGTCTAAGATGAGAGAATGAAGAACAAAAAAGGTTAGTAGAGAAATTTCTCTCAGAGTTTTAAATAAATCAAAAGGGTTTTTTATCTCCATTCGATCAGATTAATATAAATAATTTCTAATTTCCTAAGAAATCGAAGTTAACTTGGAACTAATTCGCGTGCGAAGCGTACAGATTAAAGCAGACCAGCTTTTGTTGGTAGTTCCAATTGATTTCAGATAATTCCTCTAGTCGTTAATTCTCAACTCTGGAGTGTCCTGAGAAGTTAGAACACAGAATCACATTTTACGTGCCGTAGTTTATGTTTTTTGTGCATTTTGAGAGAAGGAGAGTGTAGAGTGAGGATAGCAAGAGGTTGCGTCTCTGAGAAGGTCAAAATTTCAAAGAAACCTTCAAAAGAAAGGATTTGAACTCTGTGAATCCTACTATTAACTTTCTTTCTGTAATTCTCTTGATATTTTTGAGCAATCTTCGCTAACCTTACGGGAAAGAAGTTTCTCAGTATTCTGTAGATAGAGTCTTCAAGTAATTTCATGACTCTGCCCATCTATTTTATCCAGAGAAGAAACTACGTTTATCAGAGAGGAACTTTCCGAGTTCAGCTCATAGAACTGCCAATTCACTCGAGCATGAGCCTCGATCAGCGTGGAGACTCCATCTACAATTTCATTGGCTGAAGCGAGCCTGATATCGTGTGATTCACAAACTTTAAAAAAATGAGATCCGACTTAACAACTAATCATAATTCATCATCCGAATCACCCCATTGGCGAGGACTTCCCACAGGTGGTATGAGGGTAGGAGAGTTCAAGGTAAATTACTATAGATACCAGAGTAAGGTTTGAATTCGCAGCGGACTCGCAGAAGACGAGGCATTTTAAATTTGTACGTCAATCTAAAGAGGCTGCTTAATGAAGGACCCATCAACTGTTTGCTCTCAGCTCAATTTCTCGAAATGCTCAAGTTTTCAAATAAAAGGGTTTTTTGTGAAATAGCTCAAGCAAAATATTTTCTATCTACTCATTCGAACATTAAATTATTGTTCTTCATCGATTCAGATTTTAAATTAAATTACTTTGGAATCAAAAAAATATCCGATTTCTCAATCTTAAACTTTTCCCATGGTGGTGTTTCCATTTAGGGTTCATGTATTGCAATAGATCCTTGTCTTAAACTTCAAATTACGGACTCTGGTGGATAGGAGTGACCATAGAGACAAACGGATCCATAGGTTTTATTTCGTCAGGGTAGTATTTTTTGAAAATCTCCAATACTTTGATTAATAGCGATGATCCTCATCCGAAGGAGAGAAGGAAAGTCAAGAGCAGGCTAGTTTCAGTATTTAAGCCTCGTAATGTACACGATTGGATAAGAATCGCAGCTTACATATGAAAATTTAAAGTCATCTTAAGAGAAAAATAAACAGTTGAAGAAAACACCAACAAGCTGATTAATTTCAATTTAATGCTTCGTATGCTTGTCTCCTCGTTTCTGACCCTATTAGCTCTTTCAAACCTTTCTCCTGCCTTAGCAGCAGATGTAGCAACCACTAATAACGTCAAGCTTTTGTCCTTCACGCTATCGAGCAGTTCATCAGATTCTTATGTCTATCAACTGACCTTCGATAACTCACCAGGAGTGGACGCCTCTACCCTTGCAGCCTCCACGAAATTGACACTGCAATCGCTTGCTGGCACTAACTCACTAAGTTTTACAATGCAAAGCTCATCATCCACGGTTTTTTCAATAACAGCATCAATTTCCCCTGCTGACTACGACTATGACCGCACACTCACCCTTACCTTCGCGAGTTATACCTACACAGTTACAGATCAGACTACTAGTACCACTACTACAGTCACCGGTCAAATAACTCCAACTTCCACTACTACTACAATAGACGGACTTTTTGCAACCGACACGGTTCCAAAAAAAGTGCTTGATTTATTAGTTTGGATAGCAAGAGGAATCGTCTATGCAATATATTTCATAACTCTCATGGTCCACTTGATCAGTGGTGGGAAAAGCTCACTTTGTTTGAGATTCTCACTTATGCTATCAAGGATATTGTTCATGCAGTATTTTAACTTGAGATTCCCATTGAACGTGTGGAATATGCTGGGGATGCAGGTACTGCCTGATCGAGATTTGTTTATTCCATCAAGTTGGATGGAGGCGATAGGACTACCACCCTCAATGAGCATCACGTTCCAGACGTATAACAAACAAAACAGTCTGATTCGAACAAATAACTTCATTGATAATGTCGGCGCGTATACCTTTATCTTCCTGGCGCTGCTGGTGATTTGGATTGTGATTTTGCTGCCAATTCACTGCCTCTGCCACAAGAAACCGAAATGTGGTTCTGCTATGACCAAGATAACAGATACAATACGATGGAATTTGATTCTTACCCTGCTTTTTGTGGGATTAAATGGCTTTCTTATCTCTAGTTTAGCGAATTTACAGAATATCAGTGTCGATTCAGGGACTTACGACCTCCTGGGCTTCATTTTCAGTGTTTTGATGCTAACGCTCCTTGCGGTTGGGGTACCGTTCTTCCCTGCTCAGCAGATCAAAAAAGGATGTATTGCAAGAGAAATAGTTCCAACTTCACAAGTTCTGTCTTCGGATTTTGACGACTCTCGCCTTGGCAAGCTGTTCCTTTCCTTCTATGTTCTCATGAATATAGCTCTTTCATGCACAGCCGCTTTCTTGTCCAGCTACCCGCTTGTTCAGATCATCATTCAGATGGCTGCCTCGGCGATTCTCATCTGCTTGCTTGCAATTGCCAAAATATTCAAACAAAATATGAGAGATAAATTCTTCAAACGGAAGCTTCAGAACTTCATTGCAATTTTCTTCGAGGTTACTGTGATAGTACTATCAATACTGCTGATTATCCTCTATCAAGACGGAGATACAGGAGAATTACTCTCAGGAAGTGCTATGGTGTCTTTTGGATGGGCAGTTATCGGCTGCCTCCTATTTTTCCTCCTTGTAGAACTGGCATTTAGTCTGTATACGCTGATAAAATTATTTAAAAAAGAGAAGGTAACTGAAGGGGATCCTTCAAAAGAGCCTGCAAAAATAGAAGCGAAAGAGCCGGTGAAAGGAAAGAAAAAAGAAACCAAGAAGACAAACAAGAAGGAGACCAAGATTGATATCAAAAATGAAGCTGTGAAAATCGTCGATGCGAAGGAAAACGAACCTGAAAAGGAGAAAGCATTTGAAGTAGTGAAAGAGAAAGTAAAGGAAACAGAAGGAGCGATTGTTAGTGAGAAAAGGGCTTCCGTTTCATCGGAAAAAACGGCCATCCACAATGGCGATGTCATCAATGCGACTCAAACAGGAGAACTAAGAAAGAGTATCCCGCTAGTAGACAATCAGGGTACTGTTAGAATTCAAGTGGATAATAAGCAAGGGGCTGAAGCTTTACAACTTGCTGAAGATTCGAAGCCGAAAACGTCATTAAATCACATCCATTTGAGAGAGAAAGATACGAGTCATAATATGTCATTAAATGACAGCAAACTAGAACTCTTATATCCAACTCAAGACAATTTGGAGTTCTTGGGGGCAAAAGGGCGGCCGCAGTATCTGAAAAGGAGAAGAGAATTGGATGACCTGTATGATGAGATGTGACCGAATAGAGTTGAACGATTGTGAGTGAGTTCGCCTCAAAAAACTTGATACCAAATTAATTTTGTAAATTAGTGGGTGGTATTAAGCCATTTTTGCCCAGTTTTCACTAAATATTCTATTTTTGTTAAAGTCTTCTTCGTTGTTGGTGCTCTTTAATTTACGTACGTGAGCCTTGAGGTGAATTTGAACCAAATTATGGTTCAAAATTTTTTCCTGACAAAAAACTTGTTTCCAAAAAAAAATTAAATTTGCTTCTTCAATGAAAAAAAAACTGAGGCAATTACTATAGCCGAAGTACGTTGAGGTCTACAGTTTGTTGTCGGTTAGTCTTTATTCAATGTGGAAGGATAGCATTTCCAAATTGATTCCAAAAGCATTTTTCAGAATCAAATAACCGGCATTCATATGAAATCAAAAGCATTGAAGATGCTTGAGGAAGAGAAAACCTGACACCATAACGGTTCATTCAGTCAATATGAGAGAAATCTCTTCTAGCGTGTATTTGACTTCCCGCCTTCAAAAAAAAAAATCAACGGCAAGTTCGAATAAATTTGTCTTAGCCTGAGAGAAGAACTTCGCCTTCCACTCCTAAAGTGCCATTTAACGCTTTCTTTTCTTCAACGAGGGATATACGATCGAAAATAAAATAGTATTTTAGTATTAGCCCAGAGAAAATAATAAGAAAATCTCAAATACTCGTGAGCAATTAGATCAGAAAGCTTAATACAACAGTCTAACATTCTCAATTCTCAACCTACTAAGCCTTATAGACAGAAAAATATTAATTTTTGCTAAATGTCATCTAACGCGAACGCAGTTCCCTTAGCACCTACAAAAATGGGTCCGTTATGATATTTCAAGGTTACCCTTTCTACTCACAAGCTCATTTTATTTCGCTGTGTCAATTTTCCGACACTGTTCCTTTTTGTACAACGATTCACTCCTGAAATTATAATTCTTTTAATTTTGTTCACTGCAAAATTAATTACGCCTCATCTCGGCTGACGACTTGACATCTATCATTTTTTCACTTTAATCCCCATGGAATCCAGCATACCTCCTATTAAAGACATCGAAGTCGATAAGATCATCGAAAAGATGCTCGCTGTCAAGACCAAGAGAGATAAGACAGTAAAACTCACCGAAACCGAAATAAAAGGACTCTGCTTCCGCGCAAAGGACATTTTAATGGGTCAACCCATGCTTCTCGAGCTTGAGGCTCCTCTAAAGATCGCCGGTGACATTCACGGTCAATACGGTGACCTCCTGAGACTTTTTGACACTTGCGGTTATCCACCAGAATCCAACTACCTTTTCCTCGGCGACTACGTCGACCGTGGCAGTCAAAGCTTGGAAGTGATTTGTTTGCTGCTGGCTTTGAAAGTGAAGTACCCAGAGAACTTCTTCCTTCTGAGAGGCAACCACGAATGTGCCTCTATCAATCGCCTCTACGGATTTTATGACGAGTGCAAAAAGCGCTACAACATCAAGCTTTGGAAGGTCTTCACCGAAGTCTTCAACTGCCTGCCAGTTGCAGGAATAATTGACGACAAAATTTTCTGCATGCACGGAGGATTGAGCCCTGAGCTCACGAAGCTCGACCAAATTCAGAGAATTATGCGCCCGATCGAGGTCCCTGACACCGGTTTATTATGTGATCTGCTCTGGTCGGATCCATCGACGGATATAAAGGGCTGGACTGAAGGAGACCGAGGCGTTTCGTATACTTTTGGAGCGGATGTGCTCTCTACTTTCCTACAAAAGCAAGACCTCGACCTGATCTGCAGAGCGCATCAGGTCGTAGAGGACGGGTACGAATTTTTCGGCAACAAACAGCTCGTTACTATTTTTTCGGCGCCGAACTACTGCGGTGACTTTGATAACAATGGAGCGGTCATGAGCGTTGACCAGTCTCTTCTGTGCAGCTTCCAGATTCTGAAACCTGATACCAAAAAATAAGAAAGTAATATCCAAGGAAAAAGATAACTAAGTAGAGAGCCTTATTTTTTTCGTAAATTAATGATAAAGGAAGGAAGCTACTGTTGTTATTAGGTCTGTTTCTTCACACTCTACATTTTCTGACAATTTCTAAAAAAACCATAATTGAAGAAATAGGTTTAGGGATTTAATATTCGTCATTTATCATATATATTTTCGACTGAAAAATATTTATGAGTTGATATTATAACAAATGAAAGGGCAGTAGGCAGAAGCCCTGAAAAGAAATCCGCCTATTAGTAAAGTAACTAAGCTAAGGGCCGAGTAATTATGAGCTGCATATATTAGTCCTTTTTTTCTCTTTTTTGTGTTTTTGTTGTTGGGCTATACCTTACTTTAATTTCGTATAACTGACGACTCAGTCTATGAAACAGCGAACATGTATGTACACAATGCAATTATAATACAGTTATCTGTGCAAATTTCTTAACCTTAATTAGTAATTTGCCCTTTTTGGGTCATTTCTGTGGCTCGTTTCAGATTTGCTCCAATAGGACAATTCCAGTTCAGGAGGCTCAAAGGCTAAATGGCTTTATTTGGTGAGAAGTATGTAAAGGCCTCATACTAGTCATTCAAGTCTTTTTTGGTTCAAGGTTATGGTCTATTACTCCTTTAATTCAGCTTTGGTTTGTTTCATTTTTTGAAATTTAAGTGTAAAGGCTCTGAGATTAAATGACTCAAGAGAATTTTTAATTATTATCAGAAACGCTGGGCTGGGTAGCAAGTAGTTTATTTTAGTTTCAGCATGCAAGAAAAATGTCTCACAAAAAGTCCAGTAAGCCGATAGAAACACCACTTGCACTAGCTAATTGATATTTAACAATAAAAAAAAGACTACATGTTTAATAATGTGGGAGAAATTGAACAACAATGCGAAAGAAGATACTAACTCGAAAATTAACTCCTCAGACTGAGCCTTAGATTGACCTACGAGTTTTGTCGAAAAAGAATTTTCGGGAGCTATTTTTATTCTTACATAAGAAACTCTCTTGTGAACTCATCAACTGAATCCAATAAACAAGTCAAAAAATAATTTCAATGAAAGTTCCATTCAGTATTTTCATTGTTTTGATGAACCTGGCTTCTTTATTGTTCGTCAATGTTTCAGGCTCGGCAGTCTATGTCGATAACACTGCCACGCTTGGGACTGGAACTCAAGTCGACCCTTACTCCAGCATAACCCAAGCACTTGAGGAAGCTTCTATCTCATCTTCTATCGACACTATCGTTCTGACGTCCGGGCAGACTTTCGCTGACCTTGCGCAATCATTTACACTGACAACAGCTTTGACATTCACCTCAAGTGACTCAACTCCTGCACAGATCACATTATCTCATAATGCACAGATAACATTTTCTACAGCTGCGTTCTCATTCACAGGCGTGAATGTGCTGTTTTCTGACTCAGGGCTCTCCACATGTTCAATACTCGCCTCAAACCAAGCTGAACTGATTTTCAGTCAAGCTTCTATTTCCGCGAGTACGACCGTCTCTCAGCAAATGCCTTTGATTTGCGCAGAAAGTACTTCAAAAATAACCATCAAGGACAGCTCAAAGCTTTCTAGCATCACCAGCAGCCAGGATCTTCCGCTGCTTGACGTGACCAATCTATCAACACTTACAATCAATACTGTTTCAATTCCAAATCTCAAGCTGCTTGGCTCTGCCAGTCTTATTAAAGCAAGCCTAAGTTCCACTGTCATTATCCAAAGTACTTCCATTACAGATGCAGAGATCACTTCAAAGGCCATAGAAATACACGATAGCTCATTGAGCTTTACTGAAGTTACCGGAACAAATATTGAACTAGGTTCGGGCAATTTTATTCATTTGGTAGCTAATACCGAGGAAACGAAGCTCAGTATTACGTCTTCGCAGTTTAGCGCGATAGCTTCCTCAAGTACTGGAGGTTTCTTGACTAGTCTTGGGAAAATTTCAAATATTGCATTGGAAACAGTCTCTTTTGAGAACATAGAATTACCTGCTGGCTTTGCCAGCGTTATGGGCCTTGGAACTCAATTCACTATGGACGCTGTAACCATGAAAACGATAAATTCGGTAGCCTGGTTCTGGATTGAATCTGCAGCCTTGGTCGAAGTTTCAAACAGTCAGTTCGGAAATTCAGCATCGGATTTTGGTTCTGCTTTCGTGATCCATGATTTCTTCCTCGTTAACTTTACATTATCAACGTTTGATGGAATATTTGCAAGTAAGTATCCTGCAGCGCTGCTAGTTAAGGGATCAAATGAAACCGTGGATGCGATCATAAGTGAAGTGGGACCAGTGAGCTTCTCTCAGGGCTTTTATGTTACAAGTTGTGTTTTTAAAAATTTGAACGGTTATTATGATGATGCGAGGATACCGGGAGGATCGTTTTTTATAAACACTCAAACTCCGGCTCAAGTGGATAATTCGACATTCCTAAATAACACTTTCCGATATGAAGGATTCTCTGCTATTGTTGACGCCGCACCCTGTATCTATGTCTCCACCTATGACAATGTGTTGTGGATTTCGAACTCTTATTTTTCTGGGAACCGCGCGAGAACTTTCAGTAACTGCATATGGGCATACGCGCTAGAAGTGATAATAGTGAACTCAATAATAGAAGATAATACGCCCATAGTCAATGCAACAGAAGGAGACGACCCTATCTATGGAAATGGGCTAGGAGCGGGAGGAGGAGTGCTGCTGACCGTTGGTAGGTTCATTGCGAGAAATACGACTTTTCAACGAAACATGAGGCTCAATGGAGCCGACATTGCTGTTGTGAGTACTTCTCAGGCAGATATTCTCTTCGCAACCTCAGGGAGACACTACTTGATTGACGAATGCACTTTTATCAATAGCACTGGAGTAAATGGAGGAAATGTAGGGCTTGCACAAATCGCCGTTCTGAACATCACTATCAGTAATAGCAAGTTCGTTGGAACGACTTACACGACTGGAGGAGCCGTCGTTTCTCAATTAATACAAAATTCCAAATTGTATCTGATAAATAACACTTTCAGTGACTTTGTTGGGACAACAGGTGGTGGCTTCATCCATGCGAGCAGGACAGGTGGTCAGAGCTTTGAGATCATCAATTGCACGTTTTCTAACATTCAAAATAGTATGGGAGGGGCGGGTATTTTTCTCCTAACTGGAACCACACTCAAGATACAAAGTTCAGTGTTTGTCGGTATAAAGGAATATTTTGCTGGCTCAGTGCTCTACTCCACTGGCAGCGAAATAACTATGGATAATTGCACATACTCATATGGATTTGCGACAATTGGTGGTATTTACCTCTCTGGCTCCAAACTAACCATCACCAACTCCAACTTTGACAACCTCATGACAATGTACGATGGAGCGTTATTCCTCGTAACTAAAGGATCGACTCTTTACGCTGAAAATATTACCGCTACTAACATACAAACTTATGTTAGCGGAGCAATCGCTACTGTTATGGAACACTCCATCGCTACTATTTTGAACCTCAATGCCAACGGAGTGCAAGGACAAATTGGCGCGCTATTCTACGTTGGTGAATCTTCCACTCTCAAACTAGACACAACAGCAATTTCGATGGTTGATGCTCAAAGCTCAGTGATATACGTACTGGATAGTTCATTTCTCGACATACAGGCAATGACTGCTCAAGCAATTTTAGGAGGAACTTTCCTCTCGATGACCACCAATTCAAGCTTAACAGTTAATACTTTGACTCTTAACACAGTACAGTGTTCGAGCCAAACAAGCATATGCGGTATCTCATTGGACTCAACAAATTCTGCTACTATTACGAGCTATACAGTGCAGGGCATGAGTGCTTTGGGAACTTTTGGAGCTCTTGGGCTTTATTCTAGCAAGGCCACCATCACTTCGAGTTCGATTTCCTATGTTAGTACTCCCAGCACAGGCAGCTGTATTATGATCATGAATTCAGACTTATCTGTGACTAGCACCACATTCACAAACTTGTTGGGGAGCTGCATATACGCCCAAGGTGGAGGGAACATCTTGAAAATTGAAAGCTCTACTTTTGACCAGCCTGACTCGACCTTCGTGACGAAAACCCCCTCTGGTAACCCGAATCAGCAAAAGCCTTTCATCGAATGCGAAGGCTACATCGACCTCACTGTTTTCGGCTCTTCATTCTCAAATAATTACGTTTCAGGCAACGGAGGGGCTGTAATGATCAATGGTGCTGCGAATAATCCAAGCGTGATTACTATCTACCAGAGCACCACGTTTTCTGGAAATACTGCGGTAAATAAAGGAGGAGCGATCTCGCTTACGAACACAAAGGGAAGCATCAGCGATTCTTCTTTCATTAACAATTTTGCCGAGCAATCAGGTGGAGCATTACATTACAACAGTTCAACCTCAAATGCTGTGAGTTTTACTAGTAATACATTTCAAAATAACAAAGCAGATGTCGCTGGCGGTGTGTTGTTTATTGAAGATGGTCAGCTGTCAATACAAGACAGCGGGTCTTTATTCTCAGCGAATCAAGCTGGCTCCTACGGCAACAAAGTTGCTTCGACGCCGGTTCGCTTGGGGGCATACATTATCAACGAAGAAACTGCAGAGACTCTCTATAGTTACTCAGCTGGCGGTTCGACTCTTCCAGCTCTCGATGTGGAGTCGACTGTCACAACCCCTTATAACTTTACATTCATCGTTCTTGATCAATTCGACCAAGTTGTCTCTAGCCTTTCAAACGCCGGGTTAACCCTCAGTATTCAGAGAACAAGCTCCTATAGTGGTCACTTCGGCAACTATACTATTAATCCGCTGATTGCTTCTATGAAAGATTTCTATTTTGTCTCAGGACGCATCTCCATTAAAGACCTCATCGTCTCATCAATCGTGCCTGACACTCTACAGCTACAGGTTTCTGTCCCGTTCGGCGTATTTACAAAGCCTACGACTTTTACATATGCTTCCTTCGAGTCGTACTCTAACGATTCATACAATAACTTCATTGTATTGAATGTAATTGAATGCAATCTAGGCGAATCCAGGGAGACAAAAATCGACAAACAGTACTGTAGAGCTTGCCCTTCCGGGACGTATTCATTCAATGCGTCCGATGGCACTTGCAATATCTGTCCTGAGAGCGCAATCTGTCATGGAGGAGCCAATACCTCAGTTAAATCTGGATTCTGGAGAGGAAGTAACTATAGTATCAAAATCTATAAATGCTTAGTTGAAGGCGCATGTCCTCAAGGGATTGGCTATGATTGTGAACTCGGTTACGAAGGAACTCTCTGCCAGACCTGTTCCCAAAGCCAGCGGACATATAAGACATCAGGAGGGCAATGTTTGGGATGTCCACAATCTTCCGTAACCAGTCCTGTCTTTCTCTTCGCTGGTGTGGGCTACATTTTATATTTCTCCTTCAATATCTGGGTCAATATCAAGGCGGAATCAGATCAAATGGTGGAAACCAAAGGCTATCTCAGACTGCTGAACGGCTTTTTCCAACTGTACTCCATCGCAATCAACGGCGAGTTCCCGGTTCCCGCGAGGCTAATATACGTATTCGATGTGCTCTCAGTGGGAGAAGCATCTCGCTGCGCTAGTCTCTTCGACTGTGGTTTTGAAAACTCTTCATATCCGTTCGTTTACGTCAAGGCAGTCTTCCTCTGTGTGTTACCATTAATGTGCCTAGGCTTTTTCGCTATCTTCTTCACAATTGTGAAGCTTTTCAGAAAAAGCATGAATCTCAAGGCAGTCCTACGAATGAGCTCGCTGACTCTCTTGCAAATGCTCATTCCTGGGCTCTCGAAACAGTTACTGCTCAGTCTAAATTGCACTACTGTTGGAGACAAGAGCGTGTCCAGTCTCTCTTACGCTTTCGAATGTAATGAAAGTCGCTTCATCTTCCTGAAATTCGTATTTGTGTTGCCCTGTTTTTTCCTCTGGTGTGTCATAATTCCTGGCTGGTCTCTCCTTTCCACCCATCAGCAGTTTAAAAAAGCAGCCGGCGACGAGAGTAAACTCCCCAAAATGACGCTACAGATCTATAAAAAGCAGCTTTTGGATTGGGATGCGATTATCTACGCTCGATATTTCGTATTAGGCTTGATTTCAGGTTTCTTGGGCTACGATTATTACAATAAAGCTCTGCTGACGCTTGGAGTGCTGGGAATCTCTTTCTATTTAACTGAAAGTTACCGCCCTTATAGGTCTCCGCATTTGAATTTCTTTGCGCTTTTGGAATTATCCATAGCTATTGTGACAGTTCTTGGAGCTATATATTCAAGCAGCGTGGTAATCCTCAAGGAGAATTTGGCCGATATTGCCTTCTATACAATTTTTCTGCTGAACGCGGCGTTTGTCGTCTCGCTCCTGACTATATACATCCGATCTCTTTGTAAGAAGAAGTCTGATAAGTACAAGGCCAAGCCTGAGGCTGAGGGGAAATCGCGTGTGGAAGCGAAGACCGCATCAAGTCTATCTATTGCGATTAAGGCGAAAGAAAAATTTGTAAAGGAATCTATTGATTTATCACAGGATGAGATGAGCTTTCATCATATTCCAATGTCGCCAGTGACTCCGTTGCAACGATTGCAAGAAAGACAAGCAAAATCAGCTGACCGATCGCCAGATAATAGAAAAGAAGATGGCGATTTTGATAATTCTCTTAGTAATCTTGACCTGAACAAGCTAAATTCTTCAATGCACAAAGAGTCTTCCTTCGGTATATATAAGCTTTCCTCATTTGACTTACTAACAATTATTTGCTAGATGTGTTTCTACACAGTCGAAATGCAATCGAGTTTTCTCCCCCATTATTCTGATAGCAAGGATGCGACACAGTCTTTATTAACAACGAGGACAGTCATGTTAGATTATACTAACAGATGTGGGTCGATTTGCCCATTGTCTAATTATTTTTTCACCTGAAGGTATGTGTATTGCCTCAACCTTAGTTAGATTATTAAAAGTATTAAAGTTTTATGTTATAAGCCATTATATACTTCGTGCTGATGAAACCAATTCAATTTAATTGCAAATTTGTATGAAAGATAAATGATCTTCATTCGAATGAGAAATATGAGAAACACTGATTTTCAGGTTAGATTCAGCATGCTTTTTCATCAATCTCAATTAAGGTTACGATGGTTCAGAATAGATATATAGCATATGGAATAAAAGAAACAGTTCAAAATAAATAGCCCAGTAGCATGTATACAACACACTTCCTAACTTTCACACCAATGAACTTCACTCAAATTATTCAACTAAGCTGTTTCTTTCTTCTTTGAAAAATAAAAACTAATATCTTTCGGAGTTTTTTTCGTTGCTGGTTCGTTTGTTCCAGAACCATTAACTTTCGTATTTGCATTGAGATTCTCACTCACACTAATCTGAGTGTTATTGTTTCCAGCTACTTGGGTCATTTTTGGTTTCTTGAAAAACGAAATGAGGAAAGCTGATTCCTTTGCGTTTTCGGGGTCAGGCGTCGGTGCCTTTCTTTTAAACGTTTCGATTTTCGAAGCGCTATTTCTTATAAATGTATTTTTATTATTGCCGGCTTCAAAGTCTGCCTCCTCGTTTCCCGAATCATCATCGTCATCATTCCCATTATCGTAAAACTTTTTAAAAAACTCAACCGTAAACTTCGGATGAGGGTTCTCCACAACCGCTCCGACTCGTCGAAACCAGTTTCGATCCTCCTCACTCCTTTCCGCCTTCCTTTTGGTGTGCATATCTATGCAATACTCATCTAATTCTACCTTCTCTTCCTCCTTTATCCACCTCAGCACTTCATTGGTCTCTGCAACAAAAGCTTCCTCGTCGATTGCTGGTGCATCATTTTCCCATTCAAATTCGCTTTCTGAGAGCAGCATAAGTATAGCGTGTTGTAAGTAGAGGTTTTTTTCCCGATGTTTGATGGTATCATACCTCTTCACGAGGATGCCAACAGCATCGCGGAGGTTTTTTCGTGGGATGTTTCTACTGTCGATAAAGCTCCTCAGTTGCTCTGGTGTTTTGCTGTTCCGAACAATGTCGAAAGCTTTATATTTGTCTTCAAGCGGCATTGGCTCTTTGAGGAAGTACTGCAGGTCTTGCTTTGGACCAGGAAGTCTGTCGGGGTGGCTTTGCCTGAGGGATTGATTTCCGTAGAAATTGCTTAGATGAGAAGGTAAACGGGTTTTTCGGCATTTCGCCATGTACCAGACAAGCTTAGCAAGATCTGTTATATCGAGAGCACCCTTCATGATAATTGGAAGCTCACGAAGCTTTTCAACATAAAGATCAGAGATTTTAACGATCCACCATTCTCCAAGGCTGATATCTTCTGAAACGATGACAATGAGTCGGTTGATGAGATTAGTACGGACAGATTGATAGGGAAAGAGGAATAAGAGAAGCACAAAGTACAGTGCTTTTTTGTAATTGCATCTGCGAAAGTATTTCTGAAAAGCTGATTTGATCTCGGCAACGTTGTAGTTTCCCACGTGACTGACTGAGTAGGAAGGTCCTTGAAAAATAGACCTGTTCTCTCCTTTGATTTCAAGAAGCAAGGGAGATTCACTCTGCATATTGCTGGAATTAGGTGAAGTGCCTTTCGCGACTCTCAGCAATTAAAAAGATCAAAATGTTAAAATTTTCCCGCGGTAAACGATGTATACAAAGTAAAAGCTATTGTCTTAAGTATATCGTTGCTTGATGAGAAACGAGAGAGCGAGAAGAGAGAATTAGCTCGAAATGCTTTGATGGAGTCTAAAGAGTTAATTTCAAAGATTTCTATAATAAAGGTGGAAGGATTAGCAATGGTTGAAGCAACGATGAGAAAGTGTAAAATAACATCGTTCAAGAGGTTGAAGTAAGCGTGACGATACCGACGCCTGCAAATTTTTAGTTATTAGAATATTGAGACATCATTATTGTTGAAAATTTGTCTAACATTTCTTAAGATTCTGAAGTTTCAGCAGATTTATCGATATCTCTCTTTTGGAGGAGAAGAATTCCTCTGAATAGAAAAAAAGAAAGCTGTGTGTGAAAGAAATATTCACGATACTTTTTAATCGAATCACAATCAATATGTGCAATTACAAGATGATCTTGTCATACTCCACAGTCAATTAGATTTCAATCTAAGAGTGGTCAATGGCAGCACTGTTACGTGATTTTTCACTCTTTTCTGATGAGTGCGTTGAGAATTAGTTTACGGTATCTTCATTTAAGAGTTTCACTTTTTAAATTTATTCATTTAAAAGAGCGTTTTACTCCAATCCGTATCAACAGATCTTTACTATTTAACTCTCCAAACTCTTTTCAGTTAATTCCCAAGCGAGAAATTACCTCCATTGATTCAGCGTTAAGAATCCTTGAGATTATCATCTCTCAAACCGAAAATCATCTCTCCAGGTCATTCATGAATTATAATTCTATCGATTATAAACGGAATTTGACAAAGCAATCTCACATTGAAGGCAATCCACCACGAATTCACAAGAGGAAGACCATTGCAAAAATAATTTCATCCCTTAAGAATAAAAACTCCTGAAATTTTAATTAAAACAATTCCACTTAAGGTTTTAAGGAATAATTTCTGAGCCAACGGTTTTGAATGTGCCTCTTCTCTTTCGTCAGAGAATTAAGCTAGGCTGAATGAACTACCCACCATAGCTTTGCTCTTTGCATAGGCTTCGAAAGCCAACTCGAATTAACTTTGCCATCACAAATTCATCGCTTTTTTTTTTTTGGTTTCGTTTGGGTTTGATTAAGTCCGTTTCATAACGATGGATCAGAATCTCTGCCAAAAAGAATTTTAGCTCTCAATTCATTGTAAAAAGCGTTTGATCCGCTTCGTTCTGATCATATGTAGAATAAATCAATGAATTTATTGAAGGAAAATCATTCTGACTAAAAGCAATAAACTGATAATCAAGAGAAATAAAAATAATAAAGAGATACATCCTTGATCTTCTATAGATATAAAAAGAATCATACGCTCTTAATAAAAATATAAATTTTTCAAAAGATTGTTCACAGCACTAATGTCACTCTCAATCACTCAGTCCACTCCTAAAATCAAGAAGCAGGTCAAAATTAGCGTGCCTTTCGAGCTCGTTGAAGCCGTTAACAGTCCTTCTTATGCCGAGTTCCGCAACAAGCAGCGATCAAATCTAATCCTTCAAAAATACAGCGACTTTGGCCGTTTGACGGAACCTGATGAAACTCCCAAAACCAACCACCCATTACTGGAATACGAGAGAGCGTCAAAGCCTCTGAAGCGAATCGAAGCGTGGTTGAGTCCTGTTCACAGAAAAACTAAAGGGTCGATGTTTTGTTCAGAGTTCATGACCAAAAACCAAATCTTAGAAGTCCGTAGGAAAGGCGATATTCTTTACGATAAAAATCTCTCAAAAAGAGTCGCGAAGGAGTCCACGAAATTATCACAGCAGTACGTTGAAGATCTTGATCAACTCTTCCTTCAGAAGCACCCAAGTCACGCCGCGGCAACTCAGCTGATGAAGAAGATGATTGATTCCAACGGGAGCCAAAGAATTCCAAATCTGGACTTCTTCGATGATCCTTTATTAGGAGGCCTCCCGCGGTTGAAAAGCAATAAAAGCAAATCTGCAAGGCTGCCTACGATAAAAATAAATTCAGGGTCAAGCTCCGAGAACGCGAATGAAAACACTCAAGACAGCTTAAATCCTCCTGAGCTCGCTTTGAATAGATTCGAGCGAGCTGCACAGAAGAAGAAAACATTAGAAAGTATCTATGGGAGACCTCAAGCCGACCAGGGCATGCGCTCTGCAAAAAAAAAAGTCACTCATACTGCTCAGCATTTAGCAGCTTTGGGTCTTACCAATGTCTCTAAGAAAAATCAGAAGGATCCTGCATGTATGAAAAACCCAACAAGTCCAAAAGTTAAGCAGATAAAGGTCAGAAATGTCTCGAAAGTCAATGAGAAAGCCAAGGTTGTAGGCAATGCTGAGAAGAGACGAATGAATAGCCTGCCAAGCGACGGTTTGTAAAAGAGCTATTGCAGATTTTCCTTATAATTGTAGAGAAGATTTTAGCAATAAATTTGTTATTAAAGCTTGTATTTCACTTTATTGCATGTACAAAATGAATTTTAAATACCGGTATTCATATCTTTTCTCTTTCCATTTCAGTTCAAGAAGCTTTCTTTCCAACGAGTATCCTGTGAGGCCTCACAATCGATTATTCTTAATGACTACTGCTCCTGTTCACTTTTGATTCCTCTATTAGCTCTTACGAATCATCTTTATTCACAACTCTACAAACATAAGGGCAGAATAAACAAGGTATCAGTTTTGAGGGAAGAACGAAGTATTCTGGTAAAAAGACCTTTTCCAATTTTGTTTTCATAAACAGTTTTGGGATAGAATTTTCGAAGCGCGCAATTCTTTTTAGTTACAAGAAGGAAAGAGCAAAAGGAAGCGACAATTACTGATTCGCTGCAATTATTAGGGTGGCAATTCTACAGATAAATTTCTTAAACGTAATAAATTTCGAATTATTCCAGTATAAATTTCACTCAGAAAAAATCGCACTTGATATCTATCAAATTGGATATCCGTTTAGAAAAACTAGCGTCCTGGATAAACTGGTTCCTTACTACATATAAATGTCTCTCCAGTCGATCGCTCATCTTAATAGAATTAAAAAATGCACCTTTCAAATTCAGAATCAACCCTCGCGCAAGGCTATCAACTTGGAATGTCATCTCCAAGGTTCTTGCAGCGAGCAACCGCAGACACGAAAACCAAAAGCATCTTGGATTCTCAGACGACCAAGCGGTTTCAAATGACTGAGACGAACTTCCCGAATCAAAAGCAAAGCACTGAATTTGAGCTGAAAACAATGAAAATGGAGCTAATGGCAGCACAAAAAGAGCGAGATATCGCGGTAGAAGAGCTTGCGAGATTCAAACAAAACTGCAAGTGCTCTGAGCTGAGTAACATGGTTGAGAACCTTCGATCGCAGCTTGTGAAGAAGACAAACATGCTATCAGAAATAACGCTGAAAGAGCAAGAACTCCACAAGGCTTACGATCTCAATATGAGCAAGATGGCAATGGCAATTGATAACCTCAGAAAAGGCAGATCAAGCCCGTCGTCTCTGACGGAGTTGGATGGGGACAGAAGAGTCCAGAGACTCGAAGAGGAATTGCAGTTGTATAGAGCACAGATGGACCAGATGAGAGAAATGATGAAAATAAATATCCCTCTCATAGAAACGCTGATATCTACACAGAATAGATCGAGTACCACGACGGTTTCCTCCACAAAGAGACACGGATCTCCTCGGATGACTTCAAGCTACTTGAATGGGAAAAGCGAGGGTCTTTGCGAGAATGAAACGATACAGAAACTATGGAAATTCGCTGAACAAATCAGATCTCAAATCGACGAACTCGAGAAGTTTAGCACGAAAATTTCCGCTTCCAATGGCAGGACTAGCCTTGAAAGAACCGGATATACCGCTTCTACTCCGAGATCACGAAATGGAAGTCCTTCGCCAACTAGTTGGGTCCAAGACACAAGTATCAACGGTCACTTGGTCGATAACCGCGAGGCTTACACCACTTCCCAGAGAGATAGCTGCAAGACGGGAGTTTCGACCTTGACGCCTAGAGAGAGCTATAAATCGGACATCTCGACGGATTCGAACGGGAAAACTCTTCAAAAAGGAAAGGTAGCCATGAATAGGAAGAGGTCGGTTCAAGAAGAGTCTAATTCTCATCGGCAGACGCCTCGAAGCATGAACGGCTTACCTGCGAGCGACTCCAAAAAAGGCAAGGTCAATGGCGAGTCATCCACTCCACAGAGTTTGACCCAGCTCACTCCAAAGCATGACGCCAATGGTACAAAGAGGTCTATCAGCCCAATCACCGAAATGATGAACAGGATACGTCAGTCCAATCAAACGACCACTCCACCCAAAGCTTCTCTCAGAGCCGTTGATGGGTCCTCACAAAGCAGCGAAATACAGAGATTTACGAAATCGAATGGCTTTGAAGGCTACAAAAACATGCAAGAAAGCCAGCCTGCTTCTTTCAGCTGGAACTATGAAAACTTCAGATATTTCACCCCTGTCCATAATAATCATCACAAAAACGAATCGTTTGGGCAACCTGCAAACGATCGGGAAGGAGAGATGGATGGTAGCTTTGAAATAAAGAAAAGCTGTCACATCCCACTGCTGAATCTAGAAAAATCCAGCCGAGGGTCAGAAGAAGATACGAGCTCTCTCGCCGGAAAGAGCTCATCGAATAAGGACAAAAGCGATGATGCAGACCTAACGCCGAATCACCTCGAGGCGCTAAGAAGAAACGTCGATACCTACTGGCATCTATCCAATCAAGAAAACGCGAAGGATATCCACCAGCCTTGCAAACATTACGCGAAGAACCTTGAGAATAGACTCGACAGTTTAGAAGCAAAGCTGAACTCCATTGAAAGTTGCGAGAAGGCTATACGGGAGAGAATGGAGAAATTCGAGCAAAACCGAGAGTTAACAGCTGCTAATTACATTAAAGACAACGAAGAGAATTCGAAAATTAAATCTCTTGAAACTGAATTAGAAAAATTAAGAGCCCAACTTCAAGAGTTCGGTCGGCTTTCAGTGCAGAAGAACGATGAAAAGGCTAGTGTTAATGATGACACAGCGAAAGCTCAGGAGAAAGAGCCAAAGAACTCAAAAACAATGAATTCGCCGAAGCAGAGCAAGGAGATCCCGAACCGCAGATCGCTTGGACAGGTCGAAGCGATAGATGTGGACGCGAAACCAAAGATTCGTAAGCTCTCACGAGGACCAAACTCAGCATACACGAAGCCCACAGACATTGACACTGTTCAAGATGAAAGAGTAAAAGAGATCGAAAGGATTGCAAAACTCCAAGGAGAAAGCCTCAAACAAAAAGGCGTTGAAGACTGTGGGCTGATCCTTGGGATTGACTGCACGATTTCAAACATCTCTACTGGGAAAAAATCCTTCAGTCAGCACCACCTCCATGATATCTCGGCGAGAAAGCTGAACTTTTACGAAAAGGTCATCAGCATCATGGGCGGCTTTGTTGAACTGTTCAGTCAGGATGGAAGATTCCCTGTTTATATTTTTGGGGACGATAAGACTCGTGATAAGAGAGTTAGACCGCTTTATCAAGATAAAGAAGGCTATGAGGAATGCTTTGGCGTGGCTCATGCGCTCGCTGAGTACCGAAAGCAGATTCCTAAGATCTGCTTGAGTGGCCCGACTTCGTTTAAACCGCTGATTCAAACCGCGATTGAAATCACTAAAATCAAGGAGCAGTTCCAGATTCTGATTATCATTGGCGATGGCGCGGTTACTGATATGAATGAGACGATTCAAGCGATAATCGAAGCATCAAAGTATCCTATTTTGATCATAATGGTCGGGGTTGGAGACGGCGAGCCCAAAAAGCACCCGAAGGACCCTTGGCTTGCGATGAAGAAACTGGAGCAAGAAATTCCTGAGAGAAAATTCATGAATTTCCACTTCATTCCTTTCCATAAAGGAATGGAACCGCAAGAGTTTGCGCAAAAAACGTTAAGCAAAGTGTCTACTGCTTATAAATTTTGCCTTGAAAACGGGATGATTCAACATTATTCTTCATCCTAAAGGATTTTTTTTGGTTTTAATATGATTTTGGCTATTTTGTTGTTAATAAAAAGAACAATTATTCTCTAACCATATTTCAATAATACTACCATTCATTTGGGATAATTATTTCATGCTTTCTAAGAATTTTGAAGACTAGAATTGTAAATTGCATTGACTTTTAATGAAACTAAACTAAATTCCAACCTCATGACATTGTATCTCTTCAATTCTATCTGGTTATGATGAAATTCCCACATTTATGAAAATGAATGAAATAACATTATCAGAAATTGAAAATAAAATCTGGCGTCTTTTGATATTTTTATCCGCGTTAGATAAATTATCAGTAATCAAAAAAAAAGCGATAATCGAAACTATCGGGAAAACTTTATGTTCTAACAGCACATGGACATCCCTATTCTAACCTGGCTAAACTCTAAATTTAAGATCGTATCTCACGTCTACAACAACGACTATGCCATTGTATGTAAAGCTTGTGAGACAACCAGCAAAAACCCTGTCTACTTGAAGACTTTTGAAACTTCTAATGAATCGCGATATAACCATCTCCAAAAAAGCCTGGCCCTGAGCCAATCTCTTAGCAGGGAGACACACGTTCTACCTATCCTCGAGAAATTCTTAGACGATAAAGATAACCACCTAGCCTATTCGCTTCCGCAAGGAACCCCGCTGAGCCAATATTTGAATGAGAATTGCGGTCTAGGAGACATTCAGATCCTTAAGATCGTCCATTCGTTGGCGACGACGCTCGCGTATGTGAAAAAGAACTATAGAGTGTTTCACGGGGATCTCAAGCCTTCGAATATCATTGAATATAATCAGGAGTTTAAAATTTCAGATTGGGAAATCGGAGCTCTGCTCGCACATAGTGGCGAGCTTGCACTGAAAGCGCTTTCGTTTCATGATATGCTTTACGTGGCGCCTGAAAAAATGTTTAGACACGATAATTCCGTCCAGATTGATTTCTTTAAAGCGGACGTGTATTCATTAGGACTGATTTTCCTCAGAATCCTTGGTGCTTCAAGTCACAGGCTCAGAGAGCTTAGAGACTGCCCGCTGGAGTATTACGAACAGGTGAAAGAGAGTGTTATTGGTGAATACTGTTCGACCTCAGTGAAACTCAGCTCGCATATGTCTCAGTTGCTTCATAGTATGCTAATGTATGATCCTGAGAGCAGGCTAGACATGGAAAAGGTGGAAGAAACAGTGAGTGAAATCGCATCGAGATATTTAATGGCTGTATTGCAATGTGAGAAACCAATAGTGAAAGAAGAAGTGGAGGAGCAGCAGCAGCAAAATGGTTCCAAAATGCTTGAAACAGAGGGGGCTACGTCACTTCCACAGGAGGAGGAACAGGAGGAGGAGAAGAAAGAGACAGAGCCTGTTTTGCAGAAGAAGCTCTCTCAGCAGGAAGACAGCAAATCGGAGAAGTCGGACGACCTCAAAAATTTCGTGATTTCTGAAATTGAAGCAGCAATAAAGCAAAATCAAGAACCGAAAAAGCTTGAGGACGAAGAAATCAAACGACTGCAGGACTATTCAGTCTGTTTAGAGGAGCAAGCCGAAGAGATGATTGCTAACGACCACCTCGAAGAGGCACTTGAATACTATAACAAAGCTCTACACGCCATAGAACTTTACCTGCCTCCCAATGACCTCTACCTCGCGAAATTACTGGAAAAAATTGGACGGGTATATTACGAATCTGAGCAGTACGAAGAGGCTTATGCTAAACATCTGAAGTGCTATCAAATCAGAGTCGAGAAACTCGGCGGTGAGCAGAACGAGTTAGTCTCAGATAGCTTAAACGAACTTGGACTCGTGCTGCATCTGCAAGGGAAAATCGATGAAGCATTGCAGAATCTCCAAAAAAGTTTGCATATACGCCAGCAATTGTTAGGAGGATTCAGCACGAAAGTCGCTGATAGCTATAATAACATCGGAAACGCCTATTTCGACCAAGGACAGCTGGATAAAGCGTATGACAGCCACGTGAAATGTTATGATATCTACCACCAAAGTCTTGACTCTGATGATCTCAGGATCGCGTTGTCATTAAACAATATAGGCAGAGTACTCGAGGAGCAGGAGAAATACGAAGCTTCAATCAATTCTTACCTCAAATCATTGAAAATTTATACAGGCAGTGGACGAGAGGAGGATTTCGATGTGGCAGATTGCTATGAGAATATCGGGAGAGTTCACCAAAAGCAAGGGAACTTCAAAGAGGCGCAAGAGAATTATTCCCGAAGCTTGAAGATTAAAAGAAAGGTTTGCGGTCCAACTGACGCGAGAGTTGGGCATTGTTTGACGGCGTTGGGAGGGATTTTGCTAGCAGATGGTGATGGAGAACGCGCGCTGCAAATATTCGAGGAGGCGCTGGGAATAATGAGGAAATGCTATGGTGAGATGAATGTTCAAACGGCGTTTTGCTATGGTTATCTTGGCGATGTGTTTGCTGAGCTGGAGGCATACCAGCGCTCTGAGGACAATTATGCAGAAGCGATTAAGATATTGACGGAATTAGGAAACACAGACCCTCAGTGTAAAGAAAATCTGATTGAGATCATGATGCAGCTTTCAAGAATGTTAATAAAGCAGGGAGATAATGCCAAAGCCTCATCGGCATTGCAACAAGCTATGAATTTAGCGAAAGTGATTTGTGATCCTGAAAGTCCTCATTTCAATAATATTAAGGAGCTACTCGAGGAAATTGCCCAAATGCAGTCTAAAAGCACTGAAGAGTTATGAAAGTCTAATATGCTCATAACGAGAGCAGGTTACTTCGAATTTACTGAAAACAAATATTAGAAAGAAATAATTTTTGGTTGCTTAGTGAATGGTGGTTTTAAACCATTTTTTTTGGGTTTTAAGGATGGGCCCTTTTCTTTGTATATGTATATTGGGCTATTATCTTTTCAGTGGCAATCTACGAGAATTTTCTAGTCATCAATATCACGGTAATTGCTTTTACTTCAAAATTTTCAAAATTACAGGTCAAATTTCGATTTTCAAATTTAGTTTGTCACTATAATATGGAAAACAGGCATATCTATCTTATCATCGATCTTATGGATCGTAGCGATTCATGAGTAGTTTTCTTAGGTTGTTTATTCTGAACCTGGTGGGTTGCAATCAAGATCATTATATGATTAACACAGTTATATCAGGTAAGATTGTAATCCTGTCTTTCATTTTATCAGCTTTTTGTAATAAAAATCTCTCTATCTCTTTCATCTTACTTTGTGAAATCCCTTCTCTTTGCAGGTCTTATGCTTTAAGGCCCAGTCTTGATGAAAAACTCAATTTTTTCTAATACAGATGAGTAACTATTTACCTTATGAATATTTCTCTCTCATACTGGAAAAATGCGCTCCAAGTCTGAACTGTAAATCCGTTATCAAAATAGGAAACACAAGATCTCTAACAAACGCAAAAATAAAATTCAAATCATCAACCGACACTTGATTCGGCTCATTCGCCTGTGCCATCCTCACTATTGGCAAGACCTCAAGCAGTAACTTCAAGACATCAAACACAATTTTATTGTAAATTCCTCGCTGATCACTCCTCGACTCTCCGCTGTAAATTTTTGACAAATTTTTCAGCACCAAATTTTTGTAATTATTCAGCTTCCCTTGTACATTCGTTAGAAAGCTTGTATCATTTTCCCTTGTATCATTCTTAATCGCTTCATAGAGAGCTGACCCTTGCTCTTTATAAAGCCGCAGTAAAGTCGCTCGTAATCCTTTGATCTCAGTAACGATCACACTGAGTGCTTTGCCCTCAGATTCAAGGAACGCGTCAAGGATCTCAGCTAATTCGCTCAGGACAAGGAAACATCGGTTGTAGAAATTTGAATGCTGCGTTTCACAATCAGCGTACCAAACGAAATAAGGCACGTAGAGGTTAGACGAGAAATATGCGCCTTTCGAAATCGATGAATCGAAGAGTTTCAAGATTGCGATGATGCGATCATAAGAATCGACTGATTTCAGTTTTTCTAAAGTGATTAGATCTTCTTGAAGATTGATTGCTTTGCTGTCCTTCGAGAGATTCATTGTTGATTTGAGATTTTTCTGCAAGATTTTAACTCTTTCTTTGTAAGTGTCTGTGAAGATTTTGAATACGCTGGGTTTTTTCTGAGTGGCTGATTTTGCATCGGTTTCGAGGATATATATCGCTTGATTATAGTATTGAAGCGCTTTTTGAATATCAGGTTTCTGGTCGTAGAACAAAGCGGTTTGGGCCAAGCCAATTGCTTGGTTTAGCAGCTCTTCCTCCTCTTCGGTGATTTTACAGGATGTGGACGCTTGCATTGATGTTTTTATTTGTTTACAAGTTGAGAAATTTTAAAATTTGATTTAAATTCGAGCCCTTTGAAATATTTTTTTTTTCAGAAATAGTTTCCGTTATGGCCCCCCTCTCGAATGAGTGAAAGCTAAAGAAAACACCTCTTTAGATGCTGGCCTTGTACCCCATTTCAGAAATTTGCCCAAAAAGTTCAGAAGACGTTATTCCAAAGTTAATGAATATAGATCAAATTGAATAGAGAATCAATAATTTACGATAAATTCTATTCTACTAAATATTACAAATTTTTAATCCCGAGAATATCAAATGTCTCAAGGAACAATCTTTGCGACTATTTTCAAAGAACTCACGTTTTGGAGAGTTTTCTTCACCTTGGTTCTCTTGTTTCTCATCAGGATCATTTGGAAGTACATTTCATTGTGGTTCTACTTGCAGAGTTTGAAAAAGAAAGGTGCTGTTGTTTTGTTTCAGTTTCCTGCTGGACTTCCAGCGCGATGGATCTCTGATACGAAAAAGAAAGGCGACGTGCAAGCCTGGATCAAAGAGCAAATTCAGAAAGACCCGGAAATCAGACTGCTTGCCACACATTTCGGAACTAATGCCAGTCTTTATTTCATCGATCCTGAACTGATCAAAGCGTTTCTGAGCGATCAATCTGTGTACGAAAAATCCGCTGTGTTCGACATATTTGCACCATTACTCGGCAAAGGCTTGCTCTTTGGACCAAACAGTATATGGAAGAAGCATCGACGAATAATATCCGAGGCCTTTCGTTTCGAGTTCATAGCTTCACAGCTTCCATCGGTGTTCGAGCTCACTGAAAGGATCCTAAATAAGAATATTGAAGCTGCTCAGGGCAAACACATCGACCTTCTCGCCTTGTTTCAGCAAATAACCGGACAAGTTGTTTTCCAAATATTCTTTGGATCAGAAATTGACAACATGCAGATCAATGGAGTCTCTCCAATTGTATTTCTTGTCGAACTTTCGAGGACGCTCGCAGAAAGCGCGAGGTCTCCGGAAAATGTGCTGTTCGGAGCAAAATTGTTCCAACTGGGACTCACCAAAAAGAGCAGGAGAGTGCTCGAGCAGTCTGAAACGTTCAGAAAATTTGGGATGGGAATAATCGAAGCTCGGAAAAAGAAATTCACTCAAGGAGCTCCGAGGAAAGATCTCCTGGGAGTCTTGCTCGAGAACCAAGCGAGCTCTGCAGGAGCTGATGATAAATTGACTGATGAGGAGATATTGCATGAGTTTTTCACTTTCTTTATTGCTGGGATGGACACTACTGCGGTGATGCTAACGTTCCTCTCTTATTTCCTTTACCATCAAGATGAGAAGATAAAAGAGCAAATTTCTAAGGAATTGGAGGGAATTTACGCTGCAAAAAAAGATCCAAATCTCGCTGAGATCATTAACAAGGCTGAGATGGTCACTGCGCTGTTTAGAGAGTCCGTAAGAGTCGGACCGCCGGCCACGTTTGTGTTTCCAAGAAGTGCAAAGACTGACCATTTTATCGAAGATGTTTTCATTAAAAAAGGAACCAATTTGAGTTGCTCATTCATCGCGAATAACTACAATCCCCAATACTATAAAAACCCATCGAAATTTAATATCTTCAGGTGGATTCAAGGACATCCTGACTATGAGGGAAATGTGATGAAAAACTCCTTCATTTACACTCCTTTCTCAGCCGGACCGCGAAATTGTATCGGACAACATTTCTCACTACTTGAAGGAAAGATAATACTGAGCGTGCTGCTCAATAAGTATCGTTACAAGATCCCAGACGATTACAAGATGCAGTTCAGATTTTCGCTAATTCACCAGCCTAAAGAAACTCTTTTCGCTGATATTGAGGAGAGAACAGCTTAATTAGTACTTGGAATTTCATATGTTTGTGTGTAACGGGTCTAATTAGAGTTGGCTAAATTTCAGTGGGTGGCTTTATTCAGAATATAATTTCGTGAATAAATTAAATGAAACCTCTTCTAAAAGGCTCACTTCTGGATGGTAATGCAGTTATTTTGTGCGTGGCCTTACAATCCTTCCATTTGGATTATTGCAAGGTGTTAATCTCTCTTTCTTAGGTTCCAGATTGTGGATTTAATTGTTTTAACATTTTGCAAAAACAGACAGTTTTAGATTTTGAGATGCCAAATACCTAACGTTTATGGAGCATCTCGAAAAACTCTTAAATCCTTAAAAAACAACTTAAGGTTTGTTTGATGCAATTGACTTGAGATAGTCTCTTCATGGAATTGGATACCTAAACTCTTATAATTGTTAGGCGATATAGGCAAAAGAGAGCTTGAGCTTTTTCATCACTTCTTCTGCATAATGTAAAATAACTTGTTTTTTTGCATTTCAAACCCACAGTCGTCATTTTTGACCTCTTTGGAATAGTTTCTAAGTTTTCACATTCGTCCACATACAGCAACTTTCTAATTCTTCAAATCTCCCTCAATCACTGTATAAAATTGCGTCCGTTACTTCCTCCTTCTTTTCTACATTTCTCTTTCTTAGGAGAAAATCGGAAATTTTTTTATTTCATTTTGATATTTAGTTTGAAAGAAACAGAAAGATATTTAATGAAGACGAACAACCAATTTAGATATAAACGCTTGCAAATAATATAATATATAAAGTTGGGCCATTGCTAACACTTCTTTTCTTTTGGCTTTTGTATAAAAAAACTAAACTACTACTGCATCACTCTGCAATTTGAATATATTGATATTACATTTTAATAAACACGATAAACCTTTCTTGGTTTCCTCCTTGGATATTAGTTCATTATATCAGTTAGTCATAGGATAGTTTTTCTGTTCTTTCTTTCTGGAAATCTCATGCTTTTCACAGTTTTACTCGAATATGTAATTTCGCTGAGACTGCTTCACCATCGTCTCAGTCATCTTCTTCTGGAATAACTCATTTATTTTGTCGCCTTGCAACTCTTTCGTTGCGCCATCAATTCTCTGATAGCAGGTCTGCGTGCCTTTTTCCTTAATAAAGTACACCTTATCACTAGGCTTGATCTTTATCTCGATGATAATCCTCCTCCATGAGTACAGATCGACCTCTTGGTCTGCAGTGTCAAGAATGCATATTCTTCTTATGGAATATAAACTCTTGTCGAGAGAAGGAGAGATTATATTTTGGAACTCAGCGTTCAACTCTTCCTTAAAGTAATCGAATTCCTTGTAGCTCATGTTCATTCCTACTGCATTGCCGTCGGCATCTGCGCCAATATAAATCTGCCCACCGCCGCTGTTTAAGAAGCTGCAAGCGATCTTCACTAGCTCGTCCTTCTGAATGTTCGTTACGACAGGGTCTTTGTATGATTTGAACTCCAAAAACTTGTTTTCATCAAGGAAAACCTCGTTTTTCAGGCACTTGTTTCGGACGAGAATGTTATCCTGGTCGAATTCAACGAGCTTCTGTAGATTCAAGATTTCCTCGTCGGCTTGCTGGTCCTCTTTGTCATATTGATCGGTTTGGATAAATAACTTGCTTTGGAATGGGTTCGAGTTATTGGATTGGTATCCACCTAACAAAGGACTCGAAGTAGCCTGCTGCTCGAAGCCGCCGAAGCCCATCTTGTTGTTCGAGAGGTTAGAATAAGCGGTGGAGGCTTGACTGAATGTTTGGTGCGAGTACGGCGCGTTGTAGGGAGAATAGGTCGCGCTCATGGTATTCTTTTGGTATTGATTTGATGGTGATCCCCAGAGTCCGTTTTTCGCGTTGTTTTGGATTTCTTGGATGTTTTTATTCGGGAAGTTGGTGCTTCTGTTGACCGAAAGCAATTGCGGGCTGAACATCTGCTGAGTATAGTCGATTTGAGGTGTGCGTTGGATTTGCGGGCTGAACAGTTCGCCGGTGTTCAAGTAAGGAGACTGGACTTGGTAGTTCTGCTTTTGAATTGGGAAGCCTTGGTTGAGGAGATTGATCTGATTGTAGTTCTGGCCGTAGTGTGGAGAGTTCGTATGGGTTTGTTGGTACTGCAGAGGATTGCGGGCTGGAGACCGGCAGGGAGAGTCTTGGTGAGGGTTCTTCCTCAGTTGGTAGTTGTTGGCTGGGCTTTGTAGTTGATCTGTAAGAGAGTTGACTACTCCGATCGCAAAGACGACATTTCTACGGTCGTATTGAAAGCTCTCCATGAGGATTCTATCCCATTCGTACTTTTCTTGGAGATCGTGATAGAAAGGGCAATAGCCGCCGAGCTTCTGGCAGAAGCGATTCTTGCAAGGAAGGAACTTGTAATTTTTTGGGTGGAAGAACAACTCAAACCAGTTCTTGCAATAGTAGCAGCGTCCTTTGTGTTTGTTCGGGTCGTTGAAGCAGTCCTCGCAGAACTTGTCATGGACATAGAACGATTTTGCCAGGTTGTTCTTATGGAGCGGGTAGCGGCGACGATCAGTGTGGTTGTGGTAGAAAGGACAAGCGTACATGTCGTTCTCGTAGAGGAAATGGTCTTGAGTGGCAATGAAACTTCTCACCGAGCAATTTTTATTCGTGCAGTTAAGTCTTTTGAATTCTAAGAGTTCCTCAAGAGGAAGCAGGCTCTTTGAGTTCTGTGGGTTGAAGAATGTGTCTGGAATCTTCGTTGGAGAGTCCAGAGGTCTTCCCAGAGGAGAAAAGGTGGCTTTGCCCGAAAGAGGTGAGTCGAGACGCTGACCTCCATTTTTGAAGGCTGAACTTTTATAGGGGTCAGCAGAACCTGGATAACCTCCAAAATTGCTTGGCTTTGAAGTGTCAACCCACAGGCCTCGTCTAGGCGCTTGTTGCTCGCCCGAAGTCTTTCTGCCAAGAGAGAGCAAAAAGTTTGGTTGATTCGCATTGGATTGCTCAGGCGACTCGCTTCGGCTGTTGTTTGCCATCACGCTTGGGTTAAACAGACTTTTGACAGCGACGTTTCCTTCTCGAGGTATGAATTTGTCTTCCTTCTGTGGAGATTGGGTAATAGACTCAATGCCTGGGTGGGAACCCGAATCATTCGAGTCATTAAGGCGCTTTCCGAAGAAATTTTCGGCATGGTTCGATCCATCGTTGGACTCGCCTTCAGAGGACAAATGAGCCGACAAATGAAGGTCATTTGAGCTCTCTGGCGATTGAGCAAGGATTTTATCCGTTATCGTAGACGTCGCTGTCGCGTTGAGGTCGGACTTGTCGGAGAGTTTCCTCTCAGAGTTTTCTTTCGATTGACTGAACAGTGTTTCAAATCGAGAAGCTTTTACGGTCTTATTGTCTCCAGATGTCTTACGTCCAGGCGACTGGACGTTTTTTTCATAGAGACCAGCCAAGTCTCCTCGGCTTTCTTCTCCAGAGTGCTGTAGCTGCTGGAATACACCGTCAATGGACTGGGACATGGTCGCTTGGTTCTTATGAGCTGATAAAAGAGGGCTGTTCATTCTTGAATTTAAGTTCTTAATTATTAAAAGAATTCGGAAAAAATAAATAAATAATTGAGGTTTTACGAAGACAAGAATTCGTTTAACCTGAACGATTATTGTTCTTAATGACCAAGGTTAAATTTTATCGATCATATAAAACCTTCTGTCGAATTATTAGACGTTTTTGAAAGTTCCCACTCCAAAAAACCTAAACTTCTTAAGAATTGCTGATGCCTGTATTGTTACTTTGGCCGTAGGTCCAGAGGTTCATCATAGATGATTATAAAATGGCCCTTATGTGCCAGAAATATAATTTTTGATCTAATGATCAAGCCGTTTTCGAATAATTTAATTATCACAAAGAGCGAAGGAGCAGGAATTTTGAATTCAAGATCAGAGTTTAAATAGAATGCTTATACCCTAATTGTTTTGTAGGAGTAAAACGAAGAACTCAATTTCAAATTTTCACGCCAGAAAATTTTATTTAAGCACGAACCAGTATTCATGCGCTAAATAAAAGTCGAAAGTGCCTTACGAATAAAAAAGAACTGATTATTTAAAAGTTACGAATTGAAACTTGCTGAAGACTCGAATGAATGACTCGAATACCACTCTCACCTCAGAGACTAGTTGAGATCTGCAAAATCAATGAAAATGCAACTAGCGCAGGCAGTTTGAACTTGTCTCGCATAATTACGGTCATATTTTGTAAATGGAGCTTTTTATATTACTCCGTGAAAGGAGAGAGATGAAAGATTTAATTGAATTGAGATTAGAAGCTGATGAGGAACATGATGATTGATAAGTGAATAGCAGATTATTTTTCAGGCTCTTATCTGTTAATCGTAATTTCGGAGCGATTTGCCAAGAAGCTATTATTCATTAGCAGCCGGGTTATAAAGATGACCTGAGCTTGTTTAGCAAACTAATTTGAAACACCAATGACTTAGAAAATAGTTTGTATTAGGATATAAAATTTGAAAGATTAGTTACCTTGATTTGCTCTGTTTTCTCCATAAATTACGGCTAGAGATAATTATAGATCGCAACGTATAATGTTCAAAGTTTCCAAGAGTCTTTTTTTTTGCAAATTATAGTAGTGTGTTGAGGAACTTCAATATCAAATTCTAGCAAACAATGCGAAGACGGTGTAACTAATTCATTCTTCTTGTAATAGCAGAAGGAGATGCAATTCACGCCAAAAAGATGGAGCTTCTACAGTTAGATGAGAGAGAGAAAGAGCAAGAGAAATAGAAGTATCTATAATAATTTTTTTTTCAGGTTCTGGGTTAGGTGTATCAAGATTGTTCTTAAATCCGTTATTTGATCTGAGTGATCCAACAAACATATAATAAAATTTGAATTGATGGTTCCGAAACATATCCTCTGAGGAATTTCTCAGAGAGTTGCAGTAAAGCCTTTCTCTTCACAAGCAGCGTCTGATTTTTGTCAGATGCTGGTTCATACAACAAATTATTCAATTTTGATGGTTGCTGATTAGTAAAGCTGTTGTCATAAAGCTCATTTCCATGGTCTTCAGGAAGTGTTGCGTTGTTCACTCGGTCCTTGAAAAACGAACGGAAAATCGCGATTTGAGGAGAAACTAGTACATTAATGGAAGAGCCATCGCGAGAACTGAACTTGGGGTTTTCCGGTTTCTATTTATCTATATAAACATGAAGAAAACCTTAGATCTATCTCTTCTATTGATTGCATTTTCATTGGTTAGACTAGCATTCTCTTCTCTCACAAAGTATTCAAACTGATTTTTTCTAATTTCAATTTTTTCAAAGACTGATGATATTCTGTTTCTTGTAACTGCAAGCACTATCTATCTTATCATTTTTTTCTGCTACATTTGCAAAGAATATCAATAGTTTTGGAAGTAGAAATATCCGAAAAATTATCATATGTTTTCCGAACTTGCAGCAAGACTCTAATGATGTGTTTTCTCAGTTTTTATTTTTCGACCCGACTATCGTACGCTTCATGCCAAACTCACCCCTGAAACCAGAGTCTCAACAAAAATGAACAAAAAAACTCAGGAACATATCACGAAATAGCACAGATAACATTCAAACTCTCATAAAGATTTATTTCACCGTTTTTCTATATCGATAATGAATTACTATATATTTATATCTATCAATTCATCAAACTATAAACATCAAGCTATATTTATATTATTCAATCTCATAACTCTAATAACAGCAAAAAAAATCTTACACTTTATAATTCTCAAAACCCTTTGTTAACACCGAAAAGAATATCTATTATTCTACAAAGCGAACTCTCTTCATAGCTCCTTCCGCCTGATCCTCATAATCGTCGTTGAAATGCAAAGACTTTGCAGTCCCATACTTCGACTTTTTTAAAATGGACTTTGGTAGAGTCAAGTCCATACTCTGTGAAATTGCTTGATTGTATTTAGGTGACATTCGCGACAGCGACGAATTTCTCGATGATTTTAACAAGGGGAGGCTCTGCATGGTCCTCGAATTCCCTTGATTAAAGCTTGAATTTTGATATTGGAATCCTGTTCTCATAAACATTTTTTCAAATTGCTCACTTTGAAAATGAAACGACGTATTCGCTTGCGCATTCGAACTGTGAGGCCTTGAAAGCTCAAATCCAGTAAGAGTGTTCGCTCTTGGTGTGGAATGCCCAGAGTTCTTGGCCTGATTGATGCAATGCGTCCCTTGCAGGTTTTGCTTTCCGAATGGATATTTTTTTGTGGGTTTGTAAATTTCTCTGGCTTTTTCGTATGAGGATTGGAAGGCAGATTGATTAGTATGCACAGATCGGTGATTTGTCTTTGGAGTGTATAGACTTTTTCTTTTGAGGTGAGGAATGTCGAGAAGTTGGAAAGTTGATGTTCTCAAGTGGAGAGGAAGGAAGGAGTCACTCATGAGAATTTGGAATGTTTTTATACAATATATTACTTTTTCTTGGGAAAAGGGTTGTTTTTGAGGCAAACCAGTTGTTTTTCTCTTACGGCCAGCACGAATTTGGATAGAATAAATTTTTTCGGAATTCTCTGCCCGAGTTCAGTGAAACCGAATTGATCAGCAAAAAAATAGTATTTAATCTAAATTGGTCATCAAGAAGCAGCTACCACTTGTTGGACCTTCTCTTCAAATAGTGTGATAACAGATAAGTAAATTTGGATGGCTAGATTCACAGATACTATGATATCATTTCTGAAGAAAGCTGGGAAGCAAATTAATAGGACTACTAGACATAAGAAAGGCGTTCGTAAACCGAGTTGTCGGAAAGGTAAGTCTGCCCCAGAGATCAGTGAGATCACACTCCAAGATTTTGGAAGGCGATGTGATAAGTTCTTTATCGTTATAGAATAATCACAAATTTGATAAACAGGTGATATCAAGAATTTTGGACCAGTTTTTATCACAGCACGCTCGCGGCTAACCAATTCAAAACAATTCAAAAGGGATACGACTTGAGAATATATGAAGGAATTGGGCATATTAAGTGATAGGGTATATATGTTTCTTTTCAAAAAAGCATATTTGTAATATATATATCAGTTTAAACTGCTTCAAGCAGAACCTAATAGCAAGTTTGGAATGTTCGGACTTGACTTATAGACTAACTTTAAAGGACTAGGAATATTTTACCTGTTAATCAAGAGATTCGTATTTCATACCAAATGATTAGGAAAATACTTTATATATAGCAAGGAGGTAATGGAAGTTACCTGAGAATGCAAATTTCAATAACCATGTTATTATAATGACCTTATCAGAAATGTATTTGATTGCAAAGCAATACAATGAAAATTTTACATAGGTCATCTACATTTTCAGATTCTTAAATTTTGTTTAGTTTCGATTCCTAAGACACTCGGGTCCATTTGCTAGACAATTTTTCAATAATAATTGATCGTGACAGATCAGCTACAGAACTATCGTTAACAAATTCAAATGAAAAATCTGCTCAATGCGATTTTTACATTGGAGAAGTGCTTACGATCAACCCATTTTATTTTAGATGGAACTCGAAGAGGTTTCTAATTTTTCATGATTCTCTTTCGCTGGCAAATTTAATGCCCTCTGGAAATTGTTGAAAGTCCTCCAATGCCACATTTTTTGCACTTCACTATTTATGATAATCATAGAAAGCTCTGCGTTTTACAGTATTATTTATTTCAAAGATATGATATCATCAGAATTAAGTCCAAATTGTAGTAACCACGTCATTTTCCTTTTTGAGCCTAAAATTTGATTCCAGATGGCACTTCAGATGCTTCAACAGATCCTAAATCATCCAATTCGAGCCCATTTCAGCTTGCTTTTACCACATTTCGAACTGATAACGTTTCGATTTGGGATCTAAAAACATTGAAGCTGACAAAGAGCTTCAAGGCAGCCCCTTTACAAGCCGGTTACATTACTCACATTCTTCCTGTTCAGAAAAATAATGTGAGATAGGGCGCAGACCTTATATCTCTTATTTCAAAGAGCAAAATATTCTTGTTTCAGTTCATTATAACGAGTATGCCCAACAAGCAACGATGGAAATTTTCGATCCTTCAAGTGATTACTCCATGATCTACACACATGGGTTGCATCGTGGAGGTTTTTCAAATCCATCTTAATTGGAATTTAACATCGTAATCAGAATTCGGAACAGCTGGATTAGCATATAATCGAAGATCAGGTTTGCTTGCATTGTTTCCGACCAGAGGCAGATTTCAATACGAGGTTTTCGATTTGGTGGCCTTGCAAATGGTTTCCAAAATCAAGTGGAATTCCAAAAACAATGGTAAAAATCGAAGTTTCATATTCCAGAGATTCACAACGCGATTTTTAGAGGAGATCGAAGGGCTAGACATAGACCCACAAGGGAAAAATATATCGTCTTTTGATAAGACTGGTTTATTAATGGTATCAGATTTCGTTTCTGGCGAGCCGGTTTTCGATCTCGCAGTAGGAAGCGGAAGTGGTAAGTCTTTCTCGGAATTCAGCAGTCATAGATATTTTACCAGAATGGTTCAATCGATGCCATTGGAATCCAGATCCAGCCTCCCCTTTGATAGCTGTGAAATATGATAAATTTAAACTTAATTTCGTCGACCCCGAAAAACAAGCTCTGCTGTTGAAAGACTATTTAAAAATTCCCGGTCACTCGCGTTAATATCTCTATAATGGTTCTAGTTAACTCTGTTAGATAGCAATTCATAGCTTAGATTGGAGAAAGGACGGTAACTTGTTGGGTATTGTTGGCGATACGGGAGAAATTTACTATTACGACATGCGTGAAGAAAAGATGCAAACGGGAAATAAGCATGGAGGTAAATGAGCTGTTCCTCAAGTTCGCTTCATGGGAATGAATACATTAGGGAGAATGTGGTCAATAAAATGGAGTGAGTGTGGAAATTTCGTTGCCACTACATCGGAGGAGTACACCGCTAATATTTATGATTTTAGAAAGCATCAACTCCTATTCTCTCAAGAATCAAATGAGAGTAAGTGCTCTTAATGAGAAAAAATCTCCTAATTACTTTCCTAGGTTTCCCTTATTCAGTTTGTTTTGTTGAGCAATAGGATCTACGACTTACAACTTCGCAGAAAAATGCTTGCTGTAAGGTATCAGAGGATCCTATTATGGAGTTGTAGACCAAAACTAATGTAAATTGGGAATGAATAATCTATGCAATTTCTGTCGCTGCCTAATGAAAATGTGTTGAAGCAGTTTACATATGCTAGTATAAAAGAATTTGTAGTACATTAATTTGAAAAATAATGCGTATCAATCCTTAATTACATCCTTCTTGAAGCTCGTGAAAACTTTTACCTCTGTTTTCCTATTTTTAAAGAATATTACGCCTAATCACAAATATCATAATCTATCGACCAACTACCAACGGTGGTTTTTTTTTTTTCTCCTCATGTATGAATGAGAAAGCTTTTAATGTGTAGGTGTACTCATTATATTAATTAATTCTATCTGATGCAAATTCTGATTAAGAATTACCAACAATCTTTTTATTCATGAATTGAATTATTTATCTCAATTTATTTTTTTCTCTCTCTCTTGGATTTTCTTTCAGAACTTATTTCCAAAATCAATGATAAACCTGAAAGACGAAGCTCGTAGAAGTACATCCAGTTGCAGTCTTACACTAATCCTAACGCCTTAATGAATCAACAGAGGATAACAATGATACCAAAGAAGACATGCTGGCGGTTTTAAACTCATCTAATCATGATATTTTTCAACTTGCCTGTACATCATTCGTAAGCGGGATTGTATCAGTCTGGGACTTGAAAACAAACACTTTAGTGAAGCGATTTGACACAGCCAAATTTGAAGGTATATTTTCTTGCTATCAGGTTTGTGATAAATTCGCTATGCTGAATACTTTTGTAGGTCGCAGACCTTACGTCTACTATTTCAAAGAGAAGGACGCTTTTGTTTCGATTCATTACAGCGAGCTTGCAAAGAAAGCAACTTTCGAAGTTTTCAGCGCAACAAGGAATTTTTCAGAAGTTTATAACTACGGGCTACTAGAAGGAGGTATCTCTTCTGAATAAATGATTTATTTTAGCAATGGTAACTCAGATATTGGCTCTGCTGGCCTAGCCTATGACAGAAGATCAAACCTTCTTGCTTTGTTGCCTATCACGAACAAGGTTCGATATCATATTTTTAATTTGGAGACTCTTGAAATAATTTCCAAAGTCTCTTGGGATAAGGAAATCAAAGGTTGCCAATCTCAGAATATGTATTATTCTAACGAATACTGATACAGATGATGTCGAGGGGTTAGACATAGACCCTCTCGGGAAAAATATAGCGAGTATCGACAGGAAAGGTTTATTGTTAGTTTCAGATTTTGTTACTGGTCAATCCGCTTTCAACTATAACCTCGCAGGAGAAATTTGTATAGCTTTTCAAGTTATATAGGGTCATTCGCTTTTTAGGGTGGTTCAATCGGTGCCATTGGAATCCTGATCCGACCATGCATACCATCGCTGTTAAATACAGCAACAACAAGGTTAATTTCATCAATTCAGAAAAGCAAGCGCTGTCGCTTAAAGATCCTCTGGATTTCAAGGATTCTGCTTGTAGCAACCTTAGTGATTAATTTTCGTTAATGATTGCTATGGTAGTTATCAAATGGCTTGATTGGAGGAATGATTGCAAATTGCTGAGTCTCGCTGGCGATTCAGGAAAATTATTTTATTATGATATTCGTGAAGATAAATTGGACACTGTGACAAAGGAAAAACAGGGTAAACCAAAAAGTGATCTTCATTATGCACTTATACAAAACTGTCAAGGCGGAATTTGGTCAGTGAAATGGAGTGAATGCGGAAATTTTATTGCGATAGCGTCTGAAAGTGGTAACGCTAAGGTATTTGATTTTAGAACTCAAAAATGTCTGTTCTCTCAAAAATCTCCAGCAAGTAAGTCATTTTAGGCGGTTGGATCTCTAAATTGAATTAAATGTCTAGATTTTCCACATTCGGTCTGTTTTATTGAGTCATAGACACTCAGTAAGGCATCAAGGTCCAAACAATGTTTATTTATTAGTCATTGTTGTGGATATGGTTATTATCGTTTTGAATTAATGCGTGGTTTGCCATATCGATATTGAACAAGCAAACTTCAACTTTCGTCTGAGAATACACAATTACTTGATGTAGTATGAATTAACTTGCCTTGGGATTTTTGCATTCTTCAATTTGTGATTATAAATTCTAGCAATCCTGAATGGGGGAAGTGATTACTTCGCTTTCCTTTTCCATGGCCAGAGCAGCATAATGAATAAATGTCATTGTTATTCTATCTTTTAGTCAAATTTTAAGTATTAAATGGTCTAAATTTTCAAAGAAAGAAAAAAGAAGAAAGATTAGCATTATACTTAATTGCTGAACTTTAATCATTATTAAATACCACATGAATCGCTTCAACAGCCACACAGATACCATCCAGCACAGTACATATAGAAAAACCCAAAATAATTCTTCATATAATTTAAAGTATAGTTTTCTTAACAATTTTTGTGTGACCCACAGTTAAACTATCATATTCTGAACCTCGCTCCTGGTATATATCCTGGCTCTGCTTTTCACAAATACTCTTGCAGCATTCTCTCAAATTCACAGAGAAACACAGCGCAAGAGTATTGAGTAATCCTTGCGAGTTCCATATAATAATGCAAATAACTGAGATCCAACCTGTGGGACGATTAGGCTGGATAATTCTAGCATAAAAATCGAATGCGATCCAGGGAACAACCGAAAATGCAAGGATTAGAGGATAGCTGCTCAGTGCGAATCTTTTCTCTGGAGGCACGGATCTTCTTTCATTGACTATTGAAAAATAGGTGACGCAACAATAAAGAGAAGCGAGTATGCTCGGGAGATCGAATCCCATCATTCCTGAGCTATCATGGCCATCTCGTTGAACACCATGCCAGCAGATCCCTGGAGTATTTGATTTGTCGATGTGAGCAGATAATGCGAGGCCGATTGACAAGCCAATAGGTAATACTAGTGATATTAGGACGTATTTTGGGGCGAACGTATTCAAGGTAGCAGAGTTAATAAGACTCCTCAGAAGGAAGTGTGTAAATGAGCAAGTCCATGCGATTCCGCTGAAGAAACCAAAAAATTCCCAGAATACAATGATTTGGCAGGCACGATCGCTTGAGACTGCTAAAAGAACGAGGAGGATGTTGCTGATTTCAAAGATTAAGTTTGAGAGGCAAATGGCGAGGATGAGCGCTTTATAAAGACTGGTTGTGTTCTTTAGAAAAAATACAAGGATTGTGGTTGCAACGCATCCAAAGATCGAGAGAGCGCTCATTGCAATAACAGTATTGACGATAGCAGATTCATCTGAAGTGCTGGATAATGCGAGGGGTTGGAATGAATCCATATTTTCCAAGTTTATGTTGACGGTCTTTCGAGAGATCCTTTGAATAAATTTTAGATTAAGGAATTCATTGTTAAATTGATAAAGTGAAATAGATCAAATGTTACTCAGACACGATTTCACAATAAAGCTTCTTTTTACACTTGAGGAATAAGAGGAATTTAGAAGCAGTCATTACTGAGAATTTTATTTGTGAATCAATAAAGATTGCTTTAACTACTATATTGCATTACTTTATAAACATATCTCAAAGCTTTTCCCTTCATGATGAACAAATCTTGATAAGTCTTCAATTTGAAAGCTTATAGGATCAGTTTTCATTGCTTTTGACAGTCTCTACATTTCCGATACATCTTCTTGCATACCTTTTCAGGAAATCAACACAAAACAGAGTAATTAATAAAAATTATTAGCTCAAAATGAATTTTATTGAAACTCAAGCTTCATTAAATGGACTGGTGCTGCAGGAAGTGCTGACCGAATTTCCGATATATGTACAGGTCGCAGCCGCTCCATCTCTCTTAGGGTGCCTGGTTAATATGCTGCTAACAGTGGTGTTAGGCATGTGGAGAGAAACATTGGGCAAAATGGTTATTGCTTTGTCAATAATAGACGCTATTCTCTCTTCGCTATGGTTTTTTAAACCCGATCCCATAGTAAATTTGATTTTTATCTTTGGGTGGGGGGCTTCTACCGCGCTGACATGCTGCTTTGCGTATGCATTAGTCATTACTATCAAAAATGCTGATAGTCAGAAATTACATTGTCTGTTCTGCAGATTTTTAGCGATCTCTTTTATCTCTGGGGTTATCATGGACCTTCCCCCTGCTGTTTGTAATGATGCTCAGAATAGCCTCTACCTTCAAGCTATTCCGACAGCTCTGGCATTTGGAGGAATAATTTACTGCGCTTATGCATATTGTGTTGCTATAGCACATCTCAAAAATTACGGATTGACCACACACCGAATGGAACTTCTTGTCTATCCCTTCATTATGATAATGATAAACATTCCATGGATGCTTTTATTGATTTATATCTTATGGACTCAAGATTTCAAGGCTCTTTATGGAGAAGCTTCCAATATCGTGAGAACGGTGCTAGCATCACAAGGATTCTGGAATGCTCTAGTTTTCGGATTCTCTCAGAAAGTCAGATTAGCTGTGATGACAATGTGCAGAAGAAAAAAATATTATGAGAGGACGCTTGACGATTCTTTTATCCAATCTTATGTTGCAATTGAAAGCACCTCTAAAGGTGCTTCCTCGGACAGTCTGCCTGCATTTGTGCGTGTCAACACCCAAAACCTCTCTTGATATAATTTATTTTTGAAATTTGTCCTTTGAAAAATGAAAAACATTTTTTCTCTAAATATTTCGTTCCTTAGTCTCTCAGAGGGTCATCTTGAATCTCTATACATAAGACTGATTGTGGCTATTAATTTGCATTTCATTTACAAATTCACATAAATTCTGTTCTACTGAGCAGCAAGATCGGCATATCTAAACGGATATGTAAAGTTTTATTGCGGAGATGGTAGACACCTTATGCATTCTTTTCGAGGAGTCCTATAATTCACAAAGAATCTGTAATTCGGAAGAAAATAGAGAAAAAAAGACTTTAGTTAGGACATTCTAACCAGCACTGGAAAATCGTGCGTCGAATCAATTAAATAAAAAACCCCATGGATCTTACCGCAGTTCAATATTCAGAAAACGTGTCGGTACTGCAGGCAGTATTGGACGAATTCCCTATCTACATCCAAATCGTCGCAGCACTTTCTCTCTTTGGATGCTTAGCTAACATGCTGCTTACGATAATCTTGGGAATGTGGAGAGAAACATTGGGCAAAATGGTGATCGCGCTTTCCATAACAGATGCAATTGTTGCATCCTTGTGGTTTATTAAACCTGGACACAAATTTGACGTACCATTCTTTTTTGGCTGGGGCTCTTCAATATCTCTGACTTGTTGCTTCGCCTATGCATTGGTCGTCACTATCAAACATGCTGACGATCAGAGACTGAATTCTCATTTCTGTAAATTCTTAATGGTTTCTCTGGTTTTTGGAGCAATAGCGTCCTGTCCACTTTTAATTATCGATGACGTTCGCATGGTTATGTATTTTGAAACAGTGCCAATCACTTTAACAGCGGGAGCTATCATCTACTGTTTTTATTCATATATCGTTGTGATAAAGCACCTCAAACAGTACGGACTGACCACACATCGGATGGAGCTGCTTGTTTACCCTTTGATAATGGTATTGACAAATATCCCATGGATAATTTTAGGCCTTTATGTCATTTTTTCCCACGATTATCAATTTCTTGTAGGAGACGTTGCCAACGGCGTCAGAGCAATTGTCGCATCTCAGGGGTTTTGGAACGCCATAGCGTATGGATTTTCAAAGAATATTAGGATGGCAGCGATGAAAATCTGCGGAAAAAGGCTTAAAAAAGATATTTCTCCAGCGGAGTCCTTTTCTCAGGGTTATATGACAATTGAAACGAAATCTCGAACCTCTACTATGATGCCTCTACCAAGCTATGTGTCTTTGGAAGATTAAAGCCAGCGCCTATTAGCCCGGTCCACAGAGATCTAGTCTCTACTATAGCAGACGAACCGAAATGATCTGTACAATTCATATAAATCTCATAATCCCTGATTATAGCCTTATTATGTATTCACCATTATTAGTTACTTTTCATATTGCACGGAAAATAATATTATCAGCACAAGACTTTTTATTTTGAACTATCTTCTAAAAACTTATCGTATCTGTTTCAAAGACTATACATATAATTGTAGTTTTCAAAAAAAGGGTTCTCTCTTTCTATTCTCTCAATTGTCTCTCAATTAGTTGATATATCTGCTTTCTCTAAATGTCGCTATGTACCTTATACTCAATCTCCACAAGCCTTAAGAGATATCGACAAATCACGAAAATCTTCTTTTTATTAATTCGAAAATAAATTTGAAGCTCCAAATCTTAACTTCGCACATTAATTTAATTAAACCCACTCAAGATGCAGATACAGTTAGCTGAGAGCTTACAAAATGGAGTAACAATTCAAGTGAAATGGCCTGTATACGTCTACGTTGTCGCAGCACTCTCTCTTTGTGGATGTTTAACCAACATGATGCTTACAATAGCACTAGGATTATGGAAAGAAACATTAGGAAAGATGGTTATTGCTCTCTCTATGTCGGACGCAATGATCTCAGTACTATGGTTTTTTAAACCGGGCTCTTATCTGGATGCTCCACTCTTCTTCGCATGGAGTTGTTCAGTTTCATTGGTTAGTTGCTTTGCTTACTCACTAGTCGAAACTATCAAGCATGCTGATGATCAGAGAGTAAATTCAATGTTCTGCAAGTTCTTGACGTTTTCTCTGGTTGTTGGAGTGGTCACAGCAACTCCTATTCTTTTTTTCCCTAATGACCTCCGCATGATCGTATATTGTGAAATTGCTCCAATTATGCTAACAATTGGAGCAATAATCTACTGCTTTTATGCGTATCTCATTGTCATAATAAATCTAAAACGTTATGGATTGGCCTCACATCGAATGGAGCTTCTCGTGGATAACTTTATTGTGCTATATCATGGTATCTCAAGACCTCAATTTTTTCTCAACAGAAGTTTCCAGCATTGCCAGAGTGGCTGTGGCATCTCAAGGGTTTTTGAATGCATTGGCATATGGCTTTTCAAAGAAGATTAGGATGGGTTTGCGCAAATTATGCCAAAGGAAAATGAATGAAGGCGACTCCTGTGAATCCCTCTTGACCAGTTATGTAGCTCTTGAAACAAAATTCCGTGGTGATTCTATACCTCAGCCGAGCTTTCTAAGATTAAGCAATTGACATTGATTTTTTATAGAGTTATTTCAGAAACCTCGTTATTTCCGCAAATATCGAGCTAGTATATTTGCTTGTATGATATTGTAACTTAGTCAGCTCAATGATTCATACAATGAGCCATATACCTGTACTTTAGCCTGTCAAATCTCAGACAAGTATGACTACCTATTAGACGTAGCACCTGCTAGGCATCTCTGTTCATAAGATAATAAACTGGAACCTGGATGACCATACTAATGTTTAACTCTTTCTAATGAACCTATCATTTCCTTTAAGTTGATTTCATTTGAAAGTTGAATTGGTAGAAAATGGATAATAGACATTTGTGTCTTTGAGAAATGAATTTACATAACAGCCGTTTTATCTAAGCAGAATAAACAAGGATTGGCTTCTATCCCTAACTTCTTGCCAGAAGTTGTCCTTCTCAAATTTGTCTCTAATTCACACCTAATATCTATTACGAGTGTAGGAATTTTTCCATCTATTGTCTTCAAATTGTAACTTTAATCAAGCAATCAAGTGACATCTTCACTAGTTGGATCTGTCCCGAACGATCCCAATTTGTCTGTTCGCAGCAGTGGATCCAAACGACCAAAATTCTTCAATCAAAAAATTCAACAGTAATTCCGTGAAACGAATTCATTCGAGATCAACTGAAAATAGATTTCAAGCTTTATTTTTCCGTAAAATACCCCTTCACATTCCAAGTTGACGGAAACTGTTTTTTCGGAGTACTAAATTAGAATTAGGGCTTTTCTAACACGAACCTCAACAAAAGCACTCAAAAATAGCATTAAACTGGCCACCAAGCTCCTTCTTGAAAACTATCTCTGCTATTTCGCTAATGTTTTCTATTCTTCCTACTAATTCTACAAAGAAAACTGCTTTTACTCCTAGTACCATCTCTCTGTGAGAATTCAGACTTTGAAAATGAATAGCTTGATGAAGCTTGCTTAAATATATATACTCAGGGAAGTACTAAATTACATGTCAACTGAGCAAAGTTTCTTTGTGCTATGGATGTTTGTAAGAAATTCAAAGAGCTTAAAAACTTAAGCAAAAGACATTTCAGTCGAAAATATAAGTTAGTTGTGAGATTGTCTTTCGGAGAAATTAAATGACAAAAAAGAATTAGTCAATTCATAGAAAAATGACATCAAGCATAAAAAATAAGAAAGCAGCGTTGCCTACACAATACAAAGGAATTCTCCTTTCATACACAAAAGCAAAAAATAAAAAACAAACTGTTTATTATTCGATTTTTCATTAAAAATCTAGGTGGAGTTTTCTTCAGTCTTTATAGAAACACCATCTCCACCGGCTTGCGAACCAAGGTCAGGATGTTTATTTTTCATATGTACTTTCAATGAAGTTTCAGATCCATAAGCTTTTGAGCAGCCTTCTGCCGTACACTTGAAATCTCTAACAATTTGAGAGGCGGTCTTTCTGAACTTCTTTTTCTTTGGCAAAAAGAAAACTCGTTGAACTGCGGCGCTCTTTTTCTTTGGCTTTACTTCAGGCTGGAAGCCTTTGTTTATTTTCTTGCTGTTCATATTCAATGGAGTTACAATCTTGATTGTCTCAGTCGTTTGAGGGGGTATCTGTACGATCTGAGGCATCATGTTGAAGTTGTGGCTTGGGAAAAGATTTTGGCTCATTGTGAAGGTTTGCTGGGTCGGGATAGTCTGTTGGGTCGGAATTGTTTGTTGCTTGAATAATTGATTTTGGATCACAACTGGTCGCGGTAAGCAAGCGTGCTTGCCCGTAAGAGTTGGATTGAACGGGTGATGTGAGTGGTTGACTTGGAGAAGTTGATGAGGGTTTTGGCTGATAATTCCAGCATGTGGGAACACTGTGGGAACACTTTGGTTCACCAAATATGGGTTCGATGGGAGCCGGACTTGAGAGTTGGCGTTTTGGATCATGATGAGCTTGTTGAGGAGCGAGATGTCGTATAAGTGTGCCATGAGAGTGACTGTGAGGCGAGTTGTTATTTTTCCTGGAAATTATTTTAAATTATGAAAAATAATCAATCGGACCAGCTTTTATATACGATCGTTCTGAGAGGTTCTAAAATAATTTAATATCAGCCAATTCCAGGAATATTTGGTTCTTTTTGATTAACAAATTTAATCATCTGGCTCGAATTTCCAATTTTCAGAATTCAAACAAGGGTAAGAAGATGCCTTCCTTCCCTGGAGCTGTCTCCTGGTTGGTAGGGTTGTTTGCTTCGAAGCAATGCGGAGACAACCAAAATAGAGCCATTCAACGATAAATTGAGAGTATCAAAGCGAGAACGAATGGGTTCTGGAATAAAAACTATAAAAAGCTCTGGGAATTAATTTTTTTGAGCGTTGACGACAAAACCAATCGAAATTACAAAATAACCATTCAAATTCAAAAGGTTCCGAAGGAATTTTACGATTCAAAATTCGATCCTTTTAATTCTTTATAACTCTGGAAAAATCTCCGCCGACTTAACCTCCCTTCTGCGAATGATTTTCAGACCTCATGAAACAAAGAGAATCTGCAGTTTTTTGGGTTCTATAGCCAGGAACAAGGCTCCAATAGAGGCCCACTAACCAGATTCGCACTGGAATAATCGCAATAGAGTGAGTTTTTAGAAAATATTAGATCCTTTCATTTTTCCCTTTTTGTATGCGAGTATATCGAGGCTTCAGCAACAGTTGAGTTAAAGTTTTCTGTTTACTATTAGAACTATATATCGAGTATTTATTCAACTATCATGCATCATTTATACTCCTTAAAGGAGAACTACGAGCGCTGTCAGGTGTGTAGATACGTTGGGGGCCGGAACTACGCCGGCTGTATCTGGACCGGCTGAAGGATTCTACAAAAGCGCACAAAAATTCCAAGAAATTCGAGAAGAGCTTTTCCGTTTACGCACTGACTCTTATTGGATGACGGCGAATTTACCTTGATTTCTTTAATGATTTCGAGACAGTGATTTTGGAATACACTGAAAGATCCGTAATCATTTAATAAACAATCGACTTAAAATTTGAGTTCTATGAATCACCTTTGAGCAAGTATTTTAATGATTTTTTTTTATTTTAAAAACCCTATGAACCCTTCAAATTCTAAGTTCAAGGTAAATTGTTTGATTCTTTTGGAAGTTCCAAGAAGGCCTGATGCCATTCAAAAGATTGCTGCCAGCGAGTTCTTAGGTCTCTGGGGCGAGGCAATACACCTTCGAAAGAAACAATCCAGTTGATAATTCTATTCGTGCTGTATATATAATTTAAATGAACTTTGTGAAAAAAAGAATGAAAAGAATTGACCTCCTCCTTTTCTGAGTGTTCATTTTTTATTTAAAGCAATGTTTTCTATAGTAGAGTACGTGTTATGAAGCAATTATTTTACAATTTATGCTCTTCCATTTCAGTTGAAATCCTTTTTTTTTTTGACTTACTAACATTGGGAAGAACAATTATTGATCTATCATCGTGAAATATGCAAAAAAATCTCAAAGAATACTTGCATTCCTCATCTACTATTTGAGAGAAATCGAATACAGTATGTACATTTGACTCTAAATTCCAGAAAATTATAATAATTTTAATAAAGTATTAGCAAATCTCAACAGATAGTAAGAACGCAAAATTGAATTGATTGAGAGCACAGCGTTTATTTTTCCTAAAAGCCATAGTTAGAAGAGCAGAGGTGTTAGGAGTGAGTGATTTCCATCTTTTTTACGTCGCTTCGTTATTAGAAAACAGATCGGAGCCGTGATGGGTGCTCAAATTAATCTGTATGAAACCAAATATTACAGGCTAGTCAGCCATTTTTATCAGTTGCTTCTACAAATGTCAGTTGAAATGCTATAACTCGCCATGTGATCGCTTCATAGGAGGATAACTTATAGAATTTGATGATAATACGCTGTTTTTCGTACTGTGGCTGATTCAAAGCGATCATCCTTAGATTTCAAATTCGCTTTTGATATTTCATGTCTGTTTGAAAATCGGCGAACGATCACTATTAAAAGGCACATTAACAGCAGGTATTGCTAGCCTTCGCATATTTTGAATCCATTCGTCAATTATTCAGATTTCAAATTCAGACTTCAGCTACTGCTTGAGAAAAAAGTGTTATCTAGCTATCTCATGCAAAGCTCATCTTCTGAGGAACCATTCAGTCTTGTCTTTATTATATTGAGCAATTTTTCGACATGATCCGTGTGCCACTTAAAATCATTTTGATTTTTTGAGAGATGAAGGTCTCTCAGCTTTAATGATAGCTGTTAAATGAGTTCTCCTATTTCAAATTTCGATTTTTCTCAGCGTTCACAAATGAGATTTGCTCAATATTTCGGGTACAGTGGCTGAAAATCAGTACAAAAATGTCGGAGTTTAACCATGAAAGACAAGCAAACTTTAAACTATAGATCATTCATTAATTTGTCTTGATTATGTCCATTAATTAGTTGAGGCACCCTGTTCACTTTTTCGCTTGAACAAAACAAATTGAATTTACACAATCTAATATAAATTAGGTTCAATTCATCTATTTCGAAAAAGAATAACTGTTTACGTGAATCTGTGGTCAACGTCGTGTAAATTCTCTTTTCACTCTCAAAGTCGAAGAGATTAATTCTTGTATCTGAACCTCCGCTTGCTAACATTTTTCCATCTGGGCTCCATTTAATCGAATGTATCAACTCTAAAAGCATTATTTATCAACTAATATTAACTTATCGGTCACCAGTATGTAAATCTCTGTAAGCTTTTATAATCTTTCCTGCTCGTTTATCATAGATCTTAATAGTGTTATAGCTTGCACAGGCTAGAAGGCTGCCGTCTGATCGCCAGTCAATAGACAATGAAACTGAAAATAGCAAAATCGACCATTCGAGTTTATCTCATGAATATATTAACGATTACTTCTGTCTGCTTTGCTGCTCAAATTAATTGGGTCTTTATGCATTAATTTATTTTTCTCACAATCAAGAAGGTTCAGAGACTGTTTGCCCAATTTAAGTGCTAGCGTTGCATCATCAAAGAGCGGATTCCATTTGCATCTGTTCCTATTCCTTGGGAGTGCCGCTATCGATCTTTCTATTCATTCGTTTATCAATTTAGGGTCTACAATTGAGTTGCCTTTGTCATACGTTCGGGTGAGAGAAGATCGATCTGTTCCAAGAGAACAACTCCGGAGTCAGCCGTAGAGACTACACATACACCATGCTGATCGATTGTAGCGGTATAATATCCTTCTGGGTTAAAGTCCAATCCCGTAAGTGATGCTAATCAGCATAATAATGATAAGAAAACTCCACTCCGAAGTGTTACATTTATGCAATGGCTGCCAGCGCACTCGCTTCAAAATCTTCATTGTTGTTCCGTCAAACAAATGATACGCACACTTATCTTTGATAGAAATTAGGGCATTGAGCCTGCGCTTAGAATTGGAGGCAAAATCTGCTCCCGTACTCACATCTAATGAACATTCATCGAAATTTCGCTTTTAGTTTATTGTCTTACTTCCATGAATCTCTGGAGATTTGTAAATACATTTTCGCGTCGTCGCATCAATCACTTTAAATAATGCAGCAATCTTTGGAGAATTTTGTACTGACATTATGTAATTTGTATTTGGGATTGGCTCGACATGGGTAAAGCTTAAGACTTGGTGCTGTGAACCACTTTTCTAATTGATAGAGGACTTACAGTTATTCGCAAGCTTCACGCCCTCGAAGCCAATCAATCGCTTTTTCGTGTTGATATCCCATACTGTGATGGAATTCATTCCTTCTGAGCACCACGCGAGTTTCATTCCTTTGGAATAATCTTAGTAGATATTATAGCAAGAGTTAGTATATCCCAAAAAGCAAAAGTTACTCTTCTCTGAGCTCGATTTCATGTTATACCTCAGGCAGCGAAAATTATTCGATCCAATTTATTTCCTTTTGTGAGTGTAAAGTGTCAAATTAAGTCGGTAAAGATATCAAAATCTAATCAGAATATTTCTCTGATATTGATAATTACGTCAACTCTACCAATACAAATATATTAATCCCAAAATCAAAGAATCAACGATGCCACCTTTTTTATTAAAATGGAGCTTCCCTCTCAAGATCTTTAATTCACTCGACGATGTAATATTTATTCATAAAGTACGTTCATATACTCGCACAGCCCTGCTTTCTTATCTAACTCTATGAAATCAATCATTAAATTCTAGCAGGGTCTTAGGATTTGACACGTTTGCCATCAACCCACTCTCCCGTCTTCGTTCCTGCCTTAGTTATGAATTCGCCGTAGCCATGAGCGACTCCTTTTCTCCAGCCACCCTTGTAGATATCTCCGTTAGCATAGTACATCTCACCGTGACCGTCCTTTTTCCCTTCTATGAACTGGCCTATATATTTCGTTACACCATCAGGCCAGATGTATTCTCCTTGTCCATGGCGCATTTCATTCTTCCATTGGCCTTTATAAACACCTCCATCATCGAACTGCATCTCTCCATATCCTTCTTTTTTATCGCATACAAATTCTCCCACGTACCTCTTCTTTCCATCTGATGACACAAACTCTCCTTTTCCATGCTTCATATCGTTTTTCCATTGCCCTTTATACCTGCCACCTTTCCCGTAAGTAATTTCTCCATAACCTTCCTTTTTGCCTCTGACTAACTCACCGACATATTTTGTCTTATTATCACCCGAGATGCACTGCCCTTTTCCATGGCACAGATCGTCTTTGAACTCTCCTATATAAATATCTCCGTTCTCGTAGATTTGTTTGCCTTGCCCATTTTTCTTGCCATTCACAAAATTTCCAATGTATTTCTTCTTGCCATTAGACGAAATAAGCTCTCCTTGGCCGTTCCACTGGTCTTTAGCCCATTCACCTTTATATATTTTTCCGTTAGCGTAATGCATCTCGCCATAACCCTGTTTTCTCCCTTCGAAAAACATGCCTTCATATCTTTCCTTCCCATTTTCGGTAATTAAAATTCCTTTACCATGATAATTGCTTTCTTTCCATTCGCCTTTGTAAATATCACCTTCAGAGGTCGTGAGTTCTCCATAGCCTTCTTGTAAATCATCAACAAATTCGCCAATATACTTTTCAGCGCCGTCGGACCAAGTGTATTCTCCTTTCCCATTGAACATATCGTTTTTCCATGAGCCTACATATTGATCCCCAGTAGCAAAAAACATGACTCCATGCCCTTCTCTTTTGTGGTTTACCCAGTGTCCCATATACTTCTCCATGCCATCATGCCAGATAAACTCTCCTTTTCCATTGGCCATATCGTCTTTCCACTCTCCTTTGTATTGGTTCCCGTCTTCATAGGTAATCTCACCATACCCGTTCTTTTTATCGTTTAAGTAGTGTCCAATATATTTCTCACCATTCACCTTTTCGAACTCGCCTTTCCCATGCTTAAGTCCATTTTTCCACATTCCTTCGTACCAATCTCCATCCGCCATAATTTTCCTTCCCATTCCTTTTGCTACATCATCTTTCCAGTGGCCGATATAGTACGACCCGTCATAATTGAATTGCTCACCGCACCCATCGCGTTTCCCGTTCTTCCAAAATCCTCGATAAAGTGCTTTATCTTGGAATATCCTGTAGAGTGGGAGACCCAACAGAGGGTTTTTACCAGGCTCAAAGTCTTCTGTCACAAAAGGTTTTAAAATTTCAGCAGTTTTCGAAGCTACCGGTCCCAATCGAGGCTGTATCTCCTTTTCTAATACAGCGAAGTCCGCGCTTGGCTCGTCATGATGGGTAATGTTTGAAGAATCGTTCTTTTGGCACAAGTTTTTTCCAAGCAATGCCGCAATGTCCTTAGGTTTGATTCGTTGCTCAGCATCTGAAACGAGCATTTGCATCAGAACTGTTTTACATTTGTCAGAGAGGCTAAGCTCTTTGATTAATCCGTCAAATATGTTATCATCATCGACGGCGGTTTCCTGCATCTCATGGCATGTTTCAGCGGAAATCCCTTTTAACTGAAGCACTGTGAGTCCAAGCGTAAATATCGCTCTGGAAATCACTACATCTACCTCTCTGAAACTCTTCTTGCGAGCATTTACCGACTGTCTGGTCGCTTGCTTGATTGGAGTTCCCAATGATTGATCTAGACCTTGAACTTTTTGGTTATTCAGCGCCAACAAACTGATGACGTATCTCTGGTCCTTCTCATTGTAGCAGACCGTCGAAGGATCAATATGAAGATGAGAGAAATGTCCATGTGAAGCAGAATATTCGATTCCGTGCGCAATTTCTGCAATCATTTTCTCAAAATCGACGTTCGATGCGGGAGACTTCTCCTCCTGGAGTTGAGCTAGAGACTTATGAGCTTGGGTAACCAAACAAATGGTTTTATGTTCGAGACTGAACACGTATTCAACGACCTGCACGAAGTTCGGGCAATCTTTGATACTGTAAAGCTCAATAATCTCATTGACGAAGCTCATAGGAATACCCTCGCTATCAGCTTTGTAGAGATTCGAATCAGTTTTGAGGCATCTTATGTGGAATTTGTGGGATGAGGAGCATTTCGTCGAGCTGCCTTCGAAAACCACGAAGAGTTCGTTCTCGAAGACGAGATGGAGGTCTTTATACTTATTAAGTATACTCGAGTGGACATGGCAGTAAGAATTCATCGTAAAGGTATCGCAATTGTAATGGGGCTTAAAGGAGCGCTGTTTTCAAATCTTTATGACAATAAGGAATTAATTTTTTAAAATAGGCCTCTTTGAATCTAGGGTCTCCTGAGGCTGCCGTTTTGTTTTTTAAGATAGCCTATTAAAAGCGCTAGACGCTGACTTTGCATAAAATGGCTCCTTGCTGGCCTAAACGCTCTAGAACTAAGAAAATCTTTAAATAATGAGTAGATTTTATTTGCTCTGATGCTTGCACTATTAATAACTCATATCAAATGGATAAAAATAATATGAAATCGAGAGAGTTTGCAACCTAAATGTCAGGATCGCCTTGTTCGTAACAATCAGATATAAAACTGATCACCTTATAAACTTTCTCTCTGTCCACAGGACCTAGTAGCTCTTCAAAAAGCGCAATGGTATGCTTGAAACTCTTCTCTTTTACCTCAACCAAATCCTCCACGTCTTTAGCTGCATATATAAGGTTTTCCTGATCTATTGGCCTTCGCAAGAAATAATCTCTTGGTAGCGTATGCATTCTTTTTTTCATAATCTCCTTAAGCGGGTTGGCTCCGTGACTGGCTTCATAGTCCTTAAGCACTAAATTCAGTCCAGGGTCTTGAATTCCTTCGATTTCAGAATATATCTTCGCGCAGTGCTTGGCATTGAGGTTATTCATCGCAAGCTGTTTTTCTTTGCTTGGAGGGCTTCTAAAGAACTCCTTGTATTGGGAATAGACGCTCAGGTGCTTATTAAACTTCCAAGCAGCGCTGGTGTCGTAATTATTGACCGGAAGCGCGTCCAAAAAGGCCCTCAGAGCTATGCTGTCTCGCCGGCCGTCATGGAAAATCTTGCAAATTTTCTCATTGTGCATGACGTTTTGAATTGCTTTCACCATCTGATAATACAGCTGCTCGCTTACAGCGTCCTGACTATGCACAGCCTTTGACTGCACTCCAAAGAAATCAAATACAAATATAAGATCTCCGACAGAAATCTGGATGAGTTCAACATAGCCTTCGAGACGAAGAGCCCCTTCAATATCGATACCGACAGCATCCATTTCCACGACAGTAAGCTCGAAAATTTCGAGCGTTGCAGCGTCGTCTACGACGACAAGTTTAGTAGGGTCTAAGAATTCTTGGAGCTCGCTTTCCGAGAATCGGTCTTCAGGAATTATCAATTTGCAATTTTCCAATGAAGGCATCATGTAGATCCGCAGTAGATTTTCGTAAGCAGCATTGGTGTTGCGAGGAAACTGCTTGATTTTCACAGTATACGGCTCTTCAGGCAGCTTGTTTACCTGTTTCGTCTCCTCTACCATGATTATTTCGCCATCTTTTGAACTCTCGCCGTTAGGAGCTTTCGGTTTCGTTATTTCTTTGAGTTCTGGGTGGTCAATGAGAAGTTCTTTCCCTTCTTGAGCACGCAGGCGGTTTCCAAAGATCAAAAAGCTCCCTGGTAGCAGGTTCATTATGAGCACGTTATGTTTAAGGCAAAGGTCCTTTAATCGCGTTTTCATTGGGGCTAAATTACTCTTCAAGTTTGGAAATACCTTATGAAGTTCCGAAAAAGCTTTAACCTCTAAAGCCTCGAGAGTGGTAATGCCATATTTGCTATTTTTCTCAAAGTCTTGGAGGACCGAGACCATTATTTTCTCAATTTGAAAGCCTTCGTTGGTCGAAGAATCAAACAATTGCATGCTTTTCAATTTCTCTTTCTCAAGGCCGAGTTCACTGCTCAGGAGACTGATAAAACGGTCGTTCTCATTCAAAGCGGCCAAATAGTTATCCAGATCCTTTTGATACAACTTTAAGAAATGAGCCAGCGTCGGCTCATGCCAGTCTTTGCAGACGTCAACGTAATAATACTTTGAAATCTTTGAGGGGCTGATTGGAATTTCATCAAGTAAATTGTTTTTTTTAATTATTAGAGCAACCCCTTTCTCGACTTTCAACTCAAACTCCTCTTTCTTGGGCAATCGCACAATGTGGGTTCTTTTGGATTTATCTCTTGCTTCGAAAGCGAATTCACTATCAACAAAATAGGTATAGTTCGCTTTCCAGCTGATTTGTCTGAAACAGAGTTCCACCAGCGTTTTATCGAGGAAATGTGTGTTGAAATGATCAAACAGAAGCTCCATATACTTCTTCGACAAGTTGATGCATAGTCTTTTCTTAAGCGGTCGTGTAGCTGCTTCATCTAGTAGTAGGTCTTCTTTTGTGAAAACCCTATCAGTGTAGCCCAGCCGTCTGAATTCATGTTGGAAGAATAAAAAGCGCTCGGTCAAATCCATTTCATCGCCGTAAACTTGCCTTATTTTTGTACTCTCGATGGCTTTAATCCGCGCCTCGATGTCGGTTTTATTTTTCAGAGTCGGGAGGAGCTTATATTCTTCATCGAGTCTCTGCTTGAGGAGAGGTAAATGAAGATCTTCGGTCCCATGGGCGAAATCGCATTCAGTAGCTTTGAGAATACAGTAGCTACTACGATAGTGATAGCAGAGTTGTGATTTCGTGGTTTCTCGGATGGCTTTAACTTCATGAGAAATGAATTCGGTAGGATTTTCTTTCAGGGTTGCGGAAACTTCGACCATTTTTTTATTTTGTTCGTGAAATTGTGAGGTTTTTTGTTAGTTTAAAGTTCGAATGACTTCTCTGATCAATTAAAAATAAAGAGCCAATTGAAAGCTGATACGATCAGTTTATTACAGATTTACTAAGGAAAGCATTCTATTTGCTTACTTGTTGAGTTCATCAAAGTATCACTCAAATCTGAGATTCACACGTAAAATTTTCTGATCGTCGCGTAGATAGCGTATCTTGGCCAGCTGGTTATTGGAAAAGTTTCCTGCTAAATTCTTACTAAAGGAAATACCCTTAATTAACTGATAAAAATAAGGAATTCAGCAAGCAATAACCCGATAATTCTCTTCAGGATTAATAGGACTCCATTGAGAATGATTTAGGATGGTCGTGGGTGAAAAATCAGCACTTTAATGGAGGATTTAGCAAAAAAAAATTATAATCCCGCACGAAATATCGATATCGGAATGAACCTATTAATTGCCAAGCCTGAGAATTTGCATTTTTATTCAAATCTTTAATATTTGGAGGAAAGATAAAAGCACAAAGTCTTTACCTAATTTTTAAAAACTTAATTAGTTCTTTGAAAAAATGATTCACTATCTCTCCTAAATGCCAGACCATACTTTAGATGATTTAGCTCTCCGCACATGAACTCTTTGTCGAAACAATTTGTGCTTAAAAACCTAGGAATTCTGTATTATAACTCAAAGTTACCCCACTAACGCATGTTTCATTAACTCGATTTATCACTTAGAACATGTTGCTGACTTATTGGCTGATCGGCGGGTACTTTTCCCTAATAGTTACTCCTGCAGACTGCGCATGCTCTGAAAGTTCTATTGGCAGATCTCTTTGAAGGAAGCAAAAAAGTCCCAAACCACATTTAATGTTTCTTATTCGATTCTTGATAGGATTTTTTTTACGCATTCTGAAATTTCGAGATAAATCCCAATCGGTGAATATAGATATATCTCTTAGCAAAAATCAATGATCGAATCAAAAGAACGAGACCGGAGACACAACTCTCTAATGTTGAACACCAACGAGAAACTCAGCGAAGGGCTGCTCCCTCCAAAAATCAAGCTCACTTACTCCGACTTCGAATTGGTTTCCGAAACGAGCTATTACAAAGTCTACGAAGCGAAAAATCTCACAAACGGCCAAAAGCATGCCATCCGCGTCCTTGACACTGAGTCGCCGTTCGTACAAAAAAACCACAACCTTGCAGCCACTCTGTTTATGCAAGAAGCGCTTCGCCTATCCCTCCGCCTTCCTCGCCCAGATCTTGTGGTTCTTGAGAATTTCGAGATCCATGAGGATAAAATCGCTTTTGTAATGAAACCTTACAATTCCATTCTCAATGAACCCGTTACTGGTGACGGAAAGCTGAACATCGACGCTGAAAAATTGCTTAAAGACTGTTTGGCTGAGATAAACTTCCTTTATGCTAAAATGAAACTTGGGAGTCTGAGTCTCGACGTTAAAAACATCTGCAAAGCAAAGGACACAAATACTTACTTCCTTACAGACTGGGCAAGCGCAAAGCGGTTGGAACCTAAGGAAGAGACCAGCACAATCATGATTTCTCAGGATCTTCAAGTTCCAAGCATTGCCGCCAAAGATGTGTACATGTTGGCCTTGGTGCTACTGGAGCTGAATGGCGCGAAACGCAGAGAATGCAAGGAGTTGCTGAAAATTGAGAATCAAGATAAATATGATGTTCTGCTTAATAACGTTGTGAAGAAGGTGAAATCAGAGTGGCTGCAGAAGGCTATAAAAACGATGTTGCACAGGGAATCAGGCGCGAGAGCACGATTTGATGAAATTCGTGAGCGATATGGTGATCATTGTTAAAAGGGATGTTCAATCATAACGCTTTTTTTTATAGGTCTACAGGTTGCTTGGTGCTCTTACTCTTCAAATATTGTGAGCATCTACGATTTGCAGGCAAACAAATTACATGAATCTTTCAGAGGAGTCCAACTCAAAGACGAAGGTAAACGCTTTTGTTGAGTTTATTAGATTATCAACTTGCAATTCAGGTGGATATACGTTCATTGAGCAGATGCCGAATACTGATTACCTCATTTCATTACAACATTTATACGAAAAAGCAGCAAGCTTCGAAGTCTATGATTCATCTCAATCCATGAAAAGTGTATTTAACTTTGAAGAAGTCCATGGCGGTACTTATCTTGACCCCCCTTTCCTGTTGAAATTAATGGCTTATAGTCGTTGGCATTGGTGATCTCTCATGCAACGCCAGGAAAAATGTCGCAGCGCTTGTTTCGATCAAGGATACGACAGCCTACCATCTGTTCGATGGCAAGAGTCTTAAAATCGCAAAGAAGGCGAAATGGCAGCCGAAACATACAGGTAAAGACTTTCTGAAGAGTTTTCTTTAATTTTGATAACAACTCTTCCAGATATGATATCGAGCTTGGACTTGGATCCCGAAGGCAACAAAATAGTTACAATTGATCGAAGCGGAAATTGTCTGCTTACAGAGGTTGATACAGATGCCTGTGTATTTGATATCTTCACTGGAGAATCTTGTAAATGAACCAATGTTTGATGGTTTAACTGACTATCACTAACTGATAAAAGATTATAATAAATGTCGATGGTCGCCGGTTGTTGACATGCCTATTGTCGCCGTGAAATTCGAAAAGACCATGCTTAACCTCATTGATATTCCAAAGAAATGTTTCCTAATGACAGAACCAATTTCATTGGATGCGAACAGTAATTTCTCTTGTTTTCAACGCTCAATTGATGATCTAGGCACGCTGTGTATTGATTGGAGAAGAGATGGCAACTTGATCGCTAGCAGCGGCTGGGATCAGAATGTGAAGATCTTCGATCGACGTGAGATGAAGACAGTTCGCACGTTCAATAACTTGCATTCGCGTAAAGCTGATTCAAAATTACCACAGCGATTGACGCTAAAATTATTAATATAGATTGGATCAGAGCGGTCCGATGGAGCCCTTTTGGTAATACGCTTGCAACAGCTGCCCAGGATGGCTCGATAAAAGTTGTGGATTTTGCTACTGGCAAACTGCTGTATGTTGGAACCACTCCTGATGCAAGTAATGATATTGAAAAATCCTCAGGAATAACGTGATAAATTTATTAGAAGCGGCAAATTCAATCTGCTTTTTGGACATCCTCTCCTAGGAGAGTATCAAAAACTCGTGTATTGTAGGTTTAAAATACGGCTTCTAGGACATTACATTTGTTTGATACTTTTGCAAGTAGTTTAGATGGATACTTTATATAAGGCAAACACAATGCAACATTCCAACTCATCAGATAGGTATACATAATGAATTGGAATTTCAGAAACACAGCAGATAAATCATCATCATCTATATTTATGTCTATCGAATGCGAGTGAGGCAAGATCCTTCTTTGGATGAGTAGATACATAGGGCAATAGATCTAATCTAATGAGACACCGAGGATTCTCTATACAAAACAATCTTAATGAATTCCTCTTTTTAGTTTTACTTTTTACGTCGAAGAGGCATACATAATATCTATTACAAGCATCCTAAATTTCGACAATAGCGAAAACCGTAAAATGACACCCTCAAAGCTCGAAAGCTTAAAGTTTTGTATAGTGATTTCAACAAAAGAATTTACACCACATTATTCTTTCTAAAATGAATGAAAAAAACAAAAACTAATCAGCTATTAGCCTTTCACATAGGACTACTAGTCAACCATCTCTTCGCTCAGAGAGAATCTTAGATGCATCTCCCCCACACCGTTTCTTGATATCTTTTGATTGCCGTCTTGATGGAACTATTATCATTTATCAATGACACAGGAATAGCAGTAAACACAGTCTTCGTGTCCAAAAACTCTCGTTGCATTTTCTTGTTCAGTGGTCTCCATACCACAAAGAGAATACTTAGCATCATCAAAATTCCAACTACCAAGAACACAATCAGAGAGCTTCTCAAGCTTGCCATCGCATTAGAAAGATTCTGTCCTTCTAGTTCAATGCTTCCGACTACATTCGCATCAATAGTCACTCCGAATGCAGAAACAGACTTCTGGTTTGGTTCTGCGTTTATCTTCTTTATTGTAGTAAGAGTCAGATCATGAGATAGTATTTGGTTTTGTGTGGTTATAAAATCGAACGCCTTTGTAAACATCGCTGAAAATCCCAAATTCGCAGCTCCGTTGAATCCAGTTAAGCAGGTAGGATAGTTCACATTTGCGATAATTTCTTCGCAGGCTTTAATACTTGTGATATTTTGGTATCTTTCTTTAACTTTATCGTTAATATAACGGTTTTGGAGAAGGCCTGCATTCAGATTCTGAAATTTGTCCACAACTTTATCTCCCAGTTTCTTATAATACGGCCAGAGAGTTTGGATTGTCTCATTTAAGGGAGCACTGAGCTCAGGTTGATCATACAAATTGGTCAAATGTGTTACTATAGCGGCTGACCATCCGATGATGGGAACAATCTCAGAGAAGAAATTCACACTATCTATAAGTGGAACCAGATCAGTAGCCCTGCTTTTATAATAGACATTCGAAACCGCATAGAACCCACTGATGTATCCCAAAATGAGAACACATCCCAGCATCGCAATCAGCATGTTTCTAGGTTTTTTGTAATAGCCTCGAACGAGCCGGTTAATTTTCTTATCGTTTGATTTTTTCTCAATTTTCATTTTCTTCAGATGGCTTCTTTCTTTGAATTTGCCTTTATCTTCGATTTCTTGCTGAATTAATTCTTTCCTCAGCCGATCAATGTATACAGTGATTGTATTCTTCGGAATCGTGGTCAGTTGTCGTAGCAGATGGATCTCATCCTCGTCTAACTTCCTGAATATCATAAGGAATAGCATGACTGCAAGACATGAAATCCCGATTGCAAAGTATAAAATCCCGTCATAGAGGGTGAGAATATTTTTCTGTTGCCCGTAAAAATCCTTATACAGGGTTTGCCTCATCGCCTCATAGGTCATTATCATGTCAGAGGCGTGGCTTCTTATCCATTGAACCTCCGCTGAAGCCGGAGTGATTTTAGTGGAAGCTGTCTTATTCAGCTTATAAATGACTCCGAGCATGATCAACGATGCTTCTTGAATCGTGATAGTGGTGGGAGCATCCCATATACCTTCACGTGTGATATTTACATCGAAATCCTCGTAATGGAAGCTAGAAGATAGTCCTTCGACATCGTAATCTACCATGAACGCGTTGTATTTAGCCATAAACCTCTGAATTCTATCCTTATAAACGCTAGCAGCAGACCTCGGATATGTTGGTGCAGTTGCAGCTGGGTACAAGTCTTTATTTGCAGACACCACCTGCTCAGTCACGGCATATATGCTTTTGGTTACTGAAGCAAAGTAGGATGGGAAAGGAGCGACAACAGCAAAACGAGAGAATTTGAGGTAGTTGTTATCGAGGATCAGGTAGCTCACGATAATGATAGTAACGAGGCCGATTACAACTAAATGGCCAAAGATATTGAAGAAAACAAGTGATTTAGGCTGATTCATTTGTTGAAGCATCTGTTTCATACTTTTTCTTTTATGAGACGCGATTGATGATTTCGCGCTTAGCGATCGGTCTTCGATTTCTGCGGTGGCTGACTTCTTCCCATAGTCTAAGCTAAAATCAGAACCATCGCCAAGTTTCTCAGGACTGAGTTGGGCTATATCCCAATCGGATTGATCTTCCTTTTCTTGATTATTAGATGTTTGGAGTTTGTCAACTTCAGCAACTTCAAACAGACTATCTTTGGATATCTTTTTGGAAAGTACTCCTTGCGAGAGAGATGGTCTAGTGGGCTCCAGAGGCGTCGTTAGGAGGGTTGGTGAGTTCGGATTTTGGTAGGCTTCTGTTGGACATTCATAATTAAATGCAGATTTTTTCCGAGGTTCAAAGGTGCTAAGATCGCTTATTGAATGCTGTTTTTCCTTGTAAAGAGATGCTCCTCCATACCTTTTCCCTCTACGGAGCTCATCAAGCTGAACGAGTTTGTGGAAATTTATCTTCAGGCAGTATCTTTCGTTGCTTCCTACATTGTACGACTCGATAGAATAAGTAACAACCAAGGAATGCTTCTTGCTGGTCAAACTACCCTGTGAGTCATTCGACTGTGTTTTAATTAGTTTATTGAGTTTCAATATCCCTGTTTGCATATTAGGAGCGTGCTGATCAGGATCTGAATTAAACCCGTCAATGATATCCTCAATTTTCAGCTGGCTTTTTTTATTCAGAAGGCAATGAATGTCTGTAAAGGAAACCTGATCCTCTATCTTCTTCAGGCTTGAATCAAAGAGTCCCTTGGAAGTCCCAATCACCTCTTGGCTCTCATTGTCGCAGAGGATGAAGTTAGTACTTTTTGTTTCTTTCATCAGATACAGAACAAGAACCATGGTTCCCTTGATTATTTCAACCTTGAATTTCGCCTTGAATTCAATTAAGACGCCTTCTGAAGAATTCATGAATGTTGTTGACCATCCTTTGCTGAGATTAATCGTGCCTTTGGTAACCATTTCTCTCATCAGAGTCTTATAGTGTGAGGCGTACAATGCTGGGAAGAGGTCTTCAAGAGAGAGATTTTTTAGGTTCCGTTTGTTGTTTAATTCTAGAGTCGACGCAAAATCGGGTGAGTAAGCGATAAGATCCCCAAAATCATGCTGGTTAAGCGAAAACGCAATGATCGATAATTTCGAATTTCTTTGGAGCTCGACAAGAGCTGTTTCACTATCTCCGACCTCGTCAATATTGTCTCTGAAGCAATTCGAAAACTGAAGCATTTTAACGTATCGAAAATCAGTTTCCAATATATTCTGATCAAAATAATTTGAAAGGCCCGTGATATTTGCATCCGTGTTTCCTTTCTCAAAGATTCGGTCAAACTCGCCTTTCGTTTCCAGGATCTGCTTCGAAATCAGGACTCCTAGTCTTTTAACGCTATCGAGATTACAGACCGGTTGGATGATCGTTTCCAGCAGTTCTGACTTGCATCGAATAATCTGAAACACCTTGGACCTCAGTCTTTGGTACGCATCAATGGCTTCGAAATAGTATTCCAGGTCAAAATTGTTGAAAGTGTTTGTAGAAGCTCTGATAGCCGTTTCAACCTCTTCTTGGATGAGTTGGAGACAAATTTCTTGACCTATCCACAAATTCTTGGAGAGGACCCTTCGGACTTCTAAGATATCAAGAAACGCCTTGATGTGATTATCTGTTTGGGTCGCAAGGAAGTAGATGTGGGCGATTCTAGCCGGGATAGAGTCAGCTAGTTTGCTTGCCGTGATAATTTTGTCATATGACAGGTTAATGTAGCGGAACAGAGCCGGATGGATCAGTTGAGATAGCTGACTTGAGCATATATCAACTTCTTCTTCGGCTTGGGAGGTTAGTATGTCGGTGTCAAGCTTGAGATGGTTCTTAGAATGAAGTAATGGAACCATAATGTCAAAGAAAAGCTCTTTCTCGAGTTGTCCGCTGTTCTTCGACCTATCATAAAGATGAAACAAATTTCTGAGCGCCCAGTCCGATAAGGTTGAAGATTTCGCGAAATCTTCTTTGCACAAGATCGAGATAAGCTTCTTGAAACAGAATGTTCGTATACTGAGGAAAGTCTTGGCCCAAACAGCAGCCACAATCAGCCAAGGAAAGTTGTAAAGACTCTCAGGAAACCAGAACGTTGAGAAGCCATTTAAAATCGTGTAAAGTGGAATTATGTGAGAGAGAAAGGCAGCTCTCTCCGAATTTTTAGACGAAAAGTGAGGGTTAAGCAACGTTAGCAGAATTCTAACACATGTAAGGATCAGCAGACAAATCAGTCCTCCAAGCGGTAAGCTGTTGCGATCACTCAATAGGCTACTGCTATTGCTATTGTTCACCCAGACCGCCACTATGATGAAGATAATATCAAAATATTCTTGGAATTGTGTGCGACGCTTTTCTTTAAACGGCTTATCAATCTTCAGAAAAGCCAACAAGAGGTTGTACCAGGCAACGAAAACAAAAAGAACCCAGGAGAGAATGGTCATATATAGCTCAGTGGTTTCCACTATCGCGTTTTTCGCTAAGAACAACACTGGTATGATGAGGATGATTCTTTGGATTGCTGTGGCTTTTGCCAACAGAGGTTTAATGAAGTTTATTGCTGATTCTCTCTTAAGGATCGAATTCACGATCAGATATGCTTGGGATCCGAATAGCAGTAGATACAATGCCAATAACAGTGGGATCAGGATCTCATGGGATGAAGAAGATATTACCCAAAGATTTGAGAAATTCGTCAGCTTGATCAACCTCAAGATTGGTGAGTCCAGCGCCCCGTGCTGCCGTTCGCTTATCATGATACTGGCGAGCTGAAGCTCAAAAAATAATGGCAATTCGAGGGAAAAAGCTTCGGAGCTCCAGTGCTTGTTGAACTCCAAGAACACTTGCTTGATCGCTTTTCGGAGCATTATCAATTAATTAGCTTAATAAAGAATAAAATTGTTGTTATATATATTTGGTTAAATCTGAGTTAGATTAAAGATCCAAAGTTACATAACTTTGAACTCAATCCTGTGAATTATACAGAATTTAATTTTCTCTTCAGACACATCAGAGTATCAAAAAATTACTCTAAAAACCTTCCTTTAAGATCACACAAATTAACTCATCTCTTTTTCTTGAACCTCAAAAGGCATTTGAGTTCAAAAATCAAAATGATAGTTAATATTTTTTTGGAAAATCTAACACAGCGAGGGTTTTTCAAGAAATAAAGTAGTATAACTGATTTTGATTAATTTCGAAAAGATAATGAGGTGCAATAATTTTATTTGTTTACTAATTTGCGAATTCTGTTATAAACCATACCAACGGCAGTACAACATTATAATAAAACTTATTTCCAAAATAATTCTGTAAAAGTGAATTCTTCTTGATTAAATTATTAACTAATTGATTAAATGCTTAAGTAATCTACTGGTCTGCCATATTAGGATTTTGCTTTTTGTATTCCTGCTGCAAATTTCAGACCGTTTAAACAAAACCATATGGTACTTTTGAATTCATCGAAATCTGTGGAATTGGAGCCTTTATATTAGTCAGCAGTTTCGAGATTGCCGTGCTTTAAGAAGCAGTTATTTTCAATTCATAGCAATTTCAATATAAACAGGATCAAGCAGTGAAATCAGCTCCATGAAGAAACTGCTTGCTCTAGTCTCTGACACAAAGCCAAAGCTGGGTCCATATAAAAGAATTTTACAAAGAAAATGGTCAATAATTAAATGATAGGCGGTCAGCCTGCCATGCTCGAAATAGATTTAGGGGTATAGGGAAGAATTTGAAGATAAGTACATTAAGATAGTGTATATATGTATTCTGTTCAGAATGAGAATTTAATAAAATTCCTGTTGTCTGTAAAGAAAAGCTAAATCAGCGAATTAAAATGGCTTTGTTTTCTGAAGTCTTGAGACAGCTGAATTTGTATCAGGAAATAAATTTATATTTGGTCATATCGGAATGGATCTGAAATGTCATGGAGGATCAGAGAGAATTCTTGTAATTTGGATGAGCTGTCAGTCCTTTATAAAGTAAATTTTTTTTATCACGATTACGACACTCATCGCTAATTCATCAATTCCTCGACTGTTTTAGTTGGTATCGATTCAAGATCGTTATTATAAAGAAACCGGGATTTGATTTTTCGAACTCACAATCTCGAGATGCACGAGCAGAGCATATAGCTAAAATGAGGTTTTGATTAAAACCAGTAAGATAATTAAATAAGCTGAATTCCACTCTGGAAATTTTAAGTAATAGTAATCGAGATCCGTCACAACAGTGCCCGAAAAAGAGCGCGAATCTACAGATTCGAGCAAGATCTGAAAGAATATGTTCTCCTACTCTCAAGTGATTTCCCGTGTGAATAGGTGAATGATTAATATCTGCTCCTTTTCGAAAACTTTTTAAAATGCCAAATTGAATGGGATTAGTCCTTGAGGATTTTAGATAATTCCTATGTATTTTCTTTTTGATTACGAGCTGGGACATCGACATATTTGCATAATATGGCTGATTTCTAATGTCTGGTTGTGTATTGTAAGTCGTACCTCTTGAAAGCCTCTTTTGAGGGTAAGGCTTATTAGCCTCTGAATTAAAAAACAGAGCTGAATGAGAGAGTAGGTTCGGCAGTCACTGCGGACGCTACATGTTAGAAATTGCAAGAATAAAAGATGAAAATATACTGCAGTTAGAATTTAATGAAATAACCACTCTACTTCCAAAAAAAAACAGTGTGAACTGACTGTCTCGTGTGTACCGGCTGATTTTGAAAGAAATCAATTCTGAATAAATGAGTGTGCTGCATTAATAGAAACTTTTTGCTTGGAAAGCATCACGGGGTCCAAAATATAAGCTACTTGCTTAACTGAGAACTCCAAAATACTACGGCTCGATCCATGTAATTATTTCCGTGTGCTAGCGATGGAAAATTACCTGAGAACTGAAAGTATTTCAGCAGTAACCATCGCTGAATTTCGTGAAAGTAGAATATTCTATCTTTTAGAAAATATATTCGGTTTCTTATTAGGATTTGAATGTAAGAGACACCAATTCAATCAGTGGGATTAATAAATAATTTCGAGGTATGTATCACCCGCATGGGTGTTATTGCTCTAAGTTAGAGGCTTTAACTAGAGAAGCGATGATAAGAACTGAATATTGAAATTCGAAAGGAATCAGCAACGCTCAATCAAATTTAACCTGAAAATTGTTAAAGTTTACTTCAATTAAATAAATTTATTGCCCAAACAGATCTCCGAAAAAGAAATCTTACAAGATCGATGCAAGTCCGATCAAATTTAGAAAAGAAAGAGTTTCAGCTCGGGAAAACTAGCCCAGAAATGAATAATTTTTTCAAGAAATCAATAGCGTCTAACGGTAATCCTCGATATTAATGTTTCTTGTTTGAAAGCTCATGATTCTTTATTGGTTAGAAGCCAGACCACGGCAACAACTCGCTTGGTGTTTAGCAATGACTAGCGACAACCGCATTGTCGATTCCGAGAAAAAGCAAGCGTATGCAAGCTTTAGGAGTGTCCAGCTCATAGCTGAACTCTGATTAAGTATCAATATTAGATAAGCAGATTCTAGACTCTGATACACCTGAAAATGAGAGTATACGTTTATTTAATCAAAACTGATTCCGTTTAACAAATTAAAAAATTTTATTTCCGCTTTTTTCAAATAGAATCCAAAAAATGCAAGGTTCATCCGATTTAAGACTTGAGAAATCAAAGAAAGACGGCAATGACTCACAAATGGACTCTTTACTCATGAACTCGATTAGAACTCATGCAGGTAACTCTCAATATTCTGTGTTTTATTTCATTTGAGAGTTGTTCTTTTCGTTGTCATTTTTTCATGAAATGAAATACCTTCTTTCAAATAGACGACATGCATTCCCATCTACTTGCATGGTGTTCAATGAAAGGTAACCAAGCCACAATTCTCGACCTTGAGACAAAACAGCACTACACACGCTTTGATGCAGTTCAATGTATGAGAAAGGATGGTATTTATCATTCATTTTCAACGTGTTCTAACTAATTCATGAAAAAAGCACACAACAGCACTTGGACGCATCGAAAAGCCATCCCAAATTCAAGAATGCTGGTCTCTCTTAATCATTGTTGGACTGCCTCTGCTAACCTAGCGATCTTTAACATTTCTCAAAATGGAGACGTGAGAAAAGTTTACTCTTTTGAAGAAGTTATGGGAGGTAAAAATATTCAAGAGAAAAATATTTCACTGCTTATCACCACTTATCTATGTCCTCTCTCTAATGTTCGTTCTTTCTGATGAACTTTCCATCCTTTTAGTGACTGGGTATGGAGATGTTGCATACAATTTGCGAAGAAGCATTCTTGGCGCATTATGCGTTGGAAAGAAAACAGCATATCATCTGTTCATGATTAATGATAATTTTTCCGCCATTGATGATGCTGTTGCCGCAAAGTTTTGTCTCAAGTCCAAGTGGCGTGCTCAATACAACAATAATGCTCGTAATCTTGACAGAACTTTCTTATTCATTGTGCAATGAAATTTTTCCTATTATTCAATTATTGTACTTTTCAAACGTTAATGACTCTGAAAACTTTCTCATTAGAAAATGTTGTTACTGGCCTTGATTTTCACCCTGATGGCGAGATGATCGCGACGATAGATAGGTATGGAATGTGTTTAATTTCAGAGGTAAACACGAGCAAATGCAATTTCCACATGAATATGAACATTAACGGTGAAGCAGGTAAACTCACTTTGTAATTTTCGCATATCTTTCATCTTAATTTATTCGAACTATCCATTTACATATTATATAAATTATACATTCATCATCTAGATCCCCTTGGTCTTTGCAGATGGACCTCCAACGTTGGAGAGTGCTTCTTATTTATCAAACACGACTCCAACCAACTCAATATTCTCGATGTTGAGAAGCAAACTCTCACTTTGAAGACATCTCTAAAGCTTGAGAATAGTAAGTTATCGTCAATTCTTAATATGGTTACCCATAAATTGAGATATTATATTGCTGTTTCATTGACATGCTGAATATTTTCGCCTTTTATTTTAAATTTATGAAAGAACATCAATTCATCATTAGGTCGTACGTTCTCGATTGATGTTTCTCAAATCAATGGAAATCTACTTGCGACAGGCGGCGGTGATAAAAACATCAAGATTTATGATAAACGGGCATCCAGGGTTGTTAAAACATTTGCTACAGTTCATACTGGTAAGATACACCTCCTCTGTGATTTAGCATCTTCTTTATAACGTTAGGGCTAATCAGCTGTGTGCGATGGAATCCAGTTGGAGACATACTGGCAAGTTCCGCTTGGGATAAGAGCGTAAAACTATGGGACTTCAAGACTGGCAAAGTCCTTCACAGTGAGATCACTTCCAATGCGAGTAAATACTGGTAGCATTATTTAATTTAACAGTCGTTTTTAAGTAATAGGCAGCCCTATGTCAGTGTGCTTTCTGTAATACAGGTATCCAGAATCATATTAAAGAAGCTATGAGAAACGCACAGTCGGAATAAAATCAATGGTAAAATAATTCCATCTTTCCTAATAACTTCATGAGAATTATTCGTCGATTAGATAATTTACCGTCAATGTGAAGAGTTTCACTCTACGAAAGAAGAATACTCGCATCTTTAAGGTCAGAGAGAAAATAATGAGGATTCACCTTTTTCCTCTATTTAGAAGACATGTAGCCTGCTTAAAACCTATATTATATTCCATTTTACTCGCTATCGAAGTCGATTAGAAATGTCATTATTATTTTATCATTAATTTTGAATATTTTGCCATTAAAATCAATAAATCATACAACTCGGTACTCTCATTTTCGGGTCTATCGAACTCAAATATCTGCGAATAAAGCTATAAACTTAAACTTCTCAAATGTTGAATATAACAACAATTAAAAAATAGAACAGCTTTGATTCCCTCCACAGCAGTACCCGTCTCTTTTCTTCATCAATTCCTGTTTTCTAAACAATAGCATTTCGCTCTCTTTAAGATTATAATTTTTAATAATCCCAGTAAACCTTTCCTCCTCACTGCTGCTTGAATCGGAATCATCACCAGAAGACTCTTCTGGAGTTCGCTTGCGCTTATGCAGTCTGTTTTGATCTCCCTCTGGCTGACTATTTTCAAACCATATCTTGAAATCCGAGCCCATAATAAAATTAGCTCGTGGCGTGATATTACATATGCTCTTCCGGAAAGACCTATCGTGCTCGGTAACCGAAATATTTGACAACTCACGATTATGACTCATAGTTGCTCTATTTACGACCGATAAAAAACCTTGGCTCCCTTGATTTCCGGTACTCGCCCGAGGGCTAGCTGAAACGTTCCGCAGCACATTCTCAACTGCGGAAAATCTGTTCTTGCGCGTATAGAATGGGTTAGCAGCCATCGAGTTTGTCAATTTTCTATGTGAACTCGGCAGAGTTTGGGTGGATTGAGGCTCAGTCGCTTGTTCTGGTTTTTTATTTTTTCTGATCTCTGAGGCTCGCTCTAAAAACGATTCGAGGATGAAATAGCTGTTTACAACATCAACTTTCCTCTTTGTATGCTTATTATAGAATTTGTCTGTTGGCTGCTGCTGCTGATCCAACTCTTCTTCTGTTTTGAGAGACCTCCCTGCGTCCAAATAAGACTGACTTCGGTCTTGATAACTCTGGTCCAAATTAGTTTGACTACGATCGAGGTTGTTTTGAGTGCGAGAAAATCTCGCTGCAGCTGATGTAAAATCCAATTTTGATGAGTGCACTCTCGAAGTTCTTGATTTAGGTGTTCGATTTTCGATGCTGGTATCGCTTCGAGACTGTGAAGGGCTCGGACTTATACTTAGAGCGAGGAAATCGCTCTCTCCAGAGGAGGAGGAAGGGGCTGGGAGCGCGTCAAGGTTCGTTAAAGATGTAAAAAATGATCCTTTTCGCGGCCGTTTCAACGTTCCTTTCCCCTTCTTGTCTGCCTTGGATGCATCGCCCACTGCAGGTGTACTGTTTCCCTTTGGCGTGTTACCTTTTGGTGTATTACTCTCTCTGGGTGTATTTCCACCTCCCTTGGGTGTATTTCTACCTCCCCTGGGTGTATTTCCACCTCCTTTGGGTGTACTTGCACCTCCCTTAGGTGTATTGCTGCCGCCCTTTGGTGTGTAACCACCTCCTTTTGGTGTGTTACCACCTCCGATGAATGTGCCACCTGCTTTTGGAGTATTTTCGGGAGTATTGCGCATCATACTACCATCTACAGATTTATTATCGATCATACTGGCATCTTTAGGCGACAACAAATTGATAGGTGAGAGGACTCTTGAAACTGGCTTCGATTTGGATTCCTCAGGGTGCTGAGTCTGCTTTCGCTTATCTGGGTTCATTGTCTCATAGATCTTCGTGATCAACTCCCGTAGCCTCAAGCCCGCGACTTCCATAATCAAATTATATAACCAATCTGGCAATGCCTCAACCACATCATCTCTCTTTTCTTTCATCATTTTCTCACAAAACAACTCGTAAATTTTCTCAATTACCTCCGATTTCATATGAGGCATCAATTTCCTGCAAAACTCCTTTAAAACTGTGATTGTAATTGTCTTTGTCTCCTCGCTTCTGATGTTTGATAGTTCACGGCCATTAAGCGTTTTCAACAGCGACTTTTTGAATTTATTCTTGATCCAATCTCTGTTAAATTTGTTCTCGCTGTAAGCCGCCGCCCATAGTGTATACTCTTCCAATATTTTATAATGCGGAGGGACTTTTCCCTGAGCTTTGCTCTCGGTTGCAATCTTGCTTAACGCGCAGTGGAGGCAGATTCGATAGGCAATCCACCTGAGGAACTTGTACTTCAATTTCACTTTCCGGTCTTCTCTTTCAGACGCGTGGTTCAAATTGCATTTCTCTTGTAATTCTTTGAGGAGTAATTTCATTTGATCCTGACCGAAGACATCAGAGTAGCTATTGCGAAATAGTATCACCGCTCTTTCTAAAACAGAATACGAAACCTCTGTTGGGTATTCATCATCCTCGTACTTACATCCCAATTGCTCAAGTTTATTCAGGAACGAGTGAGTATGATGTGAGATTCTGCGCTTTTCCACCTCCGTGAGTCCCGCGATAAGTTCGATGTTTCGCACCCGGTTCTTGATCTTCTGTTTCAAGAATTCAGAGAAGTAGGAGAAAATTAGTGGGAAGAATTTGAGATAATGGATATATCGCTTGCTTCCGATGTCATTGGCTCTCGAATTCTGAACTGCTAAGGCAGCGAACATGTTTTTCTTGAGAGACGGCTCGAGTTCATTATCTCCAGTGGGATTAATCAGGGCAAGTTTGTTGTAATAGCGAAAATCATCTGGACTGTAGATTTCAAAGGACTTTTTCACTTTGGCCTTGCCCATGTTCTCAGAGTGACAGAGATAGTCAAGAAGGACCTCAAACTCGGGTTCTTCGATCTTCAGCGATCTGTCAGAGTCAAATTGGGTATAGTAATCTTGGTAAGCGTTATGTAGCTCCGTAAGGGACAGGTTGAGAAGGTGGAAAACAAAAGAAAAGTCAGCTCTGGCTAGTGGAGGTTCACTTTCAATGACAATGTCATGAATCATTGAGAGAAGAGCATCATGCTCTTTATCTTTACTTGACTTCTTCACATTTTTCTTGTTTACCTGTTTCGTATCGAGTTCCTTGTAGGCTATGAGGAGGTTCAAGACCGTCTGAAAGATGATGTTGGGATCTTTTGGTACTTTTATATGGTGATCCAAAGAGGGAGGCTTGATTGAGTCTTTTTTGTGAAAGGATTTCATTATTTTTTTCATAAAGTTTGTTGAGGTAGCCTTTTTGGATCTTACGGGAGATTTGCTGTCCGCTGCAGGCGACTTTGTTGCTTCGTGGTCTTGCGGCTGCTGGTTTTCGGCATTAGTGCTCATTCGTACGGGCTGTACGTTTTTTTATATGTCTAGAGAATAATTTTTTATGATTTTAATCGTTTCAAGTGAATATTTTACTTGATAGGTGTTTTAAACAGACTAATTCACGTTTTATCAGAAATGACTTTGAATTTAAATGAACCGAAAATTGGAACCAACATCGATATATTGAAGTTTTCATTCGAAGTATGCAAATAGTTGCATAGATATCAATCCTTTGTTGTATGCTAAAGGGTAGGATATGTAAATTTGTCAACATAGCTTTTGGTGTGCTGTGTTCTGGCTTATAAAATATACTCATTTTGTGACGATTCTGGAGGTATGCATGATGCTCTCGATAATTTTGTTGATTGGTTCGTTGAAAATGCGATTTTTCATCGATGACAGAAATACGTTATATCTAATATGAGTATCATCATATTACTTATTCTTTCAAAGAAAATGCAAAGCACTTTCTTTGAGTAGTAATAAATTGAATTTCGACTTAAATACGACAACACTAAATCTTGAAGCAAGATGGTCAGAGGTGCTCAAGAAAGTCTAGAATGATAGGTATATCAGTGATTTGCATTCAAAATTCCGCATGCAATACCTATCATGGCCATAAAAGACTGCTGCTCATTGTAACAAACCTCTTTTCTGAGTTGATTGCATGAGCTTGAAATAAAAATACTAAAGCAGACCAATTGTTGGCTATCTCAAGATATGATTCTGCCGAGAAGTTCCCTCAATAAAGAGATTCGTAACAATACAAAAAGCTCCATTCTCTACGAGAAATATTTTTTCTGAAGAAGCTAGCTAATTCTTTTTCTACTGATTTCGCTTGATTGTGTAATTTACTGGGTTACCAAACTATCATAGTATCAAAAAATACAGAGATTTTATTCGATAAACTAAATCAATTATCTGAGGCCAGGATTAGATTGAAATAGAGAGTGTGCAGGCATGAATAGATCGAGCAGTTTATTATCAAGCACAAAAAGCAACAAGCCTCTGGCAAAGAAAACGAGTTTCTCAGAGTCTTTCAGACGCTTCTACCGATGGCTTTGGAGCAAAGGCAAGTTTGCCTATAGGAAATTCCGTAGTGCTGCATGGGTCTTATCAACAGGTAAAACCACTTCAAATTCCTCATAAGCTCACGAGGCTAAGGATTTATATTCATCGTGATCCCCGTCGCGTTCGCCATGTTTGTAGAGACTGAGTTCGAGAGCAGCAAACTGGACAAAGCCCAAGAACGTAAAATAAGACTATCATTTCCTTAATGAGCTAATATCGTTTGAACAGTCGCTCAAGGTAGGGGAGGCCCATCCGGAAGACCTTTCTAGTTCCAAGGAGACGAGCGGTAGTATAGGACAACCTTGGTTGTTGTTAATTTAGCCATCAATTTTAGAAAATGGCGAGGCTACTTTGTTCCATTGTTTGCTGTAATTGTTTATGACGAGCCTACGTATTCTTTATTGAGCATCTTTTACCCCCAAGGTCAACTGGGGGGTTACTCTTGAATTCAAGACAAATTCCTTTAGAATTGAGTCGAAGTATCAGATTAATAGGCTAGCCTCACAAAATCCCGTGAGCCCAGCAGAGTGTGCTGCTTTTACCCTGCTTAGAGGGTTTTTTCCCTCTACAGTAGATCGTTATAAGGAGATTTCTAATATATGAGAGGGCAAAAAATGATAAGTAATGGAATCCATGTTCTGGCGGACACAATGAAATGAATTCCTTATATGTGATAGCTATGAACATTTATAACACTATAAATCTCTTAGACACTATTACTCTATGGAAAAACAAAAGAATTATATAGTTAAGGTATGAAATTATGTATCGATAGAGTTGGAAATCAAAGACAATATATATGTATGTATTTAGAAAGTATCAAAAGTGCACGTTTCATCGTCTAGCAGACGTAGTCTGGAAAAACACTGCTAGAGGCAGGAAGGAGTCAGCTGCACTAGGTACAAAAAATATTTTATGAACAATTAGGAATTAAATGATCAGAGAGAGAGGTTTGAAGCTTATTCATGCTTTTCAGGGTTCAGAAACAAATTTTCGTATAAACTCTTTTTGGGTTTACCAGGCTCAGGTTTTTTGGCAGTATTTTCTCCAAAATCGCTGGTGAATGGTTCGAGGATATTTTTATTCCCCACCAGTGGGCCTGTATACGTCAGAGAGTACGGATTCTCCTGGTTCTTTTGTGACCTACCGCCTAAATCCATCTTCGCTGAAAAGATTTCATCGAGTTTGTTTGGATCACTAAGGAAATTCTCAAAGTTGCTTGTTTCAAAGCCTTTATTCTCTTTATATCAGGTCAAATACAATCAATAGAGGTGCATATTACCAGGTAAAGTTTGTTTGCTCGGAGCAGAATTATCTTTCCCTTTCAAAATGCTGCTAAAAGATGGGGATTGTCCTATAGTGGGTTGGATATAGTTTTTCTGTGCTGATTGAGATTGCGAGTAAATGAAAGGCTGGTATATATCAGTATTGAAGTATTCATGGCTGGGATAGTCGGGATTCTTCTCGCCAATGCTGCCGCTGTATCCTTGGAAATTCTTGCGATTAGGATCCTGATTAAAAATTTACAGCTTGTTGCAGCCCGAACAATGAAAAATTTACTATTTCTTGTCTTTGGCTGCCTTGTTGGCTGGGATACAAGGAGCTCTCTTGCATGGGTGAATAATATCCTTGAGGGATAAATTCGTTCTTGTTCTTGAGCTTTAGGCTCCTTTTTTCCTTGGTTCCAGACGTCTGTTGCTCAAATGTAGAAACTTGAGTGCCGGACTCGTCTGGGTTGGGATAAGGATAATTCTTTGGCTTGGAAATCAGCTCGGATTGCTGCTGTTGCCCCATTTGGCTAGCTGACTTAGCAAGCAAATGGCTTTCTAATTTCAGATAGAATGAGTTCAATTTCCAAAACTACCAGATTTTCGTTACTGCTTTTAAAACTTCCTTCTGCTGAAGTAAAATCGTCATCGCTCGATTCATTTTTCGATGAGTATGAAAATTTCGGTGACAAGTTGTCAGTGAAGCCACCTGTTCCGCCACTTGTGAATGACAGATTCGACAGCGCGTTTGTCGATTGGTACTGTGAGCTCAGGCCGAAATATTCACTTGATGGAAAATCCTGCATTCCTCCTTTTCTCGCGCCAACCAGTGGAGACTTTATAACATTCGTGCTCTGATGGTAACTTGGGCCAAAATCTGTGCTTCGAAGTTTATTTTTCTTAGTCTGCTCAATCTAAGAAGTCAATTTCACCAATCAATTCCAATTATATATATTATTTTACCTCTTTCTTCGGATATGTTGCTTGACCTATACGTTCAGGGGAGCTTCCTTTCCTTAATTTCCTAATAAAAAAACGTGATGTGAGCCCACCATCTCTTAGCTAAAAGGAAGCTATTTACTTTTTATCTTGAGGCATATGAGAGTAAGGGCATTCTCTTCTATCACATTTAGGAAAATTTGTGCACGGACGAGTTTTATAAAACTTTGGATGGTACTCAAGCTCCTTCCATCCATGGCATTTTTCACAGCTTAGCAGCTTCATACAACCTGCTCTCTCATACTCCTGTATAGAGTCCGACTTGCTCCAGTAAGGACAATCTTCGGGTTTATAATTAAACAGCAAAGGATCTCTTCGGAAGTCTTGTACGTTGTGAGCATATGGGCAGGTGCTGCGTTCATGTTCTTGTCGAAACGGACAGAACACTGTCTTGAGCTTATAGATGTTGAACTCGTCGGTGGACTTCTCAAGGTACAGTTTTTCAGTCTTTATCTCAGTTTCGTTATGCGCAAAAGAGCAAAAGTTTTCGTAATCGCATTGGTTAATCCGCTCAGGGTAATGCGAGCAGAATTTCTTCTTGTATCTCTCTGGATGGTATAGCTGCTCGACTTTATTCTTTGCGAAAGGACAGTTATCGTCACAGCTGCAGAAGCTTTTCGTGATCTTCGGACACAGCTCAGGACAGTAGTTATGCTGATTTAGCGAACGGCGCCGGTCAACCTCGCTGTGAAAGTACACGCATAGTTTTTTATCATGATTTTCCTTCCGTTTGCAAGGGCTAGTTTTAAATTCCGCCAAATTTAATATCGGTCTTTGCTGAGCTTCGAATTCTGGTCGTACTTCTAACTTCTCATATTCTTTCGCGATTTCAACCCGTGAGGGCTCAAAGAGGTGGATTCTAGGGCAGAGATGTGGTTTTAGACTGAAAGGACAGCTCGGGTCCATGCATGGCTCCGTTTTGTAGAGAATAGGATGATAATCGATCTCGGCTTGGGAGTGAGCGTAGGGACAGTTCTCATTTGCCTCGCAAACGAGCTCAACGAAGAAGGCTTTGCATAATTCGGGGTAGTACTTTGGCTTTTGTGATAATTGGCCGAGGATGGGTCTTCTACATTCGTCATAGTTGTGGTAATTCTCGCAGTACACGCCGTTCTTACAGATGCGGTCTTTGTAAAAGCTGTAGACAAGCTTGGGATCCTTGATCATGGGGTTCTGGAGTTGTGTTATTTTGCATGGCTGAGTTTTGTAACTACAAATAACGCTACGATGTGTCTCATGTTCCTTTAGAAGTAAGTCTTGGAAGTTCATTGTGTGGAAAAGTGGTAAGGCAGGCAAAAGTGTGTGGTTGGAGTTGTATCTGCAGCGCTTCACGCTAGTTGGTCGTGATAGAGAAAAATGCGGCTTTGAGCTCCGCTCCGCTTATCGGTAAATTAATCAAATTTATTAAACTAAAGGCTTTTGTCGTGTTTAAGCTAAAATTTCGCAATCTCAAAATTCGAATATTTTAGATGAATCGAATCAAGGAATTCTCACTTTTTCTAAAATCCATCTAATATAAAAAAATTTAATCTGCTCTACTCAATCTAAAATGGATTTTTCGTGTGAGATACCTGCTGGTTTTTCAATATAATGATATCTTGCTACTTAGCTAGCGTGGAAGAAGTGGGCTGATAACCTTTGCACGTTTTCCAAGGAGAGTGTGAGATAAATTTTGACAGCTGGATTTATTTATTCCTAGTAGAATAAAATAATGAATTATATGTGGTCTCGTTTTTATCAAGGATCATCTGAAAAATGGTTTTCATCGTAAAAGCTCGTTCTCGTTGTTTACAACAAATGAGTCATTCTTTTTCTTGGAAAAAAATAGGCGCAATTCTATTTTTCTGAATCAATTATGATTTTGTCAATGAGATTCCAGAGCTAGTAATCGCATCAGGGAGAAGATGGTGTCTCTTTGTGGAGTACTCTTACTTGGGAAGGTTCCTCCAAGTAATAGAGAGTGGGGTTAGTTATTCTTCTTACTCTAAATTTCGAGTAGGAAGATCCTCATGACTATGGAAAATTTGAGTCTTCCTGCTGAGGGAGGAGGGTAAGGACTACTTGGAACCTCTTTTATCACTGTATTACTATGGTATTCTATGCAATGACTGAGGTAAAAGCTTGAAATCCTTATGAAAATGG